>OUNL011262805.1_pt1 | contig 18383 bp, 18 predicted proteins | sample 1779831 | NCBI WGS metagenome assembly OUNL01 (sample SAMEA3914863, study PRJEB12502) | metagenome | biome: forest; material: soil | place: USA | collected 2011-09-16 | depth 0.1 m | reverse complement strand
CAGGATGCCAAATGGATCATGTGGGAGCCAGCCGCGATGGCAAACGCAAATGGCACCAAAGACCAATTGCAAATCCGCTTGCCAATGGCGCTGTCACATTGAATCCACGACTTGCGGCCAACATTACGAGAACAGCTTGGCCCACAGGCGCTTGATCCCGTCTCGCAGTCCCCGCACGATGGCCGATGTTGCGCGCCACACAGGGGAGTTTTTGGCCCGTGCGATCAGTGCGTCTTTCCAGGGGATCCAGCGACCATACAACTTGGCAAACCAAGCCAGGCGCATCAAAGCCGGCTGCGTTAGTGCAAACAGCCGTGCCACGGCCGCGGTGCCCAGCATCTTGGCACTCAGCACCACAATAATGCCCATCAGTGCGTGCCCGCGACTGATCCAGTACAGCGCCAATAGTTTGATGGGAAACAGCAACACCATGGGCACGAAAAAAACCGCTAGTGCGCCGTAGGGCGGCAAGCGTGCTATCAGTGCCTCCACCCGGCCCCATAGCGGTAGGCGCGCCAGCTTGGCCATCAGCCTTGACAGCGGCTCCCAGCCCCACTCTTCGAAAATCAGCAACAGAGCCAATAGTGGCCCCACGGTGATGTGGAACAGGCCGGAGAGCAATCGTTTAAGAAGCGCCATAGTGTTGCAAGTGTGCCCTATTTGGCGCGTAGATTGATAGGCCTACCTGTCTGTAAGGGATCGCTGCGAACCTGGCCGCTATCGGTTGGTCAGCCATTGATTGGCACTCCAGATGCCTGCCACGGTGAGCAGCAGCGATCCCGCAACGTGCACGCTCGCAGTGCCCAAGGCCAAGGCAAAACGCTGTTGCAACAGCAATCCAACGACTTCGGCGCTGAAACTCGAGAAGGTTGTCAGCCCTCCCAAAAATCCAGTGATCAACGCCAGTTTCCACACTGGATCGAGATGCGGCATGGCCTGGAAGACCGCCACGCAGACCCCGATCAGGTAGCCACCGATCAAATTGGCGGCCAGCGTGCCCCAGGGGATGACTCCGCCCGGACTCAACCACAGGCCCAGGCCGTAACGCGCCAGCGCCCCGGCACTGGCCCCCAGACAAATTGCGATCACGGACAACATACGCATCACTTCCTATTGCTTGCAAACCCTGCCAGACTGCAGATTCAACCTGATCATAATTCGCCATGAACCTGCGTTTTGTAGAAGCCTTCTATTGGGTCGCGTCCTTGAAGAGTATTTCACGCGCGGCCGACAAGTTGTTTTTAACCCAATCGGCGATGTCCAGTCGTATTTCGACGCTGGAAGAAGAGCTGGGGGTATTGCTGCTGGATAGGCGCGACAAGCAATTCAAGCTCACGGCTGCCGGCGCTCGGTTCCTGGTCTACGCGCACAGGTTGTTGGATCTGCAGCGGGAAGTCAAAGCCGAGATGGGGTCCGGGGCGCCGTTGGCAGTTTCCATGCGCATCGGTGCCATTGAGTCGGTACTGCACTCGTGGCTGATTCCATGGCTGGAGAAGTTGCGCCAGGACCAGCCGGGGCTGGAGTTGGAGTTGTCGGTGGAAACCACACCCATTTTGATGGACCACGTCCAACGGGGTACCGTGGACTTGGTTTTTGCCGCCTTGCCGGCTTCCGCGGATGGTGTGCGCAACCGTGTGTTGCCGGCCATGGAGATGGCCTTTGTCGGTCACCCGGGCGTGCACAAGAAAAGAAAATACCATCTCGATGAACTTGCAGAAATGGAATTGATGACCTTTCAAAAGGGCTCGCACCCGCATGTGGCGCTGCTGGACCTGTTTCGCCAGCACCAGATGGAGCCCAAAAGGGTGCACGCCATCTCATCGATTTCGGCCATGGTGCAACTGGTGCAAGGGGGCTTTGGGGTGGCGCTGTTGCCGCGTGTCGCCGTGCAGCGCCTGACGGGTTTTTCCTCTCTGAAATTGCTCAGTTGTGATGCCCGGCTGCAGGCCCTGCCCATCCATGCCAGCTACCGCACAGACCCTACGTCGCAGGCCGTGGAAACCGTGATCAAGTCAGCCATCGCCTTTGTTGATGGCAGCGCAAATGCACCAAAACGGGTGTCAAAGGGTAAACCCCTAGCATCGAAAAAATCGATGCTGTAAACGAAATATTTTGAATTTGCGCATTGCGACTGCCACTCCCACAATTCGCCCATCGTCATCGAATTGACATGTGAACGGGGAAATTTCAGTGAGCACTACATCGCAATCCATACTGTCTGTCTTCACCGCTGAGAGCGCAAAAAACGCTCAGCAGGTGCGCAAGCAGATTCGCCAGGGCGCATGGCATTCGCATACCAGTGGCCTGGCCAGTGACCATGTGCAGGGCAATGTGGTGATACTGCCCGAATCCTTGGCCAGCGACTTTCTGCGCTATTGCCAACGCAACCCCAAACCCTGCCCTTTGCTGGCGGTGTCGGAGCCGGGCCAGGCCATGCTGCCCAGTCTGGGTGCCGATATTGATATTTGCACCGACTTGCCGCGTTACCGTGTGTGGCGTGTCGGCGAAGTGGTGGCTGAGCCCACCGACATATCAACATTGTGGCGTGCTGACCTGGTGACCTTTGTGCTGGGGTGTTCGTTCTCGTTTGAGCAGGCCTTGCTGGAAGCCGGGCTACGCCTGCGCCATATCGAACAAGGTAAGAACGTGGCCATGTACCGCACCAATATTGCAACCCAAGCCGCTGGCGTGTTTAACGGCCCAATGGTGGTGACCATGCGCCCCATGAAGGCTGTCGCTGCCATTCGCGCCATACAGGTGACCTCACGTTTCCCGAATGTGCATGGCGCGCCGGTGCATCTGGGTGACCCGGCCCTGATCGGTATTGCCAACCTGAACGCGCCGGATTACGGTGATGCGGTCGAGGTGCTGGCCGATGAGATTCCCGTTTTCTGGGCTTGTGGCGTAACGCCGCAAGCGGCGCTGGTCCAGGCGCGCCCCGCGTTCTGCATCACCCATGCGCCAGGCGCGATGCTGATCACCGATTTGCTGAATCAGCAACTCGCTTCATTTTGATTCCTTAACCCCGGAGGTCTTATGAAAACACCCGCACTGACTGTGACCCTTGCGTTGGCCGTAACCGTTGCCCCTTTGTTGGCCAGCGCGCAGACCAAATGGGACCTGCCGACGGCCTACGGCGCCAATACTTTTCAAACCGAAAATGTGCAACAATTTGCCGACGACGTCGCCAAGGCCACGGCTGGCAAGCTCAAGATCACGGTGCATGCGAACGCGGTCATGTTCAAGGCACCGGAGATCAAAGGTGCGGTGCAGGCCGGCAAGGCCCAGATGGGTGAATTCATACTGTCCAGCGCGTCCAGCGAAAATCCATTGTTTGGTATCGATTCAATTCCATTCCTCGCGAGCAGTTACGGTGCCGCCAAGAAGCTCTATACCGCGGCCCGCCCCGCCACGGAAAAATTGCTGGCCGAACAGGGGTTGAAGTTGTTGTTCTCGGTGCCATGGCCGGGTCAGTCCCTGTATTCCATCAAACCGATGAAAACCATGGACGACTTCAAGGGCACCAAGATGCGTGCCTACAACCCCGCCACGACGCGCATTGCGGAAATGGTCGGCGCGCAGCCCGTGACGATCCAGTTGGCTGAACTGGGCAAGGCGCTGACGGCAGGCGCGGTAGACAACTTCCTGACATCGAGCGCCAGTGGCGTCGACAGCAAGCTGTACGAGCAAACCAAATACTTCTACATCGTCAACGCCTGGTTGCCGCGCAATGCCACGGTGGTGAACAAGAAGGCCTTCGAGGCCTTGGACAAGGCCACGCAGGACGCCATCGTCAACGCCGCGAATGTGGCGGAGGAACGCGGTTGGGCCGCCAGCCGTTCACACGATGCCGCCTATGTCAAGGTCATGGTGAAAAACGGCATGACCAGCAGTCTGCCGCCCGAAGCCATCTACGAAGGTTTCAACAAGATCGGTGTGACCATGACCGAGGAGTGGTTGAAGAGTGCAGGTCCCGAAGGTAAGGCGATTGTTGACGCCTACCGCAAGCTGTAGCGCGCCGGCACTTCGGTGCGGCTGATATTCAGAAGTTATTTTTACAAGGAGCTATCACATGGCAAAGTCCCTATGGGCCCGCGTTGCGGCCGCATTGGTTGGCACGGGCATCGCGTTTGCAGCGCATGCGCAGCAAGAGGTCAAGATCGGCGTCATCTATCCATTCACGGGTCCGGGAGCGGCAGTTGGTGCTGAACTGCGCAATGCGCTGGAACTGGCGGCCGACGTCATCAACAACGGCGCGCCCGGCATTGCGGATCTGCCGTTCTCTGCCGGCAAAGGCCTGCCCAATCTGAAAGGCGCAAAAATAAAGCTGGTCTTTGCCGACCACCAGGCCAACCCGCAAATCGGCGCCTCTGAAGCCGAGCGGCTGATCACACAAGAGAAGGTCGTCGCCATTGTCGGCGCCTACAACAGCGCGGTGACCGCCACGGCCAGCCAGGTGGCAGAGCGTGCAGGCATTCCGTTCCTGAACCCTGAATCGTCATCGGCATCGCTGACCCAGCGCAACTTCAAATGGTTTTTCCGCACTACGCCGCACGATGATCTGTTTGTGCACAACGCCTTCGAGTTTCTGAAGGAGTTGGAGGCCAAGAAAGGCATCAAGGCCAAGACGGTTGTGTCTTTCAACGAAAACGGTCTGTGGGGCTCCGAGACCACCAAGCTGCAGGCCAAGCTGGCTGCGGATTTTGGCCAGAACCTGGTCAAACAGGTGATGTACCCGGCCAAGACGACGCAGTTGACGTCAGAAGTGCAGACGCTGAAGGCAGCCAACCCCAACTTGTTGCTGCAATCGTCCTATACGGCCGACGCCATCATGTCGATCAAGACCTACAAGGAACTGGGTTTTCTGCCCGACATGATTCTGGCCAACAACGCTGGTTTCACCGACACCGATTTCATCAAGACTTTGGGCAAGGACGCCGACTTCATCATCACCCGCGAAGTCTGGGCACTGGACCTGGCAACCCGCAACCCGCTGATCAAGAAGGTCAACGACTTGTACAACAGCCGCTACCACATCAACTTCACCGGCAACAGTTCACGGACTTTCACCGGTTTGATGGTGATGGCCGATGCCGTCAACCGCGCCGGGTCTACAGAGCCAGAAGCCATTCGCAAGGCGCTGACAGAAACCAATATCCACGCCGAAAACCTGATCATGCCGTGGACCGGTGTGAAGTTTGACGCCACTGGCCAGAACACGCTGGGTCGCGGCATTCTGGTGCAGATCATCGACGGTAAATACAACACGGTGTGGCCTTTCAACATGGCAGCCCGTGACGTGGTGTGGCCGATGCCAAAGTGGGACCAGCGCAAGTAAGCGCTTGATTGCAGAACTGAACTGAGAGCACTCCATGACTGCCGAAATATTGCTTCAGACACTCGCCTCGGGTGTGCTGATTGGGTTGATCTACGCGCTGGTGGCCATTGGGCTGACCATGATTTTCGGAGTCATGGACATCGTAAACTTTGCGCATGGGGAGTTCCTCATGTTGGGTATGTACTCCAGCTTCTGGCTGTTTTCGCTGTTTGCGCTGGACCCGATGTTGACCTTGCCGCTGACTGTCATCATGCTGTTCGCCTTTGGCGTGCTGCTGTACCGGCTGGTCATTGTGCGCATCATGCATGCGCCCATGCTGTCGCAGATTTTCACTACCTTTGGGCTGATGATTCTGCTGCGGGGCCTGGCCCAATTTTTCTGGAAACCCGACTTTCGTTCGATTGAAAACTCGGCCGTCGCCGGTAGCGTGAAGGTACTGGGCGTTCAGCTGGGTACACCACAACTGGCGGCCGGTGCAGGTGCCATTGTGATCACTGGGCTGATCTACTTCTTTCTGAACAAGACCCGCCTGGGCGCCGCACTGGAGGCAACCGCCTCCGACAAGGAAGCCGCGCTGTTGATGGGCATTGATTCGCACAAGATGTTTTCATTGGCCTGGGGCATTGGTGCCGCCTGTGCCGGTGCTGCTGGCGTCTTGTTGTCCACCTTCTTTCCGATCTTTCCGGACGTTGGCGCCAACTTCATTTTGCTGGCCTTTGTGGTTGTCAACTTGGGTGGCTTTGGCAGTGTCACGGGTGCCTTCTGGGCCGGCATTCTGGTGGGAGTCATCGAAGTCATGGGCGGCCTGCTGCTGGGTCCGCAATACAAGACTGCCATCGTGCTGGTGGTGTTCCTGGGCGTGCTGATGTTCCGTCCGCAAGGACTGATGGGTAAGGCGTAACGACCATGAAAAATATCTCAATCACCGTTGCCGTATTGGTCGCTGCCTGCGTGCTGCCCACGCTGGTGGACTCATCGCACCTGAACACCATCATTCTGATCTTGATGGCCGCCCAACTCGGTGTTGCCTGGAACATGCTGGGTGGCTATGCTGGCCAGGTGTCCTTGGGGCATGCGGCTTTTGTCGGCCTGGGTGCCTACACCTCGACGCTGCTGCTCATCAAATTCGGTATCAACCCCTGGATTGGTGTCGTGGCTGGTGGCTGTGTGGCGGCGCTGCTGAGCCTGGCCTTTGGCTGGTCGTGCTTCCGCCTGAAGGGGCATTACTTTGCGATGGCTACCATTGCCGTTGCCGAGCTCGTGCAAATCTTCTTCACCGAATGGGAATACGGTGGCACCGCAGTGGGCCTGTATGTGCCCATGGACCACCAAGGTTGGTTGTGGATGAACTTTGCAACCAAGCTGCCGTATTACTGGCTGGCACTGGGCTTGCTGCTGCTCACGTTGGCGGCGAACCTGTGGATTGAGCGCAGCTACCTGGGCTATTACTTTCGCGCCATCAAGGACGAGCCCGATGCCGCGCGCAGCGTGGGTGTGAACATTGCCCGCTACAAACAAATCGCGCTGTCGCTCAGCGCCTTCTTTTCCGCAATGGGTGGCAGCCTGTATGCGCAAAAAGAGCTCTATATCGACCCGAACTCGGTGTTGTCCACCGCGCTGTCCATCAAGATGGCCCTGGTTGCGATTCTGGGTGGTGTCGGCACCTTGCTAGGCCCGGTCGTTGGCTCGGTCGTGCTCACCGGTATTGAAGAATTCACCCGCGCCATGTTTGGTGGCACCGGGCGCGGCACCGACGTGATCATTTACGCCAGCATGATCATTGTCATTGCGGTGTTCTATCCAACCGGTCTGCTGGGCTGGCTGCGCAGCTTCAAGGAGCGCGGCACCGCGCGGGCTGACGCCACGCGGCAATTGGCAGCCCATGCTGCGTCTACACAAACTGGTCAAGGGGAAGCACCATGAAGTTGCTGGAAGTGAATAACGTCAGCAAGACCTTTGGTGGGCTGACCGCCAATCAGGACGTGTCGTTTACCGTGGACAAGGGCCAGGTGGTTGGCCTGATCGGGCCCAACGGGGCCGGCAAGACAACCATGTTCAATTGCGTGGCCGGCTATTTCGCACCCAGCGCAGGCAGCATCTATCTGAATGGCCGCAACATTGCCGGACTACCGCCGGAAACCTGCGCCCGTGCGGGAGTCGCCAGAACGTTTCAGGTGGCCCGCACATTCACCAGCATGACGGCGTGTGAGAACGTCATGACCGCCTCGTTGCTGCATCAGCACAATGTGGCACGCGCCCGTGCCAACGCCATGCAATGGCTGGCCTTCGTCAACCTGCAGCAGTTCGCCGACAAACCGGCGGGCAGCATGACCATCAGCGAACAACGGCGCCTGGCTGTGGCACGCGCCATGGCGATTGAGCCCAGTATTCTGCTGATGGACGAAGTCATGGCTGGACTTAACCCGTCCGAGGTGCGCGAGGCCGTGGATGTGGTGCTGAAGATTCGAGACCGCGGCACGTCGTGCCTGATTGTGGAACATGTACTGGAGGGCATCATGCCCATTGCCGACAAGATTGTGGTACTGGACCGCGGTGTCAAGATCGCCGAGGGCACGCCGCAGCATGTCTCGAATGATCCCAAGGTCATCACCGCCTATTTGGGAGATTGAGCATGCTGGAAATCAAAAACCTTAAAGTTTGCTACGACGAGGTGCTGGCCATCTCGGACGTATCGCTCAACGTTGCAAGTGGAAAAATCGTCGCCCTGGTGGGTGGCAATGGCAACGGCAAATCCACCACGCTGCGCGCCGTGGCAGGGCTGAACCGCGCGGTGGCCGGTAGCATCACGTTCAATGGACAAGCGATTCACAACATTGCGTCGCACAAGCGTGTGCCGCTGGGGCTGTCGCTGGTGCCCGAGGGTCGGCGCCTGTTTCCAAAATTGACCGTCCTGCGCAACCTGGAGTTGGGCGCATTTACCCGCAGCGACAAACACGAAGTGGCCAGCGGCATTGACGAGATGCTGGGGCTGTTTCCGATTCTGAAAGAACGTGCAACGCAGTTGGCCGGCACCATGAGCGGGGGCGAGCAGCAGATGCTGGCCATTGCCCGTGGCTTGATGGCGCGGCCCAAGTTGCTGATGCTGGACGAACCGTCTTGGGGCATTGCGCCCAAGTTCGTGACCAAGGTGCTGGACGTGATTCAACAGGTCAACGCCACCGGAGTCTCTATTTTGCTGGTCGAACAAAACCTGCAAAAAGCGCTGAATATTGCGCACTATGGCTACGTCATCCAGACCGGCCGCATTGTCATGGAGGGTGCTGGGCAGACCCTGCTACACGACGAGCACATCAAAAAGGCTTATTTGGGCCTTTAGCTTCCGACATTTCAGGAGTAGATCATGAAACATCTTTGGATAGCTGCGCTGTGCGCGGCCGGGTTGAGTCACGTCTCGGATTTGCAGGCCCAGACCACCTGGAAGCTGGCCACCGGCTACCGGGTCGAGTCGTTTCACACGGAAAATATCGTGCAGTTCTCGCGCGCGCTGGATTCGGCCACCCACAATCAACTCAAGATTGAGGTGGCGGCCAACGGCAGTCTGTTCAAGCTGGCTGACATTCCCCAGGCCGTGCGCGATGGCAAGGTGCAGGCGGGTGAAACCATCATGAGCAACCTGGTCAAGGACATACCGATAGCGGGAGCAGATTCCATTCCGTTTGTGGTTGGCTCCTACAAAAACGCCATGCGGCTGTGGCAATTGCAGCGCCCGGGCATGGAGCGGGAATTTGCCCAGCGCGGTCTGAAGATTCTGTATGCGGTGCCGTGGCCGCCACAGGGGCTGTACACCACGCGGCCGGTCAAAAGCACCGCGGATTTCAAGAACATGAAAATGCGCACCTACAACCAGACGACGGTGCGCATTGCCGAGATGCTGGGTGCCACGCCGGTCGATGTGGCCATGGTGGATGTGGGCAAGGCCGTCAACGAAGGCCGGCTCGATGCGATGATCACGTCCGCCGTCACCGGCGTGGAGAACAAGGTCTGGGGCCCGATCAAGTACTACTACGAAATCAGCGCCTGGTTTCCCAAGAACATCGTGTTTGCCAACGCAAAGAGCTTCGACGCCCTGCCAGACGACGCCCGTGCGTCGGTCCTGAAGGCCGCCGCGGATGCCGAGAGCCGCGGCTGGATTGCCAGCGAGGCCGCAGCCGAATCGTCGACCCGTGAGCTGCAGGCCAACGGCATCCGGGTGGAACGCATCTCCGCCGATCTGGAAAACGATCTTAAACGCATAGGCGAGCGCTTCTCCCGTGAATGGGTGCGCTCGGTGGGCCACCCGGCCAGCGATATTTTTGTACCTTACTACTTCAACTAGACCTGCGCGTCACGTCACACAAGAGGCTCGATACCATGCAAGACAACAATAGCAGCAACAACACATTGGAAAGCAAGCTTTGGCAGTTCTGGATAGACCGGGGCGGCACTTTCACCGATGTAGTGGGCAAGCGACCTGACGGCACATTGGTCACGCACAAACTACTCAGCGAGAATCCAGAGCAGTACCCGGATGCGGCGGTTGCCGGTATTCGGTTTTTGCTGGGCCTGAAAAAGGGCGAGCCAGTCACACCCGATCGTGTGGCCTGCGTGAAGATGGGGACCACAGTGGCCACCAATGCCTTGCTGGAGCGCAAAGGGGAGCGCACGCTGTTGGTCACCACCATGGGCTTTCGCGATGCGCTGCGCATTGCCTACCAGAACCGGCCCCGCATTTTCGACCGCAATATCCAGTTGCCCGAGCTGTTGTATAGCGCCGTAGTGGAAGCCCTTGAACGGGTGGGTGCACGTGGCGAAGTGGTAGAGCCGTTGAACGAAGCGCAACTGCGCAAGGAACTGCAGGCCCAGTTTGACGCCGGGCTGCGCAGCGTGGCCATTGTCTTCATGCATGGCTACCGCTACACCGCCCATGAGCTGGCGGCCAAGCGCATTGCGCAAGAGATCGGTTTTCCGCAAATCAGTACCTCGCATGAAACCAGCCCGATGATGAAGTTTGTCAGCCGGGGTGACACCACCGTGGTCGACGCGTATCTGTCGCCGATTCTGCGCCGCTATGTGGAGCAGGTCGCTGGCGAAATGCCGGGTGTCAAACTGTTTTTCATGCAGTCATCCGGCGGGCTGACCGATGCCCATGCCTTCCAGGGCAAGGACGCCATTCTGAGTGGACCGGCTGGCGGCATTGTTGGCATGGCGCGCACGGCTGCTATCGCGGGCATTGCCAAGACCATTGGCTTTGACATGGGCGGCACATCGACCGACGTGTCGCACTATGCCGGTGAGTTTGAGCGCGAATTTGAAACCCAGGTGGCTGGTGTGCGCATGCGCGCACCGATGATGAGCATCCACACAGTCGCAGCAGGCGGGGGCTCCTTGTTGGCGTTTGATGGTTCGCGCTTTCGGGTGGGGCCGCAAAGTGCCGGTGCCAATCCTGGCCCGGCCAGCTACCGGCGCGGTGGCGCGTTGGCAGTGACCGATGCGAATGTGATGCTGGGAAAAATCCAGCCGCGTTTTTTCCCCAAGGTGTTTGGCCCGCATGCCGATGAGGCGCTGAGCCTGGAGGTGGTGCAGGAGAAGTTTGCTGAGCTGGCATTGCAAACGCGGCGGCCAGCCGAAGAGGTGGCGGAGGGCTTTATCAATATTGCCGTGCAGCAGATGGCCAACGCCATCAAAAAAATATCTGTGGCACGTGGCTACGACGTAACTGCCTACACGCTGCAATGCTTCGGCGGTGCCGGTGGCCAGCACGCCTGCATGGTCGCTGACGCATTGGGCATGACCCGCGTATTCGTGCACCCCCTGGCGGGCGTGCTAAGCGCCTATGGCATGGGCTTGGCTGACCAATCGGTGATTCGCGAGCGGGCGGTCGAAGTCAAACTGATGCCCGAGGCGTTGGTCGCTATCGTGGTGCAGTTGGACGAGCTGGCCGCGCAGGCAGAAGGTGAACTAACTCGCCAGCAAGTCAGCCACGGCACTATCACTACGCACCGCCGTGTGCATGTGCGCTACGAGGGCAGCGACGCTGCTCTCGTTGTGCCCTACCCAACCGATGGAGCGGAGGACCAGGCCACGACCGCGCTGATCGTGGCTGGCTTTGAGGCCGCCTACCGCCAACGCTTTGCCTTCCTGATGGAAGGCAAGGGCCTGATCGTGGAAGCCGTTTCGGTAGAAGCGATTATTGCCGGTGATGCGCCCGAGGAGCCGCGTCACGCCATGCACCCGCCGCGCGACCTGCAGGCCAGCGGTGCGGTGCGCGAGCGCGTGCGCATGTACTCCGGTGGCCAGTGGGTGGATGCTTCACTGGTAGTGCGCGAAGACCTGCGCTCCGGGGACATCGTCGACGGCCCCGCCATCATCGCAGAGAAGAACGCCACCACCATAGTGGAGCCAGGTTGGCAGGCGACCCTGACCGAGTTTGACCACCTAGCCCTCATCAGGATTGAGAAGCGTGCTATCAAATTTGCTGCAGGCACAACGGTGGATCCTGTGCTGCTGGAAGTATTCAACAACCTGTTCATGAATATCGCCGAGCAGATGGGCTTGCAACTGCAAAACACGGCCTACTCAGTCAACATCAAAGAACGCCTGGACTTTAGCTGTGCGTTGTTTGATGCAGAGGGCAACCTGATCGCAAATGCACCCCATATGCCGGTACATTTGGGAAGCATGGGCGAAAGCATAAAGACCGTGGTGCGTGAAAACGTCACCACGATGCAGCCGGGTGACGTGTATGTGCTGAACGACCCATACCATGGTGGCACCCATCTGCCCGATATTACTGTCATCACGCCGGTATATATGGACGGTAAGCCAACTTTCTACGTAGGTTCGCGTGGGCACCACGCGGACGTGGGCGGCACTACACCTGGATCAATGCCACCGTTCTCCACGCGCATTGAAGAAGAGGGCGTGCAGATTAACAACTTCAAATTGGTGGACCGCGGCGTCTTGCGTGAGACCGAGATGGTGGCGCTGCTCAACAGCGGCGAATATCCATCGCGCAACACGCGTCAAAACATGGCTGACCTCAACGCGCAAATCGCCGCCAATGAAAAGGGCGTGCAGGAACTGCGCAAAATGGTGGAACACTTTGGCCTGGACGTGGTGCAAGCCTATATGCGCCATGTACAGGACAACGCCGAAGAGTCGGTGCGCCGCGTGATCACACGGCTAAAGGATGGCGCCTTCACGCTGCCACTGGACAACGGCGCGCAGATCCAAGTGGCGATACGAGTCAATGCAAAGGAGCGAGGCGCGGTGATTGACTTCACCGGCACCTCGCCCCAGCAGATCAACAACTTCAACGCGCCGACAGCCGTGTGCATGGCTGCAGTATTGTATGTATTCCGAACGCTGGTGGACGATGACATCCCGCTGAATGCAGGTTGCTTGAAGCCGTTAACGGTCATCATTCCGAGTGGCTCCATGCTGAACCCCAATCCCCCGGCCTCGGTGGTGGCAGGCAATGTGGAGACATCGAGTTGCATCACGAACGCGCTCTACGGTGCGCTGGGAGTGATGGCGGGAAGCCAATGCACCATGAACAACTTTACCTTTGGCAACGACCGGTACCAGTACTACGAGACTATTTCGGGTGGCTCGGGCGCCGGTGCGCTTATCAACTCCGCAGGTGAAACTGTAGGTGGTTTCAATGGCTCCAGCGTCGTGCAAACGCACATGACCAACTCGCGCTTGACGGATCCAGAGATTCTTGAATTCCGCTTTCCAGTTCGGCTGGACAGCTATGAGATTCGCGATGGCTCGGGCGGTACAGGTGTGTGGCGTGGCGGCAACGGGGGCGTGCGCCGCGTGCGCTTCCTTGAAACTATGACGGCAAGTATTTTATCAAATGGCCGGACCAATGGCGCGTTTGGCATGGCCGGTGGGCAGGCTGGCGAGGTTGGAACCAACCGCGTACTGCGTGCGAATGGCAGCGTGGAAGAGGTTGGGCACATCGGTCAAGCCGAAATGCAGACCGGTGATGTGTTTGAAATCGCCACACCCGGCGGCGGCGGTTATGGGCGTTGATGCTACACAGGGCCTTCCAAACAGGACAGACATCCGAATTAAAGGAGAAGCACTATGCAAGCCAATTCCTGGATGCGCCGTTTTACCATCCGTTTTCGGATGTGGGCCACGCTATGTGTAGTGACCGCGTTGGTGTGTGTTTTGGGCGGGGCAGGTCTGTATGGCATGGCTCGTATTTATGGTATGAGTGAGCAGTCCATGCGCCAGTCCAACGTCTTGGTGGGCCAGATGAATGCCTTGCGTACCGACATGAATATGGCACGTAGGCAAGACAAAGACATGATCATCCAGTACGAGAGTCCGGAGGGTGTCAAGGCCGCCTTCGTAAGATGGCAGGCCAGCTTGCAGCATGCTGACCAAGCGGCGCAAGAACTGCAAGCCGGCATGCAAGACGACAGCAAGGCCAATATGCAAAAGGTGTCGGACGCATTGCATGCCTATCGCGAGCTATTTTTACCTATTGCGCGCCAGCTTGAAGCCCAAGGCTACGACACCGCCACCATTGCCAACCGCTTGAGTGCCAAGGCGCTGGCGAGGTTTGACGAGGCTGAATCAGCGGTGAATTTGGTGGATACCGCATTGCGCCAGGATGTGGAGCGCTCCGTTGGGCAACAGGCCACGCTTGTACACCAGGTGGAACTGTTGTTTGCTGTAGCAGTGGCGCTGGGCCTGCTTTTGGTCGTGCCAGCTACGCTGGTCAATATGCGTTCCATCTGCCAGCCGATTGATCGAGCACTGCATTTCTCGCAGGCCATTGCACAGGGAGATTTGACCGACCATGGCATCGACACCAACGGCAATGACGAGGCTGCAGGCCTGTTGAAATCGCTGGAGGCCATGCGTATGTCGCTGGACCATGTGGTGGGGCAGGTGCGTAACGCCACCGACAGTCTGGCGACTGCCAGCGCCGAGATTGCGTCGGGCAACCAGGACCTGAGCGTGCGCACTGAGCAGACTGCTATCAACCTGCAACGTGCCGCCTCCAGCATGGACCACTTGACCGACGCGGTGCGCCAGTCGGCAGACGCATCGCAACAGGCCAACCAGTTGTCATCGTCCGCCGGCAAAGTGGCTGCGCGTGGTGGGGCAGAGGTGTCACAGGTGGTGCGGACTATGCGGGAGATCAATGCCAGTTCCAGGAAGATCAGCGAGATCATTGGTGTCATCGATGGCATTGCCTTCCAGACCAACATCTTGGCATTGAATGCGGCTGTGGAAGCGGCTCGGGCGGGCGAGCAGGGGCGCGGCTTTGCGGTGGTAGCCAGCGAGGTGCGTAGCCTGGCCGGCCGCTCAGCCGAGGCCGCCAGGGAGATCAAGCAACTTATCAACGCCAGTGTGGAACGTGTGGAGGTGGGAACCCAAATGGTGGACAGTGCCGGGCAGACCATGGCCGAGATCGTGCAATCGGTGCAGCGCGTGTCCGACATTGTTGGTGAGATAACGGCCGCATCGGCCGAACAAAGCCATGGCATCGATGCGGTCAACACGTCCGTAGCCCAACTCGACAAAATGACGCAGCAAAACGCGGCGCTGGTGGAAGAGTCCGCCGCAGCATCCGAAAGCATGCGCGAGCAGACCGAGCGCATGGCGGCGGTGGTTGCAACCTTTAGGGTCAGCGCACACCTCACACAACATGAGTGGTCGGGTGGCCTGGTGTCTACGGGCTCAAGGCGCTTGGTCGCCGCTTAGTTAGACGGACGAGTGGAATCAAGCGGTCGCGCCCGAGGCGCTGTTTTTCTTGCCAAAAGGAGAATCACCATGTGGCATTCAAATTTTCTGGTGGCGTGCGCGATAGTAGCGCCAATTGGCGCGTGGGCCGACACCTTCAAGCTGGTCACCTTTGAATACCCTCCCTACGAGTACACCGAAAACGGCGAGGTCAAGGGCCTGGCGGTAGACATTGTGCGAGAGGCCTTCAACCTAATGAACCATGAAGCCATCATTGAAGTGCTTCCCTGGGCACGTAGCCAAGCGCTGTTCGAGCGGGGTGATGTGGATGGCATTTTTACTTTTTTCCAAAATGAGGAACGGCAGGCGTTTACCCGGTATTCCAAAGAGGTCGTGGTGAGTCAGACCATCGCGTTGTGGGTACCTAAGAATTCGAAGATTGAATTCGACGGCGATCTGACCAAGCTTCAAAGCTACCGCTTTGGAATCACCCCGAAGACGAGCTATGGCGAGCGATTTGACACGGCGATCAAGTACGAAATCATACGCACGGACCCGGCGCTCACCATCGAGAGCAACATTCGGAAACTGGTGACCGGGCGCATCGATATCTGGATTAGCAATCGTGACGGAGCTCACCATGAGCTCAAGCGGTTGGGTATGAGTGACCAGGTTCGCGAGCTAAAGTATCCCATCCAAGTGGTGCCAGCTTACATGGGATTCTCCAAGTCGCGAACCAGTGCCGAACTGCGCGATGCTTTTGACCAGGCTATTGTCACGCTGAAGCAGACGGGGGTCTATGACAGACTGTTCAAAAAGTATGCCGAGTAGCGGAGCTGAATTCAAGCCCACTTTTGTGCCTGTGGCAGCGGGTGGCCAAGACGCATCGATTGGGTGAGGCCCGCGGCAACTACGGAACGCCAATCACGCATGAGTCTGAACACGAGCCTGGTTATGATCAAGGGCGACCACTTTTCCAATGTGGAGCAGGTACTACTTCCCTTTGGCTTCTCCGCGATCGAGTCTTCGGAGGAGGTAAGCACTTGGGATGAGGTGTGCGCAAGAGTACGTTCACAACACTGTCCGTGGCGCATTTCCCGAAAGGTTCTTATGCGTTGCAAGGGCTGGACAGTGGTACTCGACTTGGAAGCGGTGATGTGGACGAACACGGCCGCTTGCGAAAGAGTATCGCAACTTCTTGGAGGGCCAATATTCGCAATGGTCTGCGGGGGAGTTGCCGGTTCAAATGCGTTTCGCTATTTTGACCATCAATTGGTACGGGGCGTCTGGTACGACTCCGACAGTGGCTTTCTTGAAAACAAGGGGCGTCGGCTTCCTGAAGAGAGAGGCCTTCACACGGAGAAGATGCTCACGCAAAGCGACGTACTGCGTGTATTAAAACGTCTCGGTGTCGACTACTCGGCTTTTTCAACGCTGCGAAACTTTCAAATCCACGATTTGATTTTTTCAGCACAGACAGATGCACTCCCGCGTGCATAGGCTCACCCACGTATCGTTGGAATGGATGAACCCCGCTTACTGCAATCCAATGCACCTCAATCAACATCCTTTTTCTGTCTTGTACCATATTAATAAATAGTCACTCATTTACTTATTTCCCACCAATCTATGGATGAGAACACAACAGCCCCTAAACGGTTGCGCCGCAAGACTGTCCGGCCGGGCGAATTCGTCGTGGCGGCACTTGAACTGTTCGTCCAGCAATGGCTTACGAAGACCCGAATGGAAGACATTGCAATGGGCTCACTGGTTGACACGTCGACCGTCAACTACAAGCCGACACCCAAACCAAGTTTCACTCACCCAGGATACGCGTCATGAAATTAACTGAAAATAGAAGCTTCGTGAGATTTGTTCGCCGCATAGTCGCTTGGCCCAATCGCAGGCCTTCGTTTGAGCCGCTTTCTAACTGGATGATGCGGAAGATAGCCAAGATTGCCATGAAGAAGGCAGTCACGAAACGTGGATCGACACTCGATGAAATATGTGAGCAATGGAAAGGGGCGTCTCCCCCCATGGCTGACTACCGGGTCATTGCCATCAAGGATGGCACGGCGCATGCCGAAATACATAGTGAATGCGCGCTTCGTGGCACGGGCGACATTGGGGCCTGTTACCGCATGATGGAGTATGACCGTGAGATATTGCGTAAGGCCGGCGGTGAGCTTGTGATACTCGAGTCGCAAGCGTCGCCAGGACGAATATTTTGTCGAGTTGCGATTCGTCATCAGGGTGCAGCAATGGATGATCTCACTCCAGCGCATCTCACTTCCGCGACGTCGGAGCTTCCGTAGTCCGTGTTGTGAGATAGAGCAGAATTTGGAAGCCACTTTGTCAAACTACAATCCTTAACGCAAGCGGGCACGATGTACTGCCGCGGCCAGTGCAAGCCGACTCCCAGTGCACATGAAGGCACGAATCAATGCAGGATAATTTGATTGGCTATGATAGCGCGCCGCAATTGTCAGCGGGGCCACGAAAGCAGTATTGGACAAAAGGATGTCTGTTTAGTGTGCGGCTGCCAACAATATCGTTGGGCTCTGCATCACAATAGTTGAACCTTACACAATGCAATACCGTACCGCCTTTGATATCGCTACTTCTGGCTACAAGAGCTGGGATTTTCCTGCAACCGGGCTGATCTTAATTGTGCTCGGAGTTCTCTTGGTTATGAATCGCAAACGCCTGCCTGGTCGGTGGAAGAGGAGCCCTAAATCGGGCAACGTGTTTGCCTTGTTCTTTTTGGGTTTTGCAGTTTTGTGGACGCTTTCGGCATTTTGTTTTACGTTCGGAGAATACTCATCTCTAGTTAAATCCGTTAGCAATAACAACGTGCACACCGTCGAAGGTATCGTTGCCAATTTCAAGCCAATGCCATTTTCCGGCCACGCTATGGAAAGGTTCTGCGTTACGTCTGCGTGCTTCGAATATTCTGACTTCGTAGTCACTGGCGGGTTCAACAATACGGCCTCTCATGGCGGCCCTATCCGCGAAGGATTGCCAGTCCGCGTTACCTTCGTCGGAAACTCGATCTTGAAATTGGAAGTTGCAAAGTAATGTCGAGAGCTATCCTATGGTTTCATGGCGGATTTGAATGACTACAATCGAGAAATACGGCTGTCCGGTGTGGGTCTTCGAACCAAACCGCTCGCGCGGTAGGCGGCCCGCCTACGTGAATGCTGTCTGACCTTGCCCCTGAAGAACTTACCCCTTAGCAGAAAGATAAAAGTCAGGTATAGGCGATTGAAATGAGTGAAGCGAAACGGCGGGCGCGGTACACGATGGAGGAGGAGCCTTCGCCGAGCGGCGCGGCGAT
>OUNL010002238.1_pt1 | contig 18566 bp, 15 predicted proteins | sample 1779831 | NCBI WGS metagenome assembly OUNL01 (sample SAMEA3914863, study PRJEB12502) | metagenome | biome: forest; material: soil | place: USA | collected 2011-09-16 | depth 0.1 m | reverse complement strand
GTGGCCGATGGCGATGAAGCAGCCGGTCAGCGCAATGTCTTCGGTGCTGTCGTCTTTTGTACTCTTGACCCGAATGCCGGTCACGCCGGATGCGTCGCCCAGCACTTCGTCCAGCGTGCGGAAGGTTTTGAGCTCGATCTTGCCAGCCGCGACTTTCTCCATCAACTTGTCGACCAGAATCGGTTCGGCCTTGAACTTGTCGCGGCGGTGCACCAGGTACACCTTGCTGGCGATGTTGGACAGGTACAGCGCTTCTTCCACAGCGGTGTTGCCACCCCCAACGACGCAGCAAACCTGGTTCTTGTAGAAAAAACCATCGCAGGTGGCGCAGCCAGAGACGCCGCGGCCCATAAATGCCGTCTCCGATGGCAGGCCCAGGTATTTGGCTGATGCGCCGGTGGCAATGATCAATGAATCGCAGGTATAGCTGGCGCTTTCGCCAGTGAGCCGAAACGGGCGTTTGGCAAGGTCCACCGCGGTAATATGGTCATACACCATTTCGGTCTTGAATCGTTCGGCATGCTCCAAAAAACGTTGCATCAACTCAGGGCCCTGCACGCCGTGCACGTCAGCCGGCCAGTTGTCGACTTCTGTGGTGGTCATCAATTGGCCGCCCTGGGCCATGCCGGTGACCAGTACCGGGTTCAGGTTGGCGCGCGCGGCGTAGACGGCGGCGGTGTAGCCAGCAGGGCCCGAGCCCAGAATCAGGACTTTGGCGTGTTTGGGATCGGACATGGGAAACCTTTAAATGCGTAATACGAAAGCCGGGCCGTGTACATTTCGGGGCAATGCTGGCCATTTCAATGCAAGCACCTATTGTAAGAAGCCGCACCTTGAACTTTGTCGGAGCCCATGAATGTCAATGCTGAGTAACCTGGATTTGATACGCCGGGTTTCCCTTTTCTCGATGTTGACGTCGGCGCAGGCAGAAGCGCTGGCCGCAGCTGTGTCAAAAAAACGCTTCAAACGCGGCGAAATTCTGGTGGAACAGGGAAAAAAGAGTAACGCTCTGTATATTGTGCTGACCGGTCGTACTCGAGTCGTCATGGCCGACAGCAAAGGCCGTGAGGTCATTTTGGCAACGCTCAAGTCAGGCGACTATGTGGGTGAGATGAGTCTGATCGATGACGAACCGCACTCCGCAACGGTGGTTGCCGACCAGCAAGTTGACGTGTTGCTGCTGGGGCGCGATAGTTTTTTGCGTTGTCTGGGTGAAAACATGGAAATGTCCCACTCAGTCATGCGGGTGCTGGTGCAGCGCCTGCGCAAGGCCAGCCAGAACATCAGTTCTTTGGCCCTGGTGGGTGTCTACGGCCGGGTGGCCAAGGTGCTGCTGGACTCGGCGGTACTGGACGAGGAGAACCGTCTGATGATACGGGACAAGGTGTCGCGCCAGGACCTGGCCAAGATGGTGGGAGCGTCCCGCGAGATGGTCAGCCGGGTCATGAAAGACTTTGAGGAACAGGGTTTTATTGAAATTCTGGACGCTGGTGTGGTGCGCGTGAACGAGCGCCGCTCCACGCCGCGGTAAACGGTGGCAGCTGGGCTTGCGTTAAGCTTGCGGTGACTGTTTGTTTTTTTGCATGACCTATTCCCTCCATACCCTTCACGCTCCAGCCTCTGCCAACGCGCCTGCGCCCACCGGCATGGGCCGTTTTGCCAACGAGATTGCGCTGATCGTAGGTTTTGTGCTGCTGCTGCTGTGGCTTGCCGCATTGCTGAGCTACTCCCCGCAGGATGCTGCGTTTTCCACCTCGGGTACCGGCCTGCCGCTGGTCAATCGGGTAGGGCGTTTGGGTGCCTGGGTTGCCGATATCAGCTATTTCTCGCTCGGCTTCTCGGTCTGGTGGTGTGTGGCCGTGGCCATTCGCCTGTGGCTGGCGCTGTTGGCAAATCGCCTGCGTGGTGACGCCAGCAGCCCTGCGATTCCCAGGAAATTCGTGTTTTGGCTTGGATTGGCGATGCTGCTCTACGCCAGTACATCGCTGGAATGGGCCAGGCTGTATAGCCTGCAGGCGCGCTTACCGGACCAAAGTGGCGGGGCACTCGGCTACCTGTTCGGGCCGTTGAGTGTGAAATGGCTGGGCTTTGCCGGCTCTGGTCTGGTGTCCATCGCGTTGGGCGTCATCGGTTCGGCATTGGTTTTCGGCTTTTCCTGGATGCATGTGGCCGAGCGCATCGGTGCCTGGTTGGACGCGAAGGTGCAGTCGCGCAAACAGCAGCGTGAAAGCGCGCAGGACCGGGTGCTGGGCCAACAGGCCATGCGTGAGCGCGAAGAAATCTTGCTGGAAGAGCGCGAAGAAGTGGTGGAGCACCACCCACAGCCCGTCGCCATCGAGCCGGTGATCATGGAACTACCCCGCAGCGAGCGGGTTGCCAAGGAGCGGCAAAAACCCTTGTTCACCGATATGCCAGACAGCAAATTGCCACAGGTCGATTTGTTGGACGGCCCGCAGTTGCGCCAGGAAACCGTTGCGCCCGAGACGCTGGAAATGACCAGCCGCATGATAGAGAAAAAGCTGAAGGACTTCGGCGTCGAAGTACGCGTGGTCCTGGCCCAGCCTGGGCCCGTTATCACCCGCTACGAAATCGAACCCGCCACCGGTGTCAAAGGCTCACAGATTGTCGGGCTGGCCAAGGATTTGGCGCGCTCGCTGAGCCTGGTGTCGATTCGGGTGGTGGAAACCATTCCGGGCAAGAACTACATGGCGCTGGAGTTGCCCAACGCCAAACGCCAGTCGATTCGCTTGAGCGAGATTCTGGGCTCGCAGGTTTACAACGAAGGCAAGTCCATGCTTACCATGGGCCTGGGCAAGGACATCGTGGGCAATCCCATTGTCGCCGACCTGGCCAAGATGCCGCACGTGCTGGTGGCCGGTACCACGGGCTCGGGCAAGTCGGTCGGTATCAACGCCATGATTCTGAGCCTGTTGTACAAGGCCGAAGCGCGTGATGTGCGCCTGTTGATGATTGACCCCAAGATGTTGGAAATGTCGGTCTACGAGGGCATTCCGCACTTGCTGGCCCCGGTAGTCACCGACATGAAGCAGGCAGCCTATGGGCTGACCTGGTGTGTGGCCGAGATGGAACGCCGCTACAAACTCCTCAGCAAGATGGGCGTGCGCAACTTGGCCGGCTACAACAGCAAGATCGATGACGCGAAGACCCGCGGCGAGTTCATCTACAACCCGTTCAGCCTGACGCCCGAGTCCCCCGAGCCGTTGGATCGCTTGCCGCACATTGTGGTCGTGATTGATGAGTTGGCTGACCTGATGATGGTGGTGGGCAAGAAGATCGAAGAGTTGATTGCCCGCCTGGCGCAAAAGGCCCGTGCCGCTGGCATCCACCTGATTTTGGCCACACAGCGCCCCAGTGTGGACGTGATCACTGGCCTGATCAAGGCCAATATTCCGACCCGCATTGCGTTCCAGGTCAGCAGCAAGATCGACAGCCGTACCATCCTGGACCAAATGGGTGCCGAGGCCTTGCTGGGCATGGGCGACATGCTCTATATGCCCAGCGGCACCGGGCTGCCGATTCGCGTGCATGGTGCCTTTGTCAGCGACGAAGAAGTGCACCGTGTGGTCAGCTACCTCAAGAGCCAGGGTGAGCCCAACTATATCGAGGGTGTGCTCGAAGGCGGCACCTTGGACGGTGAGGGCGAACCGGGGCTGGATGGCGGCAACAGCGGTGAGAAAGACCCACTGTACGACCAGGCTGTGGAAGTGGTGCTGAAGAACCGCAAGGCCAGCATTTCCCTGGTGCAGCGCCATCTGAAAATTGGGTACAACCGCGCCGCGCGGCTGGTGGAGGATATGGAGAAGGCCGGCCTGGTCAGTTCCATGAGCACCAACGGCCAGCGCGACATCTTGGTGCCAGCGCGCGCCGAATGACAAAGGTAATTGTGAAAAAACAGATTTTTGCTGCTGTATTGGTGGCTGTTGGCGCGGGTTCCGCCAGTGCCGGTGGCATGGAGAGCCTGGAGAACTTCGTCAAGACGGTGAAAACCGCGCACACCGAGTTCACACAGGTGGTCACCATGCCGGGCAAGGATGGGCAGGCACCGCGCACCAAGACGTCAAGCGGTATCTTTGAGTTTGCAAGGCCCGGGCACTTTCGCTTTGAATACACCAAGCCGTTCGAGCAGACCATTGTTGCCGACGGTCAGACTCTGTGGCTGTACGACGTGGATTTGAAGCAGGTCACCGCGCGCAAGCAGGCCCAGGTGCTGGGTTCCACCCCAGCGGCGCTCATTGCATCAGCGGCCGACGTGAAGGCCCTGGAAGCCGATTTTGTGCTGAAGCCCGATGCCGACAGCGAGGGCATGGAATGGGTGCGTGCCACGCCCAAAGCCAAGGACAATTCCCTGCAAAACGTACGCATCGGCTTTCAAAGTGGAACGTTGGCCGTGCTGGAAATTGTTGACAGCTTTGGCCAAAAATCGAGCCTGCGCTTCAATGCCTTCAAGGCCAATGCGAACTTGCCAGCAACGACCTTTCAGTTTAAACCGCCCGCCGGTGCGGATGTGATTCAGCAATAATTAGCCGCCCTGGCCACTGAAACACGGATGCCTTTGCAGTTCCGCCGACTCGGCGGCTGACTGCGGTGCGCAGCGGGGCAGCGTGACGGTAATGTGCGTGCCAGCGCCCAGGCTGGAGGCAACGTCGATGTTGCCACCCAGCACCTCATGCACGATGTTGTAGACGATATTCATGCCCAGTCCCGAACCGCCTTGCCCCAGCTTGGTGGTAAAGAACGGGTCGAACACGCGGTGGCGTGTGTCGTCTGACATGCCGATGCCGTTGTCGGTGAAATGCAGTGCCACCTGGTCGTCGTTCAATGGTACGGTGCGCAATTGCATCAGGCCCGCATTGCGGCCTTCAAATCCGTGCTGCAGGGCGTTGCTGACAAAGTTGGTGATCAGTTGCCCCAGGGCGCCGGGGAAGCTGTCCATCTCGACCCCATCGCACAACTCCAGGGCCAGGCGATAGGGCGTATTTTTGTACATGGGTTCCAACGTCAGGCAGACCTCGCGCAACATGGTCTGCAGATCGAACACGCGGCGCTGGTCGCTGGACTGGTCGACCGCGACCCGCTTGAAGCTGCCGATGAGTTCGCTGGCCCGTGTCAGCGCCCGCATCAGGATATCGGTCCCGCGAACGGCACTCTCGGTAAATTGCTGAAGGGTGGAGCGGCGCAATTCACCTTTCTCGAATGCGCTAGCCAGGTTGCCCACCTGGTGTTGCAGCGTGCTGCCCACCGTGACGCAGTTGCCAATAGGGGTGTTGAGTTCGTGTGCGACACCGGCCACCAGTGAGCCCAGCGCCGCCAGCTTCTCGGAGCGCACCAGTTCGGTCTGCATGGCGCGAACCGAGGCCAACGCGACGCTGAGTTCGTTGTTGGCGATCTCCAGCTTTTCCGTTCGCGCCTGCACGCGCAGTTCCAGTTGCTGGTTCATGTCACGTATTTCTCGTTCGACGGCGCGCTGGCGGGTCACATCCAAGAGCGTGAAGAGAATCAATTTCTCCTGACCGGTTTGCAGCGTGCGACCGGACATCAGGCAGGTGATGACATGGCCATCGTGGTGCAAATGCGCGACTTCAAAACGGTCCAGTGAGCCCGCTGTCTTCAAGGCAGTCATCATGTGCTGGCGCTGGTCCGGCCGCTGCCAAAGACCCAAGTCCAGCGCAGTGCGGCCGATCACGTCCTGAATCTGGTAGCCGAATTGCTGCAGCCAGGCGTCATTGGTTTCGACGAATTGACCGTCTGCTTCGTGTACCAGCACGTGCGGCACTGGCGATTGGCGAAACAGTTCAAAAAACTTTGCCTCGCTTTGACGCAAGGAACGCTGGGTACGCTGCAAGCGCCGTATGTAGACCATCAGAAAATACGTCAGCGCCGCGACCAGCGCAATGCTGAACGCGGCCAGCAGCAACCGCTCGTGGGTGCGACGCTCCCAGGGCAGCAACACGTTGGCATAGTCGCGGGCGTAGACCATGGTGACCGCAAAGCCAGCCAATTTGCGGTAGGTGTAGAGTTTGGCGCCGGCATCATCGTCCAGAAACGATTCATCGTTGAACGAGCCTTCGGTGTCCGTCTCGCGCAGCCGTTGCAACGCACTGTCGTCCGAGACATCGCGGTCGACGTAGCGTGCCTCAAACGGTGAGCGGGCCAGTATGAAACCCTGGTTCGACAACAGAGTCACACTGGCGTTGTTTTCCTTGGCAACGCGCGCATACAGCGTGCCAAAGTACGAAAGGCGAATGTCCACACTGACGACGCCCATGGGCCTGTCGTTTGCGTCATACAGCGTGCGGGCCACCGGTATCACCCATTGGCTATCGTAGGCGCTGGCGTAGGGGTGACCGACGATGGCGTTGTGATCATCCGGTTTGCTCAGCAAATATTGAATGTGGCCATGCAGCGAGGCTTGCGTCTGGTGCGTAGGATAGTCTGGCGAACTGATCCAGCTCATGCCTTGCGGCGTAACATATTGCAGTGCCTTCAGGTGGCGGCTGTGGCCTATGTCATGTGCGGCCACAATGTCACGAATGGCGGCAGGGTCGTGCGACTTGGCGCCCGTTTGCACCGCGCGCGCCACACGGTCCAGCGTGTGAACCGCATCCTGCAGCGTCTGGCTGGCATGTTCCTCCAGCAGGCGCACGGCAACCAGGCCATTGTTGGTTTCAGATTCCAACGTCTGCTGCTTGTCCTGGTCGACGGCCCACCAGGTTTGCACGGCAATGGTCAGCGTGGTCAGCACCGCAAAACAGACCAGCGCCACCAGCGTGCGGGACAAGGCCCGCAGAGAAATGTCTGGGCGTGTCATCGCACGCGACCTTCCTTCCAAGCTTGCAACAAGCGCTCATAGGCAATGGTTTCGCCTTTGGGCTTTTCATCGTCGAGGGCCTTCCACGGTGAGCCTTTGTTGGACAGGCGGGCTGCCGGTTCGCGGATGGGATTGAGTTTTGGCGTGCAATGCTGCATGCCTATGCGCTGCAAGTCCGCCAGCACCGCATCCATGTCAAAGGCCAGGCTGTCCATGGCGGCCTGCGGCGTCTTGTCACCACTGATGGCGGTTGCCACATGGCTCCACCACAGTTGTGCCATGCGCGGGTAGTCTGGCACATTGGTGCCGGTTGGTGTCCAGGCGACGCGCGCCGGGCTTCGGTAGAACTCGATCAGGCCACCATAGCGGCTGGCATTGCGCGTGAAATAGTCGTGCTTGATATCGGACTCGCGGATAAAGGTCAGCCCCACGATGGACTTGCGCAGAGACACCGTTTTGGAGGTCACGAACTGCGCATACAGCCATGCCGCGCTCATGCGTATCGGGGGCGTCGATTTGAGAAAGGTCCACGACCCCACGTCCTGGTAGCCGTTTTGCATACCGGTCTTCCAATACGGACCATGCGGCGACGGTGCCATGCGCCACTTGGGGCTGCCGTCCTGGTTGACGGCTGCACTGCCGAGCTGTGTCAGTGAGGCGGTGAAGGCCGTGTACCAAAAGATCTGCTGCGCAATCTGCCCCTGCGCGGGTATCGGGCCAGCATCGGTAAACGTCATGTTTTTGGCGGCCGGCGGCGCGTACTGGTTGAGCCATTGCAGATATTTGGTCAATGCGAAAACGGCTGCCGGTGAATTGGTGGCGCCGCCACGCTCGACTGAGGCGCCCACTGGCGTGCACTGGTCGGTGGCGACGCGAATGCCCCATTCGTCCACTGGCAGGCCGTTCGGAATGCCTTTGTCGGCGGCACCCGCCATGGACAGCCAGGCATCGGTAAAGCGCCAGCCCAGCGACGGGTCGCGTTTGCCGTAATCCATATGGCCGTAGACTTGTCTGCCGTCAATTTCCTTGACGTCGTTGCTGAAAAAGTTGGCGATATCTTCATAAGCCGACCAGTTCAGAGGCACGCCCAGTTCATAGCCAAACTTGGCGCGAAAACGCTCTTGCAAATCCTTGCGTGCAAACCAGTCGGCGCGAAACCAATACAGGTTGGCAAATTGCTGGTCCGGCAATTGGTACATTTTGCCGTCCGGCGCGGTGGTGAAGGCAGTACCAATAAAGTCCGCCAGGTCCAGGCTTGGGCTGGTAAATTCTTTGCCTGCGCCTTGCATGTAGTCTGACAAGGCTACCGCCGACCCATAACGGTAATGGGTGCCGATCAGGTCGGAGTCGGATATCCATCCATCGTACGCAGACTTGCCACTTTTGATGGACGCGTAGAGTTTGTCGACCAGCTCGCCCTCCGGCATGATGTCGTGCTTGACGGCGATGCCGGTGATTTCCTCGAAGGCCTTGGCCAACGTCGCGGCCTCGTACTCATGGGTATCTATTTTTTCGGATACCACGTGGATGCTGCGCACGCCCTTGTCTTTCAAGCGTTCGGCGGTCTGCATGAACCACTGCATTTCCAGCAACTGCTGCTCGCGGGTCAGTGTCGAGGGTTTGAACTCCTTATCGACCCAGCGTGTTGCGGCCACCGGGTCGGCCAGACACATCGCCGATGCCAGCAGATTCAGTGAACATAATATCCAAGCAGAAACGCGCATGTGCAATGCCTTTGGCCGTCGGCCAGCGAAGGCGAGGAGTGATTCTGCAGCACTATACGCGGGAAATGCACCAAGTTAATGCGCGCGGCGGCGGGGCGGCGTCACTTGCGACTCAAAGCGACGATGCCCGTGGACAAACTGGTGCCAATAATAATCACCACACCACAGGTCAGCATCCATGGGGTCACCACTTCACCCAGCAATACGCCGCCATACAGCACCGCAAATACCGGAATGGCAAACGTGACAGACAACGCACGCGCCGGGCCGGCGCGCTCGATCAATCGAAAATACAGGATGTAGGCCACCGCCGTGCACAAGACACCCAGGGCGATCACGGAAAGCCAGGCGTTCACCGTAATGGCGCGTTCCGGCCAGTACCACCAGGCCAGCGGAATCAAGCCCAGCGCCGCGCCCATCTGGCTGCCGGTGGCCGATACCAGCGACGGCACGCCGGTCAGATAGCGCTTGGTAAAGCTGGCCGCAATGCCATAGCACAGCGTGGCCAGCAAACAGGCCAGTACCGCCCAGCCCGTTGCGTGGCCACTGGCATCGGGCTTGAAGCTGGCCTTGTCCCAGGCCAGCAAGGCCACGCCCGCAAAACCAATCAGCAAACCCAAAACGCGCGAGCTGTTGGGGCGGTCCTTCAGCCAAATCCAGGCCACAACGGCGCCAAACAGCGGTGTGGTGGCATTCAGAATGGAGGACAGCCCGGTGGTGATGGCCAGCAAGGCAAAGCTGAAACATGCAAAGGGTATGGCGGAGTTCAGGATGCCCACCAGAAAGGTCAACCGCCAGTGTTGCCGCAGCGCCGCACCATGGCCGCGCAGCAGTACGATGGGTAACAGAAACAAGGTGGCAATCGCAACCCGCAGACCGGCGGTGGGGAAAATGCCCAACTCCTTGGCGCCCTGGCGAATAAACATGAAGGATGCACCCCATATTGCCGCCAGCAACACGAAATCCAATATCCAAGCTTTGGGTTTTGCGCCAGTTGCCGTTGCTGCAGTAATTGACGGAGTGCTCACTTGCGGCCTTCCAGATGCAGCAGTGCAACTTTGCGCGCCAAGCCACCCGCATAGCCAGTCATCGCACCGTTGCGCCCGACCACCCGGTGGCAGGGCACGATGATGGAAATGGGGTTGCGGCCCACGGCGCCACCGACCGCCCGCACTGCGCGTGGCTGCGCAATACCCTCGCTGATTGCACCATAGCTGGTAGTGGCGCCGGGATCAATGGTTAAAAGGCGCTGCCACACGCGCTGTTGAAACTCCGTACCATTGCTGAAATCCAACGGCAAGTCAAAGCTGCTGCGCTCGCCGGCAAAGTACTGTTGCAATTGCGTGCAAGCCAATTGCAGCAAGGGATGGTCCGGGCTAGTCGGCCATTGGCTGAAGTCCGGTGCATGCTTTTGACCGTCAAAGCCCACCCAGACCAGGGCCGTATCGTGTGCTGCCAGCGTCATCGGCCCCCAGGGGCTGATGAAGGCGCAGCGAACCGTTTTGGTGTTGGTAAATTTCATATCAATCAGGCCTTGGCCCCCTCTGTGTGTGTCGGTAAATTTGGCTTGGCCAGGCTCGCCCAGCCGCGCACCACGGCGTAACTGCGCCAGGGCTTCCAGCGTTGTGATGCGGCCTCTGCCGCCTGCTGCGGGTTGGCCGCAGTCTGCACGCCCAACGCCTTTTGCAGTGCCACGTCGCCGGCAACAAAGGCATCGGGCCAGCGCAGTGCCCGCATGGCAATGTACTGCGCAGTCCATGGCCCTATGCCTGGCAGGGCCTGCAATGCGGCCAGCGTAGCGGGCACATCGGCCCCAGGTTGCAGGTTCACGGTGCCATCGCATATGGCTTGCGCCAACGCCACTATCGCCCGTTGCCGTTGTTTGACAATGCCCAGTTGCCCCAGGTCGTCACCACTGGCCTGGCACAGAACCTGTGGCGTGGGAAATAGCCGCGTCAATCCCTCGATCGGCGTGCTGAGGTCGGCGCCAAACTTTTGTACCAGGCGCTCACCCAAGCTGCAGGCAGCCCGTACCGTGATCTGCTGACCCAAAATGGCGCGCACACCCAGCTCGAACCCATCTACGCAACCCGGCACGCGCAGACCGTCTGCACCCGGAAAGTCGTCTTGCATGCAGGGGTTGATGGCCGAAGGGTCGGCGTCCAGGTCCAGCATGGCGCGCAGGCGCGCCAACACCAAGGGCAGGGCATCGCTCAGGGAGTTGCTGATGTGAAATTCGACCTGGCAGTTGTCGGGCACAAACTGCATGCGCACCCAGCCTTGCAGGGTCTGCCCCCCCAGGGTGACGGCCATGGTGCGCGACATGGCGCGTTGCGTGGGCTGCACCACCTCGACGCCGGACAGCTGGCGTGTCGCAAAAAACCCCAGCAGCGCATCCACGTCATACGGAGGCCGGTAGGCGCCTTTGAGTACGGTTGCCAAGCGGTCCGCCTGCCCCTGCACAGGGCCACTGGCCTGGCGCAACTGGCGCGGCTGCAGCCGGTAGTGTTCGACAAATGCTGCGTTGAAGCGCCGCACACTGGAAAAACCGCTTTGGGCTGCAACCTGCGTCACCGGCAACTGGGTGTCGGTCAGCAGGCGCTTGGCCATCAACAAGCGGCGGGTCTGCAGATACTGCAGCGGCGACACCCCCCAATGGGATTCAAAAATGCGCCGTACATGGCGCTCACTGACGCCCAGGCGCGCTGCCACGTCCGCCATGGATGGTGCGCCATCACTCCACAGTGTGGGCTCATCCAGCATGCGTGCCGCCTGCTGCGCCAAAATGCTCGATGCGTCCTGCAGCGACCAGGGGGCTAGGGTGCCCAGCGCGCTGCCCAATGGCGCGGTGCCGCTGGGTGCCAGTTCCGGACGGCAGCGCAGGCACGGGCGAAAACCGGCCAGTTCGGCCTGCGCCGCCAGCGCAAAGAACTGGCAGTTCTCCCGCCGTGGTGCACGGACCTTGCAGACCGGGCGGCAGTAGATGCCGGTGGAGGTCACACCGGTGAAGAAGCGGCCGTCAAAACGTGCATCGCGTGCTTTGAGCGCCAGGTAACAGGCGTCGCTCTCGGCCGGGCTGGTGGTGGATGTGACTTGCATGGTTGGGATAATACGCACGATCGCGCACAGAAGTGGCCGTTTTCGGACCTGTTGTTGCGTTGGTGCGCGCCTACAATGTCCAGCGCCGCCAAACCTCCCATCGGACAGAGATATTCAACCATGCAGCTCACCGCCAGTATTTTCAAAGCCTATGACATCCGCGGCGTTACTCCCAGCACCATCAACGAATCGGTGGCGCGCGGGCTGGGCCGTGCCTTTGGCACGGTGGCCATGGCCGAAGGGCAGACCACAGTGGCGGTTGGGCGAGATGGCCGCTTGAGTGGGCCCGGACTGGCCGAGGCACTGATGGCCGGTTTGCAGGACGCTGGTGTAACCGTGATCGATGTGGGCATGGTGACAACCCCCATGCTGTACTTTGCCGCCAGCACGCTGTGCCGCAGCGGCATTCAGGTCACTGGCAGCCACAATCCGCGTGACTACAACGGTTTCAAGATGGTGCTGGCAGGGCGCGCCATATACGGGGACGAAATCCAGACCTTGCGCCACATGATGACGTCAGAGAGCTGGGTGCTGAAACCCGACGGCGCACGCCAGACGGCGAATGTAATGGATGACTACCGCGCCCGTATTGTGGGTGATATCAAATTGGCACGGCCCATCAAGATTGTTGTCGACTGCGGTAACGGCGTGGCCGGTGCGTCGGCGCCCGACATCTTGCGCGCGATCGGCTGTGAGGTGACCGAGCTGTTCAGCGAGGTCGACGGCAATTTCCCCAACCACCACCCCGACCCCAGCAAGCCAGAGAATTTGAAAGACCTGATTGCGGCCCTGCAAGCGGGCGACGCGGAGCTGGGTCTGGCGTTTGATGGCGACGGCGACCGCCTGGGCATCGTGACCCGTGACGGTAGCAATATTTACCCTGATCGGCAGATGATGCTGTTTGCCCGCGACGTGCTGTCGCGTGTGCCCGGTGGCACCATCATCTTTGACGTGAAATGCTCGCAGCGCCTGGCACCCACGATTGAGGCGGCTGGTGGTGTGGCCCTGATGTACAAGACCGGCCACTCGTTGATCAAGGCCAAGATGCGCGAAATCGATTCGCCATTGGGTGGCGAGATGAGCGGCCATATTTTCTTCAAGGAACGCTGGTATGGCTTTGACGACGGCACCTATGCCGGCGCGCGCCTGTTGGAAATTGTCAGCCGGGTGGCGGATGCCAACGCCATGCTCAACGACCTGCCCACCAGTTTTTCAACGCCAGAGCTGAACGTGCAATGTGCGGAAGGCGAGCCACATGCATTGGTTGAGCAACTGGTGGCCAAGGCCCATTTTGCAAGCCCTGCCACCGTCAATACCATTGATGGCATCCGCGTGGACTGGCCAGACGGCTTTGGCTTGATCCGTGCGTCCAACACCACGCCGGTGCTGGTGCTCAGGTTTGAAGGGCACACGCAACAAGCATTGGAGCGCATCCAGGCCGACATGCTGCAATTGCTGCGCTCGGTCAAGCCCGACGCCAGCTTTGCCGAGGCAGCGCATTGAAACCAGTGGCGCCCAAGCTGCTGATCGTCAAACTGTCGTCACTGGGTGACGTAGTGCATGCCATGCCGGCCGTGCAAGACCTGCGCAAAGCCTTGCCGCACGCCCAGATCGATTGGGTGGTGGAGAGTGCCTTTGTGCCCTTGGTGGCGCGTTGCGAAGGCGTCAACCGGGTCATTGCCTGTGACTTGCGCCGCTGGCGCAAGGTACCACTGGCAACGCAGACGCGGCAGCAGTGGCGTGCTTTCAAAACGGAACTGCAGGCTGAGCGCTACGACGCCGTGCTGGACCTGCAGGGCCTGACCAAGTCCGCGCTGGTGTCCTGGTTGGCACACACCGCACCCAAGGGGCGGCGCTTTGCAATGGACAACCAGACCGATGGTTCCAGTTTTGAAGCCCCCACGCGTTGGGTGGCCGATGTGACGATTCCATTGAAGCCCCATGTCGACGCAGTGACGCGTGCGCGTCTGGTGTGTGCCAGCGCAATGGGCTATAGCGTTACAGGCCCGGCCCACTTTGGCCTGGTGCCGGCCCAGCAGGCCGCAACGCCTGCACATGCCAGCGGGCAGGCGGGCAACGCATTTGCCGCCCGCAAGGCATGTGTGGCCTTGGTGCATGGAACCTCACGCGCCGACAAGCAGTGGAGCATGGATGCCTGGGTGGAGCTGGGCCGGCGCTTGAACCACAGTGGCTTTACCGTGGCACTGGCGCATGGCAATGCCGCCGAAAAGGCCACCAGTGAGGCCATCGCCGCACAATTGCCCGATGCCTGTGTATGGCCCAGCATGGGCCTGGATGCGCTGACCGACACCATGGCCCACTGTGCGGGCGTGATTGGCGTGGACAGCGGCTTGAGCCACATTGCCGTGGCATTGGGCTTGCCCCATGTGCAGATCTACAACTTTGACACCGCCTGGCGCACCGGGCCACCGGCGGACGCAGCACACGCAACGCGGCAAATCGCAGTCTATGCATCGCCGCAACCAGACATCGAAACGGTGTGGCAGGCGTGGGAGAGCCTGGGCACGCCAGTGTTTTGCCGATGATGCGCGCGTTGTATTCGCTGTTGATGATCATGTTGCAGCCCGTGCTGCGCAGCAAGCTGCGCCGCCGTGCGCGCATGGAGCCTGAATATGGTGAACAGATAGAAGAGCGCTTTGGTTTTTATTCCGTTGCGGCAACTGCAGCAGCAACTGCGACTGCACTGTCGTCTGCGTCGGGTCCGCAATCACAAGGTTTTTTCGTCTGGGTGCATGCCGTGTCTCTGGGCGAAACGCGGGCTGCTGCTACGTTGATAGACCAGTTGCGCCAGGTGCTGCCTGGCATGCGCCTGCTGCTGACGCATGGCACGGCGACCGGCCGCGTGCAAGGGCGCGCGCTGCTGCAGTACGGGGACGTGCAGGTTTGGCAACCATGGGATACGCCAGCGGCAGTACAGCGCTTTTTGGCAGAATTTCAACCCCGCATAGGGCTGTTGGTGGAGACCGAGGTGTGGCCCAATATGGTGGCGCATTGTGCGCAAAGAGGCGTGCCCTTGTGCCTGGTCAATGCCCGCATGAGCGAGAAGTCATTGAAGCAATCCTTGCGCCTGGGCTGGCTGTCGCGGCCTGCCTATGCTGCCCTACGGGCCGTGTGGGCGCAGGCGTCGGAAGACGCAGCGCGGCTTGTCACATTGGGCGCGCCGGTGGCCGGTGTGCTGGGCAATTTCAAGTTTGATGCCACACCCGATGCACAACAACTGCAAACGGGGCGCGCATGGCATGGCGCACGTGGGCGCACGGTAATTGTCTTTGCCAATACGCGCGAAGGCGAAGAGGCGCAATTCCTGCAGGTGCTCCAAAGCAGAAAAGCCGACCGCGCGATTCAATGGATGCTGGTGCCACGCCATCCGCAGCGCTTTGACGAGATCGCGCAGTTGTGCCAGTCACACGGCTTCAGCGTGTCGCGGCGCAGCGCATGGCCGAGCGAAGGTCCAAGTGTTGGCCCGAGCGATGCCGACATCTGGCTGGGCGACTCCATGGGCGAGATGGCCTTGTATTACGCGCTGTCCGACGTCGCATTGCTGGGCGGCAGTTTTGCGCCACTCGGTGGGCACAATCTGATCGAGGCCGCTGCGTGCGAGTGCCCCATCGTCATGGGGCCGCACACCTTCAATTTTGCGCAAGCCGCGGCGTTGGCGTTGGCCTCTGGCGCGGCGTTTGCCGAGACAGACTTGGCACATGCGGTTGAGACTGCGGTGACGCTGGCTTCTGCCCCCGCCAATCTGTTGCGCGCCCGCGAAGCTGCCCGTGACCTGGGTCTGGCGCACCGTGGCGCCGCGCGGCGTACGGCAGAAGCGGTACGGCTGCTATTGGACGCTAAGGGCTAGACACGGCGCGATCGCGCTGCACTTTAAGGCATCTTTCGTGCACGCCAACTTCAACAACATTCGCTTTGGTCCTTTCAACAGCACCTACCACGCTGAAGCGATGACCGCCGATTTCAAAGAAGCTCTTAGCGAGTTCCTTGAGACCAATTTACTTCCTCAAATTGAGGAGTCCTTTGAATCGGCCAGCGGCTCGGTGACGGCTGGCTATGATGATGAGAAATACTGCGGCCCCAATAGCATCGTTCGTGACATCTACAAGTTCGAGTTTGCCTTTCATCGTCCGTCTGGGGACGACACAATAAAGATCGAACTTGTCTTTAGCTCCAAGAGCCAAACGTTTTCCACGCGCAGGAAAAAGCCGTTCTATCTATGGACGAATCGCCGCCGTGAGATCTACCTGGCGCAGGGCCAAAGCATCAAAGTGCTGTGCGACAGGATCGCCAAACGAGAATCGGTAGCTGCCGTTTGTCCGCTGTGCTCGGCAACGTTGATCGTCCACGATGCACCTTCGCTGTTTGATGTGCGATGTCCGGGTCGCTGCTTCAACTACAACTACCATCGTGATCCAAAGGATGGGAGCTTCCTTCATGGGCACTTTTTCCGTAAAGAGCCCGACATTCCTTAACTCTGCCGACGACCGGATACCCGCAGGCTGGGATCGGTATAGGTTGACGGCAAGAGCTGGACGTCGTGCAGTGCGAAAATTTGGACGGCCGGTTTGGGGCAGAATGGCTGTCTCTGTTGCAGCGATTCCAGACAGTCGGCCGTTCGGCCCAATTGGATGCCATTTGGCGAACAGCTTCAAGGGCTCAGTAGAATTCGTTTCCAAAATGCGCTTTGAAAGATTTATCTTCTGGTGGGGGATTTCATGACGAGACTAATTTCTATCTCTATTGCCCTTGTCGCTTTGCTTCTTGCCGGATGCGAAACGATGGTTGCCTCAGCATTTGTTGACTATCCACCCATTGCCAACGGACAAGGTCAGTTGGTCATCTTTTCACAGACAAAAGCTAACTCCAAGCTCCGCTTCTCAGGTCAAGTCGAGTGCAGTGGCGTATTGTGCGCGCGGGTAATTCACCAATTCAGCCCCAATGGGGTGTATTCGGTTCATTCACTCACACCAAGAGATGTTGTGATCAAGGCCCCAGGCAAGAAATCCATTCCTTTTGTTGGCGAGGCTCTACTGGATTCAAACTCTTTGACCGTGAAAGTTGAACCCGGCAAACGAACCGTTGTCATGGTTACTTTGCTGGGTGGTAGTGAAATTCACAGCTCGACTGGTCAGGTCGGCAATGTCAGTCAAACATATCGTATCGAATTGATCTCAGAGCAAGATGCACTGCCCATGCTTAAGGGACTTACTGAGTTGAAATTCAAGGAAGCCCTCAATTAGGGGTCGCACGAATAGCCAGGCACATCCGTAAGGCGCGCATGCCAAAAATGGGGCGCATCAAAGAAGCATTTGCAAGGCCTTGCCACAAGTGCCAGGACCATTGGCTGAGTGATCTGGTATTTATGACCAACTGCTTGGCGTCTCGTTGAATCATTCAGATTCGCCTCCCAATTCCTCTGGCTTACCCATTCTTGACCCCAGTCCTGCCGGGTGACTTTTCCTATGACTTGGGTCACGGGTGCTGCGGCGATCGCTGCAAAAAACAAGGGCTATACTTCGGGCCCCGTGTAATTGAAACATCTTTTAAATTGCGCTACAAGTGCGCAACTTTTAATATTTGTGGTTTGCGGCGCTGAAACTTAACTTTCTAAGTGTCGTATGAAGTGCATTTTGCGGGGTAATCTGAATGGCGGCTTTCGGGCACAATGTGCAGCCGCTGGGCAGCGAAAGCTGCCCGTCAAAAATGCCGCCCAATTTGCTATAAGCGAGCCTCCCACGTTAGGCTATTGAAAGTGAACGACGAGTACATCACCGGATTGACCGGTTGGTTCCAAGGCGAGGCGCACATTTGTGCCGAGAACTCGTCGCTTCTTGAAGTCGCTGGAACATATTGCATTTACACGCAGCGTTTCACGCCAGAGAACTCGCTTGCCTTTGATGAGATTTTTGCGCAATTGCCCAGTTTGCGCAGCGGAGCCGACGAACCACCGTGCTTTTACGGAGCAGATGAGACTGCACCACAATTCTTGACATGGTCGAATGAACCAAGTGGAATAGTCGTTTGGGGCAAGTTAATGCCCGAGCAATGGCAAGAGTGGGATGAGGCTTTCCGGCGGTTGGTTGATTTGGCTGCGCTCCCGCGCTTTCATGAGTAATAACTTGCGGGAGCCGATGGCGGTCGGTGTCCAGTGACAAACCCTGAACGGCAGGTTTCGGGCACAATGTCGGACAGCAGTGCAGCGATACTCGACACTCGATTTGGGCCTCCAGTTTTTGTCTTGCGCTTTAAAACTGCGCTAAGCTGCCCATAACTGAAAATATTGCGCGTACCGATAGACTCTGTTGCATCGCCGTGAGGTCATAAGCTAGTTAATCAGAGATTTGATGTCATGAATTCGTCTGTTTCAAATTCCGACTACTCGTTTGAGCATGGCATCGACCATTGTGGCTATGGCGGATTGGCTCCCATCCTAGGTGTTGGTGGACCAATAACGGCCGAGGACTTTGTTGAACGTGACCTTTCAACGATTCGCGGCGTGAGTATCTCGCAGGGCGGACTTAGCAAGGGCACTAAATGGTCGGATCTGAACATTCGTTTTTTATTTGAGCATTTGCCAAAAATTGAATACCTGCGAATTCTCTTCGATGACCCAGTATCGCTCGACGACATTGGACCGCAACCTCTCTTACACACCTTGATAGTCGGCGCGCGTCAAGCTAGTTGTCGCCTAATTTACGCAGCCAACTGCTGAGTATGCTTTTCCATCACGTGCTGTGCGACTACACAGTCACGCTCTGGGTTGAGGGTGACGGCCCCGATGGGCTGCCAATTGCGCGTACTGCCTGACCAGCGTGCCGGATTGAGTTTCTTTGCGCTGGTGTACAAGGCGTGGCGCGCCGCAAGAATGTCATGGTCTTGGCCGGTGTGGCGCT
>OUNL010274239.1_pt1 | contig 18716 bp, 10 predicted proteins | sample 1779831 | NCBI WGS metagenome assembly OUNL01 (sample SAMEA3914863, study PRJEB12502) | metagenome | biome: forest; material: soil | place: USA | collected 2011-09-16 | depth 0.1 m | reverse complement strand
TGAAGCGCGGCGCCTATTTCATCGACATCGATTTCGAGGAGATGGCGCCTTCGTTCGACGAGAAGAACGAACTGGTGCGCGCCCGCACCGGTTTCACCGTGAAGTACCAGGGCCCGGATACGCAAGACTGCATTACCGCATTGCCTGTGGAGCGCCTGTATCGCGACGTTACAACCGGGCCGCTGGTGAGCAAGCAGGCCACAGTGCCGTCAGCAGCAGCATATCTCGCCCAACAGTACACTGGCAGCTTGCGTGACATTCGCCGCACCTATCAGCGAGCGTTCAAGGCGCTTCTCTTCTGTCATCGGCTGCGCTTGTCGGCAGGTCGGGTAGCGCGGGCGAGCGGGTCCGAAACCGAGTACATGCTTTCGTCTGCCGATCTGTTTGCCGGCTGCTCCTACGTGGCTGGCGTACCGTACACGTCGCACCGGGCATCGCTGGATTTCAATTTCCTGCCGATCGGCGACGTCTACCGTGGCGATCCGCAGCGCAATCCGCCAGCACATCTGGATGCGCGTGCGACGCCGTCTGTGCGGCGCAGGCAGGCCTTGTTCGACTGGTTCGAGCGACTGGTCGACTACGACCACATGCGGCGAGCGGTTCACAAGCACACCGGGCGTCTGAGTTGGCTCTGTTTCGTCGAGGCATCGAACCAGCAACCGGTCGATCCGGTGCCCTTGCTCGCGGATCTGGGAATCGACATGGACCAGGCGACGCTCGTCCTGGATTTCCATGACAGCCTCACCGTCGATTGGACAAAGCTCTGCGACGAACGGTGGCCCCTTCGCTGTTGGCATGCGTCGTTGTGGGTGCGCAAGTTGCTACAGGCGTTCGTGGCGCCTGATCTCTCCTTCGCGCAACCCGACCTCTGGGCCGCGAGCACGGCCGCGGCGATGGCCAGCGGCAATGCGAATCTGACGAAGTTCTATCGCGATGGAATGATCGAGCAAGTCCCCAGACGCTATGCCGATCTGGAGCGGCTCAACAATCTGCTGCGCGTGCGCGGGCGTACGGCCTTGCTCGCCTGGCTCACTGGCATGAATCGCGTTGCCTTGCCCTTTGCCCCGGGCGTGTTTGCAACGTCGGCGAAGGATATCGGCGCGCTGCTGCTCCAGGACGTAGAGGTCGGCGTTTGTGAAAGGGCGAGCCGTGTCGAGGAAGGCACCACCGCCATTCAATCTTTCGTCGAGCGCGCGCGACTCTCGCAAGAGCCGGGCTTCACGGTCACCGAGGAGTTTGCGCTGGCGTGGGAGAAGATTTTCGCGTCGTTTCGTACCTGGCAAGCTTGCCGCCGACGGGTGCTGTACAAGGAGAACTGCGTCGAGTGGAGCGAGCACGAACGTGCGATCAACACCGAAGCGTTTCGCTTCCTCGAGTCCGAACTGCGGCGCGCCACACTGACGGCACCTCAACCGGGCGGCATGGAATACTGGCCAGCGCCATATTGGCCCGCACATGCGTCGCTCACTGCCCTGCAGCATCGGGAGCCGTCCTACCTCAAGCAGGTGGCGCAACCGGAGAACCTCGGATTGATGGGTCGACCCGAGCGGCATGGGCGGCCGACCTGGCTCGCGCCGTCGCAGCTGCAGATCGCAGGCGGCGGTGGCGACGGGCCGCCGAACCGCGATGGCAACCCGAACGTTGGTCCGGGCATCGCGCTCGCTGCCGTGGCAGCGGGCGCAGCGAATGGCAACGGCGATGGAAATGGAAATGGGAACGGCAACCCGGATGGAGCGTCTTCGCCGCAGCTTCCACTTTGGCTGCAGGCCGCGGTCCGACTCGGCACCCGCTTCCTGCGTATTGCTGCGGCCGGGGAGCCACCGGCCACGTCCTCGTTCATGCCGCCGGCGACCTCGACTTCCCCATGCTGCTGTGATTGCGGGCGCATGCACCCGCCGGTGATGGACGAGTACTACTTCTGGCTCGTGAACTCGGAGTACTACGATCCAGCCGATCTGAATGTGGCGGACAAAACGCTGTACCAAGATGCCGACTGGGGTGCCGCCCCCGGCGATCCGACGTCGGATTGGCACCGCCCCACGCAGCTCCCCAAGCTGCTCGCTTGGCAAACCAAGCCGATGGTGAAGCTCGCGTGGGTCCGCGTGCACAACGGCGAATTCCAGACGCCACGTTCGTCGGACGATGGCGCGCATGTGAACCTCGCGGCCGGTGAACCGCAGCTCGCGTTCGACGGCCGCCAGGGAGACTCGCTGCAATTTCGGGTCACGAATGCCGACACGCTTCCGCTGGGCTACGCGGATCCTTCGCCTTGGGGCTTCCGCTACGACCTCGCGCCGGACACGGCCGTGGTGCTGCCCGAGGTGATCGCGACGCCAGTGCCAACTGGGCCGTTTACGCCCTCGCTGTCGACCTACCCGTTCTTCGCGTACTTCCTGCCCGGAGCACCGCTTGAGCCGTCGGTTTACGCAACGGCGATGACGGTCGCTGGATCGCTGCGTACCCATTGCCGATTTGAGGCGGCGCTGAAGTGGTATGAACTCTATTTCGCACCCGGCGACAAGGATCTGCGCTGGTCGACCTGCCGAAAGCTGCCGCCCGGCGGAGGAGATGTGCCGGGTATACCGGCCGGCGATGGCGACAACGTTGCTGTCGCGCTGGCTGAGGTGCGGGGTGTCGTGCGAACGGACCAGAATCCGTGTTGCGACACCCTCGTGCGTACCGATCTCGCGGCGCGCGAACGCAGCGTCGTGTTGTCGTATCTGGAAACACTGCTTCAGTACGCCCAGGCGGCAATGTGCAAGAACTCGCCCGAAGGTTACGCGGCGGCGAAGGCGCGCCTGGATATGCTCTGTCGATTCCTCGGCGAGCGCCCGCGCACGGTCTTCGGCCAGGATGATAGCCAGAATCCGCAGTCAGTGGGCGCGTTCGTGCCCCGGTTCGCGCCGCTCAATCCCCGTCTCATGGAGATCTACGACAGCGCCATTGATCAGCTCGATGCGCTTCACGAATGTATGACCAAAGCGAGGCTCAGGAGCGGCGTGCTGCATGGGGATACCTCGTATTGGGGCGACGATCCGGTCCGCCGCAACTGGAGAGCCGGCGTTTCGAATTGTGTGATTGATGATGGCTGCTGCTGTCCTCCCAGCCCGTACCGTTTCCAATTTTTGCTCCAACGCGCGCTGGAAACGGCCGGTGAGGTGCGAGCGTTCGGCGCTGAACTGCTGGCTGCCTTCGAGAAGGGGGATGCCGAATTCCTCGCGGCAATGCGCGCCCGGCACGAGCGCCAGCTACTGAACCTGACGGAAGAAATCCGTCGCATGGAGTTCCGCGAAGCGGACTGGCAAGTCCAGGCGCTGCGCAAGACCAAACAGGCGGCCCAGGCACGTCGGCAGAACTTTGCAGACCTGATTGCCAATGGACTTATTGCGAAAGAGCAGGGTTACGAAAATCTCACGGGTGTCTCCATGGGCACCCGTGCCGCAGGCAATGTGGTGGAAGCGGTGGGACAGGTGATGAACCTGATTCCGGACATCACCCTTGGTGCCGCCGGGATTGCCTCGACACCGGTAAATGTGTACCAGTTGCCAATCGGCACGAAGCTGGCCCACGCCTTCTCCGCCGCGGCGAGGATTCTCTATACGGTGGCAGACATCACCGGCACACAGGCTGGCCTGTCGCTGACCGAGGGTGGATGGGATCGCCGCGAAGCCGACTGGGTTTTCCAGGTCACCGTGCTGGATATTGAGATCCAGCAGATAGAGCGGCAGATTCTGGCCGCAGAGCGCAAGCGCGATTCATCGCTGCGCCAGTTGAACAATCTGGTGCAACAGAAGCAGCAGGCGGAGGAGATCCAGGAGTTCTTGCGCGACAAGTTCACCAACCACGCCCTCTACCTGTTCCTCCAGCAGGAAACAGCGGCCCTGCATCGTCAGATGTACGACATCGCGTGGTGCTGGGCGCACCAAGCGCATCGTGCGTTCCAGTTGGAACGCGAGCTGACAACGCAAACCTACCTGCCGCTGAACGTTTGGGACGGGTTGCATGAGGGGCTGCTGGCTGGCGAACGTTTGTCCACCGCCATGCGCGCCATGGAGAAGGCCTATTTTGATCAAAATCGGCGTGAACAAGAGTTGGTCACACGACTGTCCCTGCGGCTGGATTTTCCGCTTGCCTTCCTGCAATTGAAGGCCACCGGCGCCTGCGAGATCGCCATTCCGGAGTGGCGCCTCGACCGGGACTACCCGGGTCACTACCTACGGCGGATAAAGTCCGTCAGCCTGACGATCCCTTGTGTTGCCGGGCCCTATACAGGTGTGCATTGCAAGTTGACGCTGTTGAGCAGTGCGACGCGTGTGGAACCCAGCTTGCTCGACATTGAAGACTGCTGCCCGGGTGAGTGCACCTGCGGTTGCTGTGATCGCCAGCGTTACGAGAGCATCAAGGGCGATCCGCGCATCGTGAAGCGGTATGGTGCAACCGAGGCGATTGCCACATCCACGGGGCAGAACGACGCGGGATTGTTCGAGCTGAACTTCCGGGACGAGCGGTATCTGCCATTCGAGTACGCGGGCGCCGTTAGCCGCTGGCGGATCGAGCTGCCGATTGAGACGAACGCATTCGACATCGACACGGTGAGTGATCTCATCTTCCAGTTGAGTTACACCGCGCGCGAAGGTGGGTCTCTGCTACGCAAGGCAGCCTGGGCCGCAGCCTCTTGTCTGCTCCCCGGTGGCGGGCTGCGCTTCTTCGATTGGCGACAGGACTTTGCCGATACTTGGCAACGGTTCAAGGCGCTGGCGCCAGTCCCGCAATCCGAGCGCGACGCGTGCACACGCTCTCTAAGTTTGAGGATGTCTCGTGGCATGTTTCCATACTTGCCTGGACATCGACCCGTGCGCATGCGACGTGTCGAACTATGGTTTGAGGCACAGCCGTGCGAAGGCGTGCGGAATCATGAGATTGAGTTCGTGCCGGATCGCAACCGCGAGCGGGGCGGGGAGTACGACGAGTGCTGCGACCGCTACTTCCTAACGTGCGTGGCGAGCGAAGACTGGCCTTGCCTTTTTCACGGAGTTATTGAGTATCCGTTCCCGTACCTGAGCGACGAGCGGCCACTCACGATCGGCGACTTCTTGTTCTCGGGACAGATTGGATCGATCCACCGTGCATACCTGGTGTGTTCATACGAAGCGGGTCCGCCGGAGCGTTGCGTGCCGACGCTTGCACCTTGCGAAAGTGATTGCAAAAGCGTTTGTTAGTTGACAATTTCGAGGGTCTGGGCAAGCAGCACAACGACGTCCGAGTCTTCATGCTCGGTTCAACAGAGGAGTCAGCCAATGCGAAAATCAGATGATGCAAAGAAACCACCTTCCCCCCACAGTGGCGTAAGCAAAGCCCATCCGGCCGAGACGCTCCCTCATCAGCTGGGCGAAGCGACAAAGCTCGTGGAGATAAGGGTCGGCCTTTTTCTCAACGTGGACCAGATCGTCACCTTGCGAGTATTGCCGCAGAAGGATGGCGACACCTACGCGATCCTGCAACTTTCGAATGGTGACAAGCTAAACCTCACTCAGGTCGAGTTCGCATTGATCAGCGGTACGGAACCTCGCTTACCAGTCCGGTTGCCGCAGAGTTTACGGGCGACATAGTGCTCTCCCCTACCCGCTTGATGCTCAGCCATTAAGCCGCGACTCGCCGGCGTATCCCGCGGACCGCCTTAATCTTCCTGGCCAGTTCCTGTGTCGCATAGATCGATGTCGTATCAATACTGGCGTGCCCTGCCAACTCCGACACCACCTCGATCGGCACCCCATCGACCAGCGCCTGGCGCACAAAGGTATGGCGCATCCAGTGCGTGCTGGCTTTCTCGAACCGGCTTGCATCCAATCCCGCATCCCCGGCCGTCTTCGCCGCAGCGCCAAAGAAACGCTTGAGCACTGCATAGATGCCCCCCGCGGATAGGGCCGATCCTGTTTTGTCCGATGATGGCGTGGCCTGCAGTTCACCACCCTCTCCCCTGCCCCACTGGGCCACCGACGCGTGCAGCGTTCGAATCAAGGGCAAATCGGCCTCATTCGCGGCACGCTTGTCGTCCCGCATGAACTCCCGCCCATGCGCAGCCAATAGATCCACGACCTCTTGCATGAGGGGCACCTCGCGCGTCTTGTTCCGTTTGCCGGTAACGGTCAGTATCCAGGTTTCCGGTAGATCTGGCAGTGATTCGGTGCGCAGGTCACCGTGACGCGCCTTGGCGAGCTCATCGAGCCGAATGCCCGAGGTCACCAACAATTCCAAAATGCATTTCAGGCGCAGACGCTCGGGCCCCGCAGTTTGCGCGTCCAGGCTGGTAAGTACATGCGCCCATTCCGCTTCGGTAAATGACCGGCGGATATCCATCCTGGAGGTCGGCAAATCGAAACTTTTCATGAGGGAGCGCATGGGGTTGGCTACCAGGTAGCCGGCATCGACCAGGCCGCCAAACAGGGTTTGCAGAATGACCAGGGCCTGCTTTTGCGAAGCGGCGGACGGTTGTTTTCTGAAAGCCCGCCACTGTGGATCGGTGCGGGCCACAGGTGCCGGGTGAATCCACAGTGACGGGACAGCCTTCAAAAAATCCCGGTACTGCTGGCAGTCCGGCCCCGTGACGCTGGACAGCGGTTTCTTCAGATCCTGGGCACACCACAGCAAGAAGCGTTCGACCTCCTTGCGGTAGCTGCGCAGTGTGTCGGGTTTTTCGTTGTAACGGCTGAGCCACGCATTGACCGCTTCCAGGTCATTCTTGGCGCCCAGGGTATTGGCCATGTGGGAGCGGAACTCGCCGGTCGCCCCCGTCAGCTCGGGTTTGAACTGCATGCGGCTCAAGCCAATTTGGACCAGCGTCCCTTCCCCAAAATGTCCCTGCAGCCCTGTTCCACTGGGGCCCCCTGCCCCACCCAAGCGATTGTCGCCACCACCATACAAGGCCAGTGCCGCCTGCGCCTTCAGCCGCAAGGCCCGGCGCGACTTGGGTTCATTGACCGCATCGCTGATGGCCAGGTTCAGGTAGTCAAACTGCATGCGCAGCCAGGCCACCACCTGGGTTGCGCGCTGCAATCCAAAACCTTGAATCCGTCCATGCCAACGATAACCATACACATTGACGAAGCGCACCAGGTCACCCAGGGTCAGCAGACCGACATTGCGCAGACACATGACCACCGGTCGGGCGAACCAAGTGTCGAGCCGGTCGGCAGCACTTGGGTTGGTCGCTAGCAGAGTTTCCAGGTAGTTCAGTGCGCGCACGCGCTCGGCCACCGCATCCTTCAGCCCATCGGCCGCATCCTGCGCGTCGGCATTGTCCAGCCCAAAGGCAGCCTTGTACTCTACCAATAGATCGGCTTCGCTCCAGGCATCGGGGTCCATACCTTCGGTTTCAACCCATTCGTCCAGACTGGGCAGGGCCACCGCTGGCTTGACCGTGGCATCGCTGCGCAGCAGATCCAGTAAGGTGCCGAACTTCGCATGCGGTGGTTGCGCCGCATCCAGATGCCGGCCGGCTTCGATGATGCGTTTGAGCAGCGTGTCGCGCCGGTTCTGGATATAGCGCAAATCCGTCGTGGTTTCCGACCAGGCCAGGTAGCGGTTAAAGGCCTCGCGCAGGTCCAGGCCCAACAGGCTGGAGCGCACAAAGGCGAAATGGTGCACACCCAGCGAGCGTGCATCGCGCACCACCTGGGCTTTGGCACCGGGTGGGCGGCCACGCTTGCGCGGCTCTGCGCTATGGAACAGCGGCACCAAGGTGTCTGTGTGCTGCGCATTCATGGCAAAACTCTCTTGTCGGAGGCGCCGGTGTTTTGGCGGCGACCCAGACGCATTGGCTTGCCTGCGGTGCTGAGCAAAATGACAACGTGCCGCATGGTGTTCTTACCCCAACGCCTGCAACAAGCGGCGCAATGCAATCGCAAATTGCGTGGGTGAAAGTGGCGTGGCCGACAGCAAACCATAGTTCACTGAGTGCAGAGCCTGTTCGATGTCCGCGGCACTCCCCAACAAGGCCGTCAGTCCGCTGGGCGCCAAAGCGAGCAACCGGTCAACATCACTTGGCGCCAATTCCATGAGCGCGTTGCGCCATGTCGTCATCCAACCCTCTAGCGCATCCTCGTTCTGTTGGTCCACAAGAAAGGCCATCGCCACGACACGACCCAGGTCCTTGTTGGCGCGTTTGATGCTGCGTCCGGCAAAAGGCTGGCTCATGACCGCCTCCCCGATCACCGTGTGGTGCAGCAGGTTGGCCAAGGCCATCATCTCGGGCAGCGCGATGCGAATGCCAAACTCCGACACCGTGGGTTGGAACTGGGCCAGGCCCAGGTACGCAAAGCTTGGCAGGGCAAAGTGGCCGCCACGGGTCTGCAGACGGTTGCTGCTCTTGCCGTTGGCATGCGGCGGCGGTACCACGGATGCCGGCGCACCCAGAAGTTCCAGGAACCAGGGACTGCGATGCGGCGGCTGCAGTCGCACGACCGCCAGCAGCGCATCCGGCGTGTCGGCTGTGCCCGGCAGCGCCTCGGGTATGGCCTGCGCGACTTGCGCCAGCACGTCTTTCGGGGTTATCGGCTCGTCCATTCCAGGTCCCTCAATGTAGTGGCCACCCCAACGGGTGCAATGTGGTTGATCAAGTGTTCCACCTGGTAGATCAAACGGGCATCCCACAGGTGCACCAAACACTCCAGCACATCGGCCCAGACCATGCCCTCCTGGTTTTCGAACAGGCTAAACGGCCGGTTCACAAAATGCACCACCACACTTGCAAAGGCCTTGGGCGAATCATCACGCTCCAGCCCGGGGTCCATCTGCGTCACAAAGGACAGGTCCGTCGATGGGCCGCCATGCACCACGACGTCCAGATGCGGAGCCGCCGTGATGTCCAGCTCCGGGAAATAGTGCATCGCGCCCAGTACCCCGCCCACTGCCACGTCGCTGCGATTTAGCTTGGCCAAGGCCCTGGCCAGCTTCTGGGGGGAACGTGGTGCGCCCGAACGGTCGACGAATGTGACCGACGGGCTCTCGGCCGACAGCGTCAGCCATTGCTGCCAGTCTTGGGCACGAAACCCCGCCAGAAAAATCCGCCGTTCGTCGTCGCGCTGCAGGCACGCGGGATCCAGGGTTTTGAGGGCGGCATACACCGTCGGAAGACTAGCCCCGGACAGCTCCGCCAGTTGCTTGGTACTTACCGGTTCCAGTTGCTTGATCCAACGGTGCAGCAGCTGGCCTATGACCGCCTCGCGCGACGAAGTCTTGGGCTTGGCGAACAGGGTGTCTATGACCTGGCGTTGCAAGGCCTGCCGGCGTTCTTCGGATACACCCGGCAACAGCTTGGCAGTCAGTTCTGCCGGCGATTTCACATCCAGCACCTGGATGCGCTCGCGCAGATCGGGCCGTATGACACGCTGGATATCGTCGAACTCGCGTTGCAGCCGCTGTCGGGTAAAACCACTACGCAACAGCAGGCACAGGGCATTCTTGGTTTGGCCGCTGTCGGCGTCCAGGGCGTAGAGCGCTTCGAGCAGCAGCGAGCGCAGATCGCGGGCCGTGCGCATACCCAGCGACACCTGCACGATGGTCGCCGGGCCATCGCCTGTCGCCGACGCGTTCCATTCGAAGCAGGCATCATCCATTAACGCGCACCTTTCATTTAAAGTGCATCTTAATTTAAAGGCGCATGTTTAACAAGTGACATCGATGCGGCGGTCCTTTTCCGGTGATCGTGGCGGTGTTGCTGCTCGGGCCAATTTCGGCAACTCCTCGCCGCGCGCAGTGCCTGAAATTTTCACAATGCCTCGCCCCCTTCATTGAGTATGTTCAGGTAGGCGTCGTAGACAAACAAGCGGTTGCGGCGCTGACCTGTAAGCTCGCGCGCAATGCCCAGCTCCACCAAGGTCCCCATGGCCTTGGACGCCGTCGGAAAACTCACGCCTGCCGCAAGGCCCAACTGGCGCAAGCCGCACAGGGGCCGCCGACGCAAGGCATCAAGCACCCGCATAGCGTTGGCACTGGCGCGCCCCGCGCCTTGCGTGCGCAAGCTGTCCTGCTGGAATATCAGCACCAGGCGCCGGGCGGTTTGCACGGCGGCGTTTGCCGTCTGTTCAACACCCTCCAGAAAAAAATCCACCCATGCTTCCCAGTCGCCGTTGGTGCGCACCCGGTCTAGCAGTTCGTAATACAGCGCACGGTGCTGTTTGAAGTACAGGCTTAGGTAAAGCAGCGGCTGCTGCAGGACACCACTGTCGTGCAACAGCAAGGCGATGAGTAGTCGGCCCAAGCGGCCGTTGCCATCTAGAAAGGGGTGAATGGTCTCAAATTGCACATGGGCCAGCGCCGCCTTCAGCAGTACCGGCATGGTGTCAATGGGGCGGCCATTGACCAAGTCGGCGTTGCTGTGTATGAACTGCTCCAGCGCGGCCATGCAGGCCTGCACCTCCTGAGGGGGCGGCGGGACGAATCGGGCGTTGCCAGGACGGGTGCCGCCAATCCAGTTTTGGCTGCGCCGGAACTCCCCCGGATCCTTGTCGCTTCCACGCCCACGTGCCATCAGGTGGACGTGCATCTCGCGCAGCAGACGGTTGCACAGGGGGAAGCCTTCGCCCAGACGCGCCATGCCATGGTCCAACGCGGCGACATAGTTCGACACTTCCACTACGTCGTCAAAGGGCACGCCTGGCAACTCGTCCAACTCGAAAAGCAGCAGATCCGACAAGGACGACTGCGTGCCTTCAATCTGCGAGGACAACACGGCCTCGCGGCGCACATAGGCGTACAAGAACAGTTGGGGATCGGGCAGCAGCAAGGTCACGCTGTCCAGGCGGCCCAACGCCAGGGTGGCTTTCTCCAGCGCGGCCTGACGCTCTCCGCTGAGATGGAGCGCCGGCACGGGAGGCAGTGGATGGGGAACAAACGCGCGCACCGTTTCGCCCCCGGCGATGCTGGTTGCGTATTGGCCACTGGCTTCACGGTTCATAGGTGTTGATGGCTGCGAGTCTTGAATAAGAAAACGCACTATTAAAGATAGTGGTACTTTACTTTAATAACGATAATAAATTCACGTGGATTTGAGCGAGTCTGCGAAAAGGCTTATTTTGAGTAATTTATATTGCGTCATGATTATAAGGATAATCATGACGTGTCTCAAAGTAATTAATTCGCCAAAGACGCCGAGATCGTTGGAGAAATGACGTTCCGGCCGAGGCCAACACTCTGACAATTTGGCACTGTTTGGCACCGCTGCCATGTCTTTGCCGTTTCCGCCCTACCAGTGCCCTTGGCCGGCCCAGAAGTGGCTCGCGGGGAAGCACCCCGGTGACCGTCGCATGCTCCAGAGTGCCTATGCCTACCGCGCTGAGCAAGATGCACCATGAGCCAAACGTACTTTCTGTGCCTATGCACGCAAACAGGCCAAGTAGCAGACCTGTCTTGTGAAACCACAACGATGTGGGGGCTTGCCTAAGCCGGACAGTGGCTAGCCAACCCGAACGCATTCGCCTCTCCCCCGCCCTGCCCCGTCAGGCACCGCTGGGCGGATAGCGTTCCGCCACGGGTCTGCGGTTCATTGAAAATCTGCGGCTGGAAAGGCTGTCTCTCAATATTGCGGACTCCTGCAATGGATTGTCAAAAGGCAATGTCTTAGCCTCGTACGGTGTGCACGTCCCTTGCCGGCTACCAGGACAAACTCTTGGTGTATTTGGACGGCGATCCACACAATGCTAGCGGGATGTACTTGCCGAACTCTCCATTGGCGTCTACGCACATCATCAAACACCAACCGTTCGAGCAAAACATACCGTACGTGGTGGTCAACAATCACGACTGCATGTGCGTGGCCAAGGCCATGGGGTTTCCAGTGGCCAGGGTCTTCATCCTTTGCGCGCGCCGCCCTAGTCGTTAAACGGTTCGACCACCAGACAGGCAAAGGACCGGAAGGACTCCTGATCGAGCAAAACACATCATCGACGCCTGTCAGCCGCAATACGTGAATCAAATGGCCGTCGACAAACTCAGTGGATGACGAGAACTACTCAATATTTGTGCACCGCTGCGGGCTTTCATCAGCCCCTGGTTATGACTTGGTGAACGTGACCCAGCTCCGCCAATTCACTCCAGAACTGGCCCTGACTGTTAGGGGCGCACTCCATATCGATGGCGGGCGTTTTGAATGTAAAACGTGACCGAGTCATCGGCACGAACTATCCATGCAAAACCCATCCAGCAAAAATGCCACTTTGCGCGTCAATACTGGGCCCATATCTCTGGAGGAAATGCACGACTTGACGGATGTATTTATGAATGCCCTACATGTCTCATTCTCCGGCCGGGCAATTGATGGTCGAGCGCTTGCTGGATCTCTGCTGAGTGCTGCGCTTGGTGTATTGCGAGATATTGGGGTGGAGGACCCAAAGTTGAACTTGCAGACATTCAGGCATTTGATCGACCGAACCACAGTTAACTAATAGCGGACTTACTGGCCAGCCCTTGGCTCTTGTTCCGCTAGCCGACATTGATTGAACAATCGGCTATCAGCAGAAAGAGCCTGACTGAACAGGCCCGTCACGCATGCGCTGCGTACGTGGTTCTAGTGAGGAACCGTTCCTCACGTCTCCCCTATCGTCAGCCAAGCAACTTTTTGATTGCCGCCGTGATGGCAACAAATCGTGCCGGATCAATATTTTCCAAGTCGATCCGGACACTGCGCTTCTTGTCATTGAAGGCAAGTTTTCCTTTTTGCCCAGCAATACCGTCAACGGATTGAAGCTTGGACGTCAGGTGAGGAACGGTTCCTCGCGCAACGGTCAGCCGTTGGAAAACGGTGGCTGCGGGCGGTCGGGGTGACTCGGTTGCAATTGCTTTTGCTATCTCCAAAACCCGATCTGGATCCTTTTGAATGGCACCAACAAGGTCTGCAACCCAACGGTATTGCAAGTCCAGCGGACTCACGAACGCATTCAAAATGTCTACTGGCAAGCGCGCCAGCGACAGGGCCTTGGTAAGCTGACTCTGATCAATCCCGACTTCCTCCGCTAACTTACGCGCAGAAGAAAACAATCCTTCATCCAGAGCCTTGGAATACATCACACCAATTTCAAATGGCCGCAAATCCTTGCGCTGACGATTTTCCCGATCCATCTCAATAAACAGATGTTTATCGTCCAGGTCATCGATCAGGGCCAAAACATCGATGCCCAACTCCAAACAGGCCTGGTGGCGCCGGTGGCCAAAAATAATTTCGTAATGGCTGGCATCCCCTTTGCGGTGTCGAACCTTTATCGGCTGAACATTTCCGCCCTGCTGTCGAATATCTTCCTTCAAATGGTCAAACTCAAGGTCTCCGAAAGACAGTGCATGACGATTCGCCCACTTACTGCGCACGATAAGCGTTGGATCAATACGCCTGGTTGCCAAACTTCCCGTAAATTCCTTGAGCTGATCTTTCAGTTGCGCTGCCTCGCGGATGGCGATTGACTGCCGATCCGTAAACTGCGCCATCGCGCCAATGGCTGTCTTCGGTTTGACACCGTCTTCCCGAGTTCCGATGTTTGATGTTGGCACAACTGGGGTTCTTGGCGCCAACACAAAGCTCGCTTTTTCAAGTAACTTTTTACCCATATTGCCTCCCTATTTCGCACTCTGGGTGATTTTCTTCGCGCTCAGTTGCTTTTCCCAAGCACCCCGAACCGAGCTCTCAACGTAGCCGACGAATTGGTCGTAGGCGTCGCGCGCGCGTTTGAACGTTCGCGCATTGCCGTCATACTTTTGGATGTCGTACACCGTTGAAAACTCGGCGCTGGCACTACTGGTGACTGCCGTCTTTGGAATTTCCACTGGCAAGACCATTTCTTTGTAGGTTGCCTGAATCCAGGCACGCACAATGTCGCTGGTCGACTCCGTGGCATCCACACGGGACAACAGCACATGGATGAAGTCAAACTCCTTCTCCAAACCGCGTTTTGTCAGCATCTCGTTACTTAAGTCAGAGAACAGGTTCCAGAATTGACTGGCCGACGCATAGTCGAGTGCGTTGGGAGGCAAGGGCATTACGATCCCGTTACTAGCCATGATCGCATTGATCGTGATGTAACTGAGACTCGGGGGGCTATCAATAACGATGACGTCGTAGTCACTGCGCACATCATCAATACCCAGATTGAGAACGTTCCAAAATTCGAAATCCGGCTCCTGAGTCTGCCTGGCCGGCAACGCGAATTCAGCACCAAATAGACATGGCGCGGCAGCGACCAAATCAATGCCATCCCAGTAGGTCTGACGAATGGCGTAACGGATCGACGTTTCCTCACCAAGCGCCAACGGAAGAATCGTGTCCTCTTCCGAGATCTCCGCATCCGGCAAGATCCCAAACAACGTGGTCAGAGAACCCTGGGGGTCCGTGTCAATCACCAGAACCTTATGCCCCAACAAAGACAGACCTTGCGCCAACGTCATTGCCGTGGTCGTCTTGCCAACGCCCCCTTTGAAATTCGATATCGATATTGTGATGGCTTCTGCACCAGGCGGGCGCAACTTGTCTTTCCGATAGGAACGGATCCACGTGCGTGCTTCATTCAACGTAAATTCACGCCGGCTCCCCGTGGTGTTCAAATTACCAGATGGCAGATCCCCCTTGGCCATTCTGTGAATAATTGAACCCTTTTCAACGCCACAATAGGTTGCCAGCTGGCTGAGGTGAATCGATAATTCCTTCTTGCGAGAAGTGGGGTTCAGCATCGCAGCGCGCACTTGGTCCATCATTTCCGCAGATACCGCAGCTTGATCAGCAATGTCACTGAGATTGATAAACGGTTTGCTGATGTTTTTTACCATTGCCATGAATGTCCTAACGTTATGCGAATAGCGCTCCATTTTACGGAATAGGCGATGAATAGCAAATTTCGGTCAACAGCCGTTATTTTGCGTTTTATCAAACGACCAATTCCTGTTTCCCCTCCACATTGCGCATACAAGGGGTTTGATTAATTGATTTCCTTTAAGTCCTTTAATACCTTTAGCTGCTGATTTATTGTTTAAAATCAATAGCTTACCTGCTGTCAGGTGAGGAAATACAGGAGTACCAGTGAGGCTTTACAGGAGTTGGCGTGAGTGAATACGGGCAGTTTGGTGAACTTTTACAGTCATACAGGTAAGTGAATACAGGAGTTGCCACTCCTAGCGCCGACCCCATACGCCTCCGCAGGTCCGACCCCATTGCATTGCGACAAAAAACGGAATCGGCACCAAAGTTTGGCCCGGTCTTTCGCCATAAGTGAGACTTTTCAGGAGTTCTCCAACTGGCTATTGGCTAGAAATGCATGAGTGAACGCGTGCTTCACGTGAGAGTTTTCAGGAACTCTACCAAATTGGCGCTTCATGAAACATGTGAAATTTGTAATTCACACTTGCCCGCGCCTGTAGTAAAGTCATCCGGATGACTGGATTGGCACGCATCACTGACATCGACCCGCTGAAAAAACCGGTCAATACCCTCGCTATCGTCCCACAGAATCGCAAGATCACGGCGTTGGGACGCAAGGCATACAACGTCATGTTGAACATTGCCCAAACGCAAGGCGTCGAAAAAGAGGTCTATCGGGCACCCCTTTCGGAAATCGTCAGTGGGATCGACTACGGCTCCAACGACATCGAACTCATCAAGAAACACCTCAAAGCAATGGTCACCACCATTGTCGAATGGAATTCTCCGACGACAGGGGAGGGGACAAAATGGACCGTGTGTGCATTGATTTCCCACGCAACCATTGTCAAAAAAGGCAATCAAAATTTCCTGGAGTGGGGTTATGCACAACCCTTGCGACAGGAACTGCTGGCCCCGTCCGTGTTTTCCCGGCTCTCGATTCGAATGCTTTCCCAAATGCACACGCATGCCGGAATCGTGTTGTACGAGATATGCACCCGTTACAAAAATGTCGGACGAACGTCACGCCAGGACTGGCGCTGGTGGCTTCCGGTTTTGACGGGTCAACCAAACTCCGAAAAGCTGGCCAAAACCGAATACCGCTTTTTCAAGCGCGACACGGTAAAGCCCGCCATTGCGGAAGTCTGTGCCATCACCGACATCCAAATTGAATTGGTCGAATACAAGGATGGCAAAAGCATCAGCGAACTGCAATTCCTCGTCAAAATCAAGGCCCAGGTTACGTTGCCACTGAACATGCCCCCGAAACCGGTGGATCTGTCGCTGATCAAAAAGGCCGTTGATCTCGGTATCAGCGCAGAAAAGGCAGAGGAACTGCACGCGAAACATGGTCAGGCGGCAATGGGTGAAGCCATTGCAGAACTGGAGAGGAGGGTGGCCAAGGCATTTCCCGATCCAGTACGAGATACTTACCGTTACCTCAAGGTGCTGCTGTCCAATGAGCGCCCCAAGCCATCGGACGAGCAAATGGACCCGCTTGAAAGTGACCACACGTTGCGCATGCAGGCGGAAAAGAAACAGGCAGAACTCAAAGCGTCATGGCGCGAAGAGTGGCTGCGACGCCAAAAAGACAAAGTGTTGGCATTCCTGCATGAAAAGCCTTTGCCGGCGATAAAAGCCCTCGAGGCACAAATGCTGCAGGAAATGGAGGAGAGGAGTGCGCATCCGTCATTGATCAAGCGTCTCCAGGCCAATGGATGGGACCATCCATTGGTCCGCCATCTGATGATTGAGTTCTATGCCAAGGCCACCTTGGGCGATGGCTGGGATACGCCGACCACGGAAGCGATGCTGGATATCGCGAGCGAAGTCAAAAGCAAGGCTTAGCCGCGCCCTGGAGCAATGTAGACCTGCCACCAGGCATCAACCCGCGTCGTTACGAGGCCCAATATAGCTGCGCGCAATCACGACTGAATCCATTCGGAAGTGCATGTCCCGCGGCGCGGCGGCCGTGCCTCCGTGGTACCAGTTGAGCCAAAACCCTTGGATACCCATCTCTAACGTACGACGCCACCGAAAATTCGTGCGCTCGTAGGCTTGCACACCATCCACCCACACCCTCAGCTGGCCGTCATTCACAGCGACCCCATTGCCGTTCGCATCATAGGGGCCAACGATGGAGTTCATTTTGATGTACTGTTCTATGCAGTACCAGCGCCCTTTTTCGAGCACCACTCCAGTCCATGGAATCGAGTCCCCGTATTCCGTCGGCTGGTCCAGGTGGTAGACATAGTTTCCGACCCAGAACAGGTCATCATATGGGTTGCCATCGCCTATGCGCTTGCCACCCAGCCCACGTATGGACGCGCCCTGGTACTCCCACCGATTCATCGACGCGTTGCGCACCTTCAAGCCGGTGGGACGCACGCCACCATTGCCTGTTGTCGCCTGCCAGTAGCCAACCGAATTCCACCAGCCGAACCGCCCGTCCCATCCAGGCATTTTGTTGGCATCGACCTCGGAACCCCAGTCATCCTCCAACAGGACATAGTAGCGGGCATACAACTCTCTTTCCACCTTGTCTGGCGCACCGTTGCTCAACCCCCGAATCACAGAGTGTTCCAGGTCGCAGCCCAGCAACTGCCCCTTCGGAATCAGTCCGCGCAATTGCGTTGATCCCGTTTGCGCGTTCACCACCTGGCTGCTGCCACTGGCGACTCCACCGGTTTGCCACCGTGCCCTCGATAAGTCCGAGAAGTCGCTTGAAAAAAGAACATTGGGATTCGCGCCAATGCCATGGTCATATGAATAGGCGCTGGCGATGCCCGGCATGGCCTTCAGCGCCCCGCGGCTCGTACGAAACATTGGCGGATTGAGCTCGAACACCTCCAACGACCCCGGATACTTCAAGGAGAGGCACGTCAGTACGAGTATTGCGCTTTGAATCGGGCCCAGGATCCCCGACAAGTCAAATTGCAGACCCGCAAATTGATTGCTCTGAGCCACGTTAAAGCTGCTTCGGGTGTCTTTGGATACGGACGAACTGGGCGACCACGACGCGTTGGCGGATGCCGCGAGGTCGACAGTCCCGAGCACTGAAACAATCTGGAGTCGCGGCCGAGCGCCCAGCGTGGCATGGGTTCGACCCGCAAAAACATACGGCCACAATTGTGTGGAGCGAAGGTAAAACCCACGATTTTGTGCATTGATCAGCCAGCGGCTTACCAGATGCGTCACGTCTATCGCGACCGCACCACCTGTCACCTTGACCGTCGCGTAAGCGGAGTTGCCTTGCGGTACTTGCAGCGCGTCCAGCCAATCTCCGGTACCCGGGTTGTTCCATGGCAATAGTAATTTCTCGGACCAAACAACGCGATTGGGCCCGCTACTGCCATCCCATGTCAAAAATTGCTTTGGTTCAGGTGGCATTGTCGTTGTCTGGGCCAATGCCGAAGAAATGACAGCGGCACCACAATCAGTGCCCAATACCAAGCCAACGCCTTTGGATGCCTGAACCACAAACGTGCGCCTGTCCAAGATACGCCTCCATTTGTATCGGTTCCCGTTCTGCTGCGGAGATATCCATCACCCAGCTTTTGATTACAGAACAGCTACTGTCCGATACGCTTGCGAAATCGCAAACCCACACCCAATATGCAAAATATAGTCCGCCATTTGTACTGTCAAGCAATGGCATGAAATACCAATTGGATCGACGAGGATTCCTGCAATCTGCAGTGGCAGCAATAGGCGTATGTGGCTTGAGCGCGGGGTGTGGCGGCACTTCAAATGGAAACGCTCCCGATGTGCCAATCCAAAACCCCAGCCCAACACCAACGCCCAGCCTCCCACCCATACCCCC
>OUNL011250990.1_pt1 | contig 19840 bp, 20 predicted proteins | sample 1779831 | NCBI WGS metagenome assembly OUNL01 (sample SAMEA3914863, study PRJEB12502) | metagenome | biome: forest; material: soil | place: USA | collected 2011-09-16 | depth 0.1 m | reverse complement strand
CGTAGTAGTTGTCCATGCTGTGCATGGAGGTGCAGTGCGAGCCGGTGACCCGGCCTTGCAGGCCCAGGCGCTGGGTTTCAAACGCCAGGGTTTCGATGTGGCGCGACAGCGGGTCATCGGACTCGTCGCAGTGCATGTCCACCAATTTTCCTTGGCTGGCTGCCAGCTCGCACAACAATTTGACGCTGAGTGCGCCATCGGCCATGGTGCGCTCAAAGTGTGGAATACCCCCCACCACGTCCACACCCAGCGTGAGTGCACGGGCCAGCTTGTCCATGCCCTGCGGGTCGCGCAACGCGCCGTCCTGCGGAAAGGCCACCAGTTGCAAGTCCAGATAGGGTGCAACCCGGCGTTTGACTTCCAGCAAAGCTTCCACCGCCAATAGGCGCGGGTCGCACACGTCCACGTGGCTGCGTATGGCCAGCAAGCCTTTGGCGACGGCCCAGTCGCAGTAGGCCAGCGCGCGCTCAATCAACGCCTCTTGGGTGAGCAGTGGCTTGAGTTCGCCCCACAGAGCAATGCCTTCCAACAGAGTGCCGCTGGCGTTGACGCGTGGTAGGCCATAGCTCAGCGTCGCATCCATGTGGAAATGGGCGTCCACAAAGGGGGGACTTAGTAGTTGGCCGCCGGCGTCTATCGTTTCAAGCGCGGGGGCCATCAACCCTGGCGCCACGTCGACGATGCGCCCGTTCTGCACTGCCACCGACATCCGTGTGCGGCCGTCGGGCAGGGCGGCGTTGTGCAGCAAAAGGTCCAGCATGGCCTGGGGTGCCTGGCTTATTGCGTACCGAAAATGCGGTCACCAGCATCGCCCAGACCCGGCAAAATGTAGCCATGGTCGTTCAGCTCGCGGTCTATGGCCGCGGTAAAAATTTGCACGTCCGGGTGTTCTTTGTACATGGTGTTGATGCCCTCGGGGCAGGTCAACAGGCACAGGAACTTGATGGATTTGGGCTTGCATTCCTTCAGCCGGGTCACGGCAGCAGCAGCCGAGTTACCGGTCGCCAGCATGGGGTCCACCACGACGATGTCGCGTTCTTCCATGTTCTTGGGCATCTTGAAGTAGTACTCCACCGCCTGCAGGGTCTTGGGGTCGCGGTACAGGCCGATATGGCCGACGCGCGCACCCGGCACCACGGACAGTACGCCATCCAGAATGCCGTTGCCGGCACGCAAAATGCTGACAAAAACCAGTTTTTTGCCATCGATGACTTTGGCGTTCATCTTTTCCAGCGGCGTTTCGATCTCTACGTCCTGCGTCGCCATGTCACGCGTGACTTCATAGGCCATCAGGCTGGACAGCTCATTGAGCAGGCGGCGAAAGCTGTTGGTACTGGCGGTCTTGTTGCGCATCAGCGTGAGCTTGTGCTGCACCAGGGGGTGGTCGATCAGATGGACGTTGGCGCGGGCTTCGGGGTTCAGGGGTGTCATGGAGATCGAAAGTAAACAATGGTTTGTGGTTCGGTGTGGTAAGACGGAATCTTACCGCGATTGGGCCGCCGCCGGGTGTTGTGTAGCGGATGGGCACGGTTCATCTGACAATCAGAAACTACAATGGGAACAAACCGCACTGTATTGGACATGGGTCCAATACCAGAATGCCGGATTGTGGTGCGCGTTCAAATCGAATGGAATCGACATTGGCGCACCAAATTCTTGAATTTTGCAGAACACCACGTTTTAAATAGCTAAGGAACGAATAATGCCGTTTAGTCAAAGCACGCAGATCAGTACGATTGTCAAATTTGCTGAGGAACTAAAACCTTTGTCCGTTCTGGATTTGGGAGCTGGGATGGGGCAGTATGGATTTCTGCTCAGAATGAACCTTGAGGCTGAAAATCTATTTGAAGTTGACGGTGCGCAGGGCAGGTTGCGTCCACGGGAAGGTTGGAATATCAAAATTGATGGCGTAGAGGGGTGTGCCGGCTACATGACGCCGGTCCACACCTACGCATACAACGAAGTAACCAATGCCAATGTCCTGGACGCACTGCCCAAAATAGCCGATGGCAGCTACGACCTGGTTCTTGCCGTCGATATTCTGGAACATCTGACAACGGCAGACGGTCTGGTTTTTCTGGACCATTGCAAGCGCGTTTCCAAACGGGCAGCGTTGATCAGCACACCCAAGATTTTCCACCCACAAGAAGTCGAAGCCAACCCGTTTGAAAACCACCGGTCATTGTGGACGGCCGAACAGTTGGCGGACAAGGGTTTTGCCCATGTTCTACCCAACGAGGACAGTTGGGTCGCCGTCTATGCGCTATCTGCGGCCGACGCACCGCGTTGATTTTTCTGGCGAATTTCGCATCGGTTGTTGACGGATCGCTGCAACCTTCCAAAAGTACAATTCACGCAGTAGCGTAACGATATTGCAAAGGATTTCACGTGGCAGGACATAGCAAATGGGCCAATATTCAGCACCGCAAGGGGCGCCAGGACGAAAAGCGTCAGCGCATCTGGACCCGGGTGATGCGCGAAATCATGGTCGCAGCGCGCATGGGTGGGGGCGACCTCAGCATCAACCCACGCCTGCGCCTGGCCATTGAAAAGGCCAAGGCCTCCAATATGCCGGCCGAAAACGTGAAGTACGGCATTGCCAAGGCTACCGGAACGCTGGAAGGCATTGTCTACGAGGAAATCCGCTACGAAGGCTACGGCATTGGTGGTGCCGCCATCATTGTCGACACCATGACCGACAACAAAGTGCGCACAGTGGCCGAAGTGCGCCACGCGTTTAGCAAGCACGGCGGCAACATGGGCACCGAAGGCTCGGTGGTATTCCAGTTCAAGCATTGTGGGCAACTGATTTTTGCCCCCGGCACCAATGAAGACAAGCTGATGGAAGTGGCGCTGGAGGCCGGTGCCGAAGACGTCATCACGGACGACGATGGTGCCATTGAGGTGCTGACCGGCTTTGCCGACTACGAGTCCGTGAAGCAGGCACTGGAAGCCGCCGGCCTGGTGGCCGAGGTGGCGGGCGTCACCATGCGCGCTGAAAACACCATTGAGCTGAGCGGCGACGATGCAGCGCGCATGCAAAAGCTGCTGGACATTCTGGAAGACCTGGACGACACCCAGGAGATCTACCACAACGCGGCGCTATGAACGCATTGCACACAATTCGCTGTATGGCGCTTCGGAGTTTGGTATGAATATTTTGGTCATTGGCGGCGGCGGCCGCGAGCATGCGCTGGCCTGGAAGCTAGCCCAGTCGGACAAGGTGCAGATGGTCTACGTGGCCCCGGGCAACGGCGGCACGGCGCTGGACAGTCGGCTGAAAAACATCCCCATTACCGATGTGGTGGAACTGCGCACCTGGGCCCAGGCCAACAAGATCAACCTGACGGTGGTCGGGCCCGAAGGCCCGTTGGCGGGCGGTGTGGTGGATGAATTTCGCAACCATGGCCTGCGCATTTTTGGCCCGACCCGGGCTGCCGCGCAGTTGGAGAGCTCCAAGGCCTTTTCCAAGGCCTTCATGCGCCGCCACAATATTCCCACGGCTGCGTATGAGGCGTTTACGGACCCCGTTGCCGCGCATGCCTATGTGCAGCGCATGGGTGCGCCGATTGTCGTCAAGGCCGACGGCCTGGCCGCTGGCAAGGGTGTGGTCGTTGCCATGACCTTGGACGAGGCCCATGCCGCCATTGACTTCATGCTGTTGGACAACCGCCTGGGCGTGGTGCACAACGCCGACGCGGCAGGCCAGGCCATGCCACGCGTGGTGATTGAAGAGTTTCTGGAAGGCGAAGAGGCCAGCTTCATTGTCATGTGCGATGGCAAGGACGTGGTGCCCATGGCCACCAGCCAGGACCACAAACGCCTGTTGGATGGCGACGAGGGCCCCAATACCGGTGGAATGGGTGCGTATTCGCCTGCGCCGGTGGTTACGCCCCAGGTGCACGCGCGGGCCATGCGCGAAATCATTCTGCCAACCCTCAAAGGCATGGAGCAGGACGGCATTCCCTTCACGGGCTTCCTGTACGCGGGTCTGATGATTGACCCACAGGGCCACGTCAAGACGCTGGAATTCAATTGCCGCATGGGCGACCCCGAAACCCAACCTATTTTGATGCGGCTCAAGACCGACCTGGTGGACGTGATGTGGGCCGCCGCCGAGCCCGGTGGGCTGGCGCATATGGAACTGGAGTGGGACCGCCGTACCGCGTTGGGCGTGGTATTGGCCGCGCACGGCTACCCCGAGGCTCCGCGCAAGGGCGATTCCATTCAAGGCTTGCTTGCGGTGCACGAAAACGCCATGGTCTTTCATGCTGGCACCGAGCACCGCGATCACGCGGTCTACACCTCCGGTGGGCGGGTACTGTGCGTCACGGCACTGGCTGAAAACGCCAAGGCCGCGCGCCAGGTGGCCTATGACGCCATCCAGGGCATCCATTTTGACGGTATGCAGTTTCGTACCGATATCGGCTACCGCGCGGTCAAGCAGGCCAACGACGGCAAGGCCAGCACGAAATGAGTTCGGCGCGCGTTGCGCAGGTGCGCAACTACCTGCAAGGGTTGCAGTCCAGCATTACCGGAGCGGTGGCCGGCATCGACGACACGCAGGCTTTTGTGGTGGACGCCTGGGAAAAAGCTCCGGGTGAGCCCTTGCAAGGCAACGGCATCACACGCATTCTGGAAGGCGGTGCAGTGTTTGAGCGCGCAGGTTGCGGGTTTTCCCACGTGCAGGGGCCAGCGCTGCCGCCATCGGCCACGCAACACCGCCCGGAGTTGGCGGGGGCACCGTTTGAGGCCATGGGTGTGTCGCTGGTGTTTCATCCACGCAACCCGCATGTGCCGACGGTACATATGAACGTGCGTATGATTTCGGCAGGGCACGCCGGCCAGGAACCGGTGTGCTGGTTTGGTGGCGGCATGGATTTGACGCCGTTTTATGGCGTAGAAGACGATGCACGCCACTTTCATGCAAGCTGCCGTGACGCGGTGCAGCCCTTTGGCGCCGATAAATATCCCCGATTCAAGACATGGTGTGACGAATATTTCTTTTTGAAGCACCGCAACGAGCAACGCGGTATTGGGGGCATTTTTTTTGATGATTTTGCAGAAGGCGGCTTTGACAACGGCTTTGCGTTGATGCAAGCTGTGGGCAATTCCTTTGTCACCGCCTATATGCCGATCGTTGAACTCCGCAAGCACACGCCCTACGGCGAGCGCGAACGCCAGTTCCAGCTGTACCGCCGAGGCCGCTATGTGGAATTCAACCTGGTGTGGGACCGGGGCACCCATTTTGGCCTGCAATCGGGTGGCCGCACCGAATCCATTCTGTTGTCGATGCCACCGCTGGCCAGTTGGTCTTACCAGTCCGTGCCGGAGGCAGGCTCCGCAGAAGCGGCCTTGTACACACAGTACTTACCCCGGCGGGACTGGGTCTGAGCATGGCATTGCCAGTGGCGCAGCGCATTGGCATCTTTGGTGGTGCCTTTGATCCGCCGCATGTCGCGCATGTGGCCCTGGCCAAAACGGCGGTGTATCAATTGCAATTGGATATGTTGCGCGTCATTCCCACCGGTGAGGCCTGGCACAAGACCCGCAAGCTGACGCACCCCGCCTTTCGGTTGGACATGGCCCGCCTGGCATTTGCTCAACTGCCCCAGGTCGTGGTGGACCCGCGCGAGACATTGCGCGAGGGGCCGAGCTACACCATCGACACCATTTTGGAATTGCGTGCGGAATTTCCACTCGCCGAGTTCTTTTTAGTCATGGGACAAGACCAGGCGGCGGCACTGCCATCCTGGCACCGTTTTCGCGAGATTGCCAACTTTGCTACAATATGTGTAGCTTCACGCGCAGATTCTTCAAGCGACAGCGGCATTTTTGATGCTTCCAGCTTGAATATTCCAGGCCTTCGGCAGTTGCAAATGCCTCCCATGGAGGTCAGCGCCACCGACATTCGCCTGCATTTGGCCCATCACCAAACCGTTTCCCCTCTGGTTTTTGAGCCCGTTGCGCGTTATATTGCCCACCATCACCTTTACCAAACCGCCTGATGACTACACCAACTGTTGCTAAAAAAGACATTACCAAGCTCCAACGCGCCATCGTCGACGGTCTGGAAGACGTCAAAGCCCAAGACATTCGGGTGTTTGACACGGAGCATTTGTCAGCACTGTTTGAGCGTGTCATCGTAGCCTCAGGCACTTCGAATCGGCAGACCAAAGGTCTGGCCGCCAGCGTGCGCGATGCCGTGCGCGAAGCCGGCTTTGCCAAGCCGCGGGTAGAGGGCGAGACCAATGGTGAATGGATCATTGTGGATTGCGGCCAGGCTGTGGTGCACATCATGCAGCCGACCTTTCGCCAGTACTACAACCTGGAAGAACTGTGGGGCGAAAAGCCCGTGCGTTTGAAATTGGGTTCCGCCAAGCCCGCCATGGCCGAGAGCGCAGTGGCAGCACCCGTCAAGGCCGCACCCAAGGGTGAGCAGACCCTGAAGCGCTCCAACGCCGCCAAGAAGGGCGTGGCCGAGGCCTTCCCATCCAAAGCCCAGTTGAAGAAAAACGCCGAAAAAGCCGCCCCCAAGGCTCCAGCACGCAAAACCGCTGCGGGCAGCACTACTGCCGCCAAAAAGGCGCCGGCCAAAAAGGTCGCAGTAAAGACCATCGTTGTCAAGCCAGAAACCAAACGCGTGGCAAAACCGGCGGCCAAGCCTGCCGCCAAGAAGACCGCCACCCGCAAAGCCTGAGGCCGCTGTGCGGCTGGTCATTGTCGCCGTCGGCTTGCGAGTGCCCGATTGGGCGCAAACGGCGTGGGACGATTACGCCAAGCGCTTTCCGCACGAGCTGAAGGTTGAACTCAAGGCCGTCAAGACCGAACCCCGAGGCTCCAAGACATTGGAGACCCTGTACGCTGCAGAGCGCGCACGCATAGAGGCCGCCATACCCAAGGGCGCGCGCATCGTCGCGTTGGACGAGCGCGGCACTACCGTCTCCACGCTGGCATTGGCTGGCAAACTGAAGGACTGGCAATTGGGCGGCGGTGACGTCGCGCTGATCATAGGCGGCCCCGACGGCCTGGAGCCGGCCTTTCGCCAGGCCGCCCACGAACGCATCCGCTTGTCGGACCTGACCCTGCCGCATGCCTTTGCACGCGTATTGCTGATCGAGCAGTTGTACCGGGCCTGGTCCGTTAACGCCAACCACCCCTACCACCGCGAGTAGCCACAACGCCATGTCAGAGCAGCCATCGTTTATCTATCTGGCGTCGCAGAGCCCACGGCGCAGCCAACTGCTGCAACAGCTGGGTGTGCCCCACGCCTTGTTGTTGCCCGACCCCGAAGAGGACACAGAATCCCTGGAAGTGGCGCTGCGCAACGAGGCGCCGAAGGCGTATGTGCAGCGTGTGACTGCCCTCAAATTGCAGGCTGCTGAGCAGCGCCTGGTGGTGCGCCATTTGCAACCTGCGCCCATTCTCTGTGCCGACACCACGGTGGCCTTAGGACGCAGCATATTTGGCAAGCCCGAGGACGCCGAAGACGCCAGACGCATGCTGCACGCATTGGCCAATCGGCCGCACCGCGTGATGACCGCCATTGCGATTGGCTGGGGTGAACACTATGCAGTGGCCTGCAGCGAATCCTGGGTCACGTTTGCAGACATGAGCGAACAGGACATTGACGCCTATGTGGCCACCGGCGAGCCCATGGGCAAGGCCGGCGCCTATGCGGTGCAGGGCAGGGCGGCGGCGCATATTGCCCACATGAGTGGATCGTACTCTGGCATCATGGGCCTACCCCTGTTTGAAACAGCCCAGGCGTTACGCGAGCTGGGTTTCAGTGTCTAGGGCCTGTTCACACTATTTTTACAAAATGCGTTGCGGAGCAAAAAGGTCATGCGCAAGGCGCGAAACGCAGCCGGGGTTTTGCCCCGGCAAGGCTTCGCAACGCCGCGCATGGCCTTTTTGGCCGCAACCCGAAGGGAGTGGGGTGAAAACAGAGCCACTCGTCGTTGCACTCCTAGCCCAGACGGCCAGTCTGGGCGTCGTCGCGCGCCTAGATTGGCGCTGTTTTCACCCCACTCGCACTTGTAAAAATAGTGTGAACAGACCCCAATGGCCCAACCCGGATTCGCCGCGATGCAAAACGATATCTTGATCAATTGGTCCCCCCAGGAAGCGCGGGTTGCGATTCTGGAAAATGGCGCGCTGCAGGAGCTGCACGTGGAGCGCACGCTGGAGCGTGGGCTGGTGGGCAATGTTTACCTGGGCAAAGTGGCACGAGTTCTGCCCGGCATGCAGTCGGCGTTCATTGACATCGGCTTGGAGCGTGCGGCGTTTTTGCATGTGGCAGACGTCTGGCACCGCCAGCCCGATGGTGAGGCGCCCTTTATCGCCAAAGGCGCCGCGCCCATAGTCCCGATCGAAAAGCAGATATTCGAAGGCCAGGCGCTGATGGTGCAGGTCATCAAGGAACCCATTGGTACCAAGGGTGCACGGCTGTCGACGCAGATCAGCATCGCAGGGCGCCTGCTGGTGTTTCTGCCGCAGGATGACCATATCGGGGTGTCGCAGAAAATACCGGGCAACCAGCGCGATGAGTTGCGCGCACGCATGCAACTGCTGGCCGGCACACAAGGCGGCGGGTTCATATTGCGCACCAATGGCGAGGATGCCAGCGACGCCGAACTGGCGGAAGACATCGGCTATTTGCGCAAGGCCTGGGCACGCATCAAAGACGCATCGACCCGATTGCCACCGCAATCCCTGCTGCACCAGGATTTGAGCCTGCTGCAGCGCGTGCTGCGCGATATGGTGGGCGAAGCCACGCAGACCATACGTGTCGATTCTCGCGAGCAGTTTGACGCGCTGAAAGCATTTGGCGCCGAGTTCATGCCCATGGCAGCTGAAAAGCTGCAGCACTACAAGGGCGAACGGCCGATTTTTGACCTGTTCTCCATTGACGAAGAGATTGAGAAGGCGCTGGGCCGCAGGGTTGAGCTGAAGTCTGGTGGCTACCTGATCGTGGACCAGACCGAGGCATTGACCACAGTCGACGTCAACACTGGCGGTTTTGTTGGCGCGCGCAATTTTGACGACACCATCTTCAAGACCAATCTGGAAGCTGCACAGGCCATTGCACGCCAGCTGCGGCTGCGCAACCTGGGTGGCATCATCATCGTCGATTTTATCGACATGGTGCGCGAAGACCACCGGGATGCGGTGCTGGCCGAGTTCCGCAAGCAGTTGTCGCGTGACAGGGTGAAAACCATGGCCGGCGGCTTCTCGCAACTGGGCCTGGTGGAGATGACGCGCAAGCGCACGCGCGAGTCATTGGCCCACATGCTGTGCGAGCCCTGCGCTGCCTGCGCCGGCAAGGGCATCGTCAAGACGCCGCGCAGTGTGGCCTATGATATTTTTCGTGAGATCCTGCGTGAAGCCCGGCAATTCAACCCCCGTGAATTTCGCGTGGTGGCCTCGCCCAAAGTGATTGAGTTGTTTCTGGACGAAGAAAGCCAACATCTGGCGGGCTTGAGTGAATTTATTGGCAAGCCCGTGTCACTGCAAAGTGAAGCGGCCATGGGCCAAGACCAGTACGATATCGTGTTGCTGTAAACAGCCCGCCCACTTGCCCGCACCTATCGTGAACCTGTCCCTGCCCATCACCAGCAAGTCTCCGGTCCCCATTCTGACCTACCATCAGATTGCAGAGGCGCCGGTAAAAGGCACGCCGTTTCGCAGCCTCAGCGTGGCGCCGGGCGATTTTCAGCGCCACATGGCCTTTCTGCATGGCCTGGGCTACAAGGGCCTGTCGATGAGCGCCTTGCGCCCCTACTTGCGTGGTGAACGTACGGGCAAAGTGTTTGGCATCACATTTGATGATGGATATTTGAACAACCTGACCCACGCCTTGCCGGTGCTGCAGTGGTTTGGATTCTCGTCCACCTGTTATGTGGTCAGTGGCCTGATGGGCCAGACCAATATCTGGGACCGCGGCATGGGCATTCCCCCGGCAGAGCTGATGACGGCCGCCCATCTGCGGCAGTGGGTAGTGGGTGGCCAGGAGGTCGGCGCGCACACGCGCCACCATGTGCGCCTGCCGGATGTCGACGCTGCCACCTGCGAGCAGGAAATTGTGCAGTGCAAGGCCGAGCTCGAATACAACACCGGCTCCGCAGTCGAACACTTTTGCTACCCCTATGGGGCCTACAAGCCTGAGCATGTGGCCATGGTGCTGAACGCCAACTACCAGAGCGCCACCACCACGCGGCGCGGCCGGGCCCAATTCGGTGACTCGCTGCTGGAATTGCCACGTGTACCCATGCTGCGCCGAACCAACCGCTTTTTGCTGTGGTGGAAGCTGGTCTCGCAATACGAGGACCGGCGCCGGGCATGAAGTCGCGTCTGCGTATCGCAGTTTTGAACCGCATTTTCCGCCCCACAGGCGGTGGTGCCGAACGCTATTCCATGGCCTTGGTGCAAGAGCTTGCGGCGCGCCACGAGATCCATGTGTTCGCACAGCAGATCGAGCACCAGTGGCCAGGCGTCGTCTACCACCGCATACCGTTTCCATTTGACAAGCCGCGCTGGATAAACCAGCTGTGGTTTGCGCTGGCGACCTGGTGGCAAACGCGGCGCGGCTTTGACGTGGTGCACTCCCATGAAAACACCTGGCATGGCCAGGTACAAACCGTGCATGTGGTGCCGGTCAAACACAGCCTGTTGCAGGGTCGCACCGGGTGGCGCCGGGCCATGCGCTACCTCAAGATTGTGACCAGTCCACGCTTGCTGGCCTACCTGGGGCTTGAGCGTTTCCGCTACGCGCTGAAACCCAATCGCTACATCGTTTTGGCATCCAATGCGCTGCGCTCGGTCATGGCCCAAGCCTATCCAGCGGTTGTACCGGCCCTGCAGGTGGTGACCCCAGGCGTGGACCAGGTGCCGGGATGTGCCAGCAGTTCGGAGAAGACCATTGCCCGCGCCAAACTGGGTCTGCCGCAGACCGGCCGTTGCATTTTGTTCGTCGGCAACGACTACCGCAAGAAGGGCCTGCCGGCCCTGGTGCACGCGTTGACCCAACTACCACTGGACTGCTATCTGGCAGTTGTCGGCAATGCGGCGCAAATACCCGGTTTGCAGGCCGAACTGGATTCCACCGGCATGCGCGAACGGGTGCATTTTCTGGGTGCCCTGCGCACAGTGGACGACGCCTACCGCGCTGCCGATTGCCTGGCGCACCCCACGTTGGAAGACACTTTTGCCATGGTGGTGCTGGAGGCCATGGCCCATGGCCTGCCGGTGGTTGTCAGCCAGGCACTGTATTGCGGCATCGCCGAACTGCTGCAGCATGAAACAGATGCCTTGATTTTGGACGATCCGCGCGACGCGGTGGCGCTCACCGAGGCATTGCGCCGCGTGTTGGCAGATACCGTTCTGGCCTGGCGCCTGCGAGACAACGGCCAGCGCTTTGCGCGCGAACATCTGTGGTCACAACAGGCCTTGCAGCAAGAGGCTATTTACCGCTTGGCCGCTACACCGCAACCACACTGAACGCGTCAGGCGTTGTCTTGCGGTTCGTCCGCGTCCTTGGCAATGAATGACTCCAGCCCCAGCTGGTACAGCCGCGCATAGTGGCCATTTTTCTCCAACAACTGCTGGTGGCTGCCGGTTTCGATGACGCGACCTGCATCCATGACCACTATCCGGTCTGCATGCATCACGGTGGACAGGCGGTGCGCAATGACCAGTGACGTACGGTTGCGCATCAGAACTTGCAGTGCCTCTTGAATGGCGCGCTCGGACTCATTGTCCAAAGCAGACATGGCCTCATCCAGAATCAGAATCGGGGCATCCTTGTAGAGTGCGCGGGCAATGGCCAGGCGCTGGCGCTGGCCGCCGGAGAGTTGCATGGCATTGTGGCCTACCACTGTGTCTATTCCCTGTGGCAGTTCTGACATTAGCCCACCCAGGTTGGCCGAACGCAGACACTCGACAACTTTGGCGCGATCCAGTGCCATGCCCAATGCCACGTTGGCGGCAATACTGTCATTGAGCATGATCACATGTTGGCTGACATAGGCAAACTGCGCGCGCAAGGAGCGCAGGTTCCAACTGCGCAGTTCATGGCCGTCCAACAAAATATCGCCAGCGCTGGCATCGACAAAGCGGGGCAGCAAGTTGACCAAGGTGGTTTTACCGGCACCCGAGGCACCGACAATGGCAATCATTTCGCCTGCCGCCACACTCAGGTCCAGGTGCCTGATGACGGGCGTGGCGGCTGCTGCATAGTGCACGCTGACCTGTTGGAACTGTATGTTGCCTTTGGCTCGGGTCTCGCTGTAGCTACCCTCGGTTTCGCTGGGGGTTGCATGGATCAAGTCCAGGCCGCGCTCCAGCGCTGCCAAACCCCGGGTGATGGGGCCAGACACTTCCGACAGTTGGCGCACCGGTGTCACGATCATCAACATGGCGGTGACAAAGGCCACGAACTCACCGACCGTCGTGTCGTTGGTGGCGCTTTGCAGCAACGCAACTGAAATGACCGCGGACAAGGCCACGGCCACCAGCATTTGCGTCATCGGCGTCATGGCAGCCCCGGCCACGGTCGACTTCATGGCCAACTGCCGCAGCGACACGCCCAGCTTGTCAAAACGCTCGGACTGCAGCTGCTGTGCCGAGTACAGGCGAATATCGCGTTGGGCCAGCACGTTTTCTTCCACCACATAGGCCAGGCTGTCGGTGGCTTCTTGCGTCGACTTCGTCAGCCTGTGCAGGCGCGCAGACAGCACGCGCATAACCCACGCCACGGCTGGAAACACCGCGATGACGATCAACGTGAGCTGCCAATTCAAGTACAAAAGATAGGCCATCAACGCAATGGCTTGCATCGCATTGCGCGTCAGACTTAACAACGAGTTAACCAGCATGGAAGCCCCCGTCTGTGTCTCAAACACGATGGCGTTAGATAGTGAGCTGGAGCTATGCTGGGTAAACAATTGCAGGTCTGCCGACAGTATTTTGTCAAACATGGCTTTGCGCATGTTCATCAGGCCCTGGTTGGTGATGCGGGATAGACCGATTTGCGACACGTAACCGGCCAAACCGCGCACACCAAAAATTGCCAGCAAAACGGTAGGCACGGTCCACAGTGGTAGCGCGTGATGTTTGAAACCGCGCTCCACCAGAATGTTGAACATTGCGGGAATCACAGGCTCCGTGAGTGCGCCGACGATGGCACCCAGTGCCACAATCAGCCAGGTGCCGCGAAACCCACCAAAGTAGGCCCACAGCGGCCCCATGCGCTGCACCAGATTGCCGCGCTTCATGCTGGCGCCCGGCCCACGTCTTGCTGGCTGCGCACGCCCAGCGCGAACAAAAGCCCCAGCGTGATGCAGAAGAAGTCGCCAATCCAATCGTCATACAGCGTGGAATTGAACATACAGGCCAGGGCCATGGACGCAACGACTGACAAGGTTGCGTACTGGATGCTGCGCGGAAAGCGCATGGCGTCGCGTACCAGGCAGACGAAAATCCCGATGAACAGCAGCGCACCGCCCAGGCCCAGTTCAACGCCCCACAGCAACAATTCCTGGTGCGGGTTGCTGTGATTGCCTTCGCCAAACAACGCGTTCGCCGCCTTGCCTTCAATGCGCTTGATGGTGATGGTCCAGGCGCCCACGCCGGTGCCCATCAATGGGTTTTCCTGGATGGCTTGCAGCGAACGGTGCCAGGCGTTCAGGCGCCAGCCAATCGAGGTGTCGACGCCGACACGCGACACCACGGCATAGTCTCTGGCCTCCTGCATGGCCACGGACACGCGCTCTTGCACTTTGGACGAACCCAGTGTCAGGCCGCCCAGCAGAACGATGGGGGTCACGATCAGTGTCAGCAGGCGCAAGCGCTTGGGCATGGCCCACATCAAGGCCATGGACAGCACGGTCAGCGCCACCACATAGCCGGTGCGCCCGTCCAGCAACAGCAGTACGTTGACCAATGCCAGCACGGCCAGCACAACAGCCGGCCAACGCGGCCAAAGCCCTTCATCGCGCAAATGCCAAAACACCGCAGCCGCAGCAGCGAACATGATGGACTGGTCCAGATAGGTCGAAAACACGACATATTTGGTGGCGGCGTGGGCATCCCACGGTATGGGGATTCCGACAAACAGCAGCCAGGAGCTGATCAACAAAAATGCGCTGCCAAAGGCAAAATACCGGGTGACGGTGCGGGCTTCCCGCGCGGTATAGATCAGACTGACCATGAGCACAATGCCCATTAATTTGGCGTGTTTGACGTAGCTGTACAGGGCGTGTTCACTGTCGGTCTGCGACCATAGCAAGCTGGCCGCCCACACCAGCATGCTGACCAGCAGCACACGCGTGGTCCACAACTGGTGCAGCGCGGTATCGCGGCGCCCGGTCCAATGGTTGGCCAGCAAAAATACCAGCCCCACCACAAACAACAAAAATTTGGCGAGACTGATCCAGGCAATGGGCAGGCTGACGGTGAGTGCCGCCAGGCACACCACAAACAGCCGAACACCGCGGGCGAATGAATGTTGGCTGTTGCCTGCGCCATCGGCGCGCATGGCTTCGGTCATTGCTGTGGAGGTTGCTTGGGCGCTTGCCATTGGCTGCCTTTTTGGATTTCAAGGGCTTTGACGTAACGGTAGAACGTGCCTTCAAAGTTGCCCAACGCGATGACGAATCCGGCCCAACCGTCCAAAAAACCGAGCTTGAACACGTAGTGTTTGACAAAGGCCCAGATTCCGTGCGTCAGTGCCGTACCCATGGAAATACGCCGCTCGGCTACGCGCTGTGCGCCAAGCGTGGAATAGCGGTTGGCCTTGTGCAGCACTTCACCCATGTTTTTGAACGGAAATTGCCAGATGGCGTTGCGCAGGTGGCCAATGGGCTTGTCCGACTTCAATACGTAGCCTTCATGCACCGGCTTCAGGTCATAGGCCATGGCGCCATTGCGAAACAACTGCGGTTGGCGGTAGTTCGGGTACCAGCCGGAGTGCTGGATCCAGCGGCCCATGAAGAAATTGCGCCGTGGCATCCAGTACACGTCAACCGCGTCCGGGCTGTCCATGATGGCGCGAATCTCGGCTGCGGCCTGCGGTGTACAGCGCTCGTCAGCATCCAGGCTGAAGATCCATTCGTGGGTGCAGGCGGCAATGGCATGGTTGCGCAGGTCGCCAAAACCCTTGAAATCGACCTGTACGACCTTGGCGCCCAGGCGGGTCGCGATCTCTTGCGTGCCATCGGTGCTCCAGGAATCCACCAGCACGACTTCGTCTGCCCACTTGGCGCTTTCTATGGTTGCGGCGACTTTTTCGGCTTCGTTGAAAGCGATGATATAGACGGAAATTTTGCTCATCGAGGGGTGGTAGTATTCGGCCACTTGGCACGCAGCAGACGGTTGCCAGCCGCGTAGTCTAGTTCAAAATGAATGCATCCCAACTTGTTTCCGTCGTTATCACCACCTACAACCGCAGCGACGCATTGCTGGCGGTGCTTCATGGATTGCAGCAGCAGACTGACCGCCAATTTGAAGTCATCGTGGCGGACGACGGCTCGCGCGCCGACCAGCAACGCGCCATTTTGACGGCCGAATCTGCCAAGGCCCTGCGGGTGACCCACGTCTGGCACCCCGACGTGGGATTTACCGCGTCCAAGGTACGCAACCGCGGTGTTGCCGCATCGCGCGGTGACTACATTGTTTTCATGGATGGCGATTGCGTGCCCGAAGTGGATTTTATTGCCCGGCATCGCGCGTTGGCGCAGCCCGGCTACTTCGTCAACGGCAGCCGGGTATTGCTGGCTGCGGAACTTACGCAGCGGGTTCTGACTCAAGGTGAAGGCATTTGTGGGCGGTCGGCGTGGTACTGGGTGGCCCAGCGCCTGCGTGGCCAGGCCAGCAAGCTGACCGGTTTGCTACGCCTGCCCGATGGGGGCATGCGCGTCAAACGGGATTTTTCATGGAAAGGCATAAGAATCTGCAACTTGGGGGTCTGGCGCACAGACTTCGAGCGTGTAAACGGATTTGATGAGTCGTTCGTTGGTTGGGGGCACGAGGATGCGGACTTTGTCCTGCGTGTGCACCACAGTGGCGTGGCTCGCAAAAACGGTTTTTGCGCGACCGAGGTCTTTCATCTATGGCACAAGGAGGCGGCTCGCAACCAGGAGTCACATAACGCGGCCATCGTGAAAGCGCGGGCGTCCACTACCGTCACGCAGCCGACACTTGGTTACGCGCAAAATCGGATCAACGATGATGTAGTCATCACAACACTGGGATAATGCAACGATGTTGAAGCGTCACTTATTGATTTTTCTGGCCGCAGTTTTTGCGCTGCCAGCCTTTGCACAGTTTCGTGTGGAAGTATCTGGCGTGGGGGTTACCCAGGTCCCTATCGCCATTGCCGCGTTTCGCGGTGAAGACGCCGCGCCGCAAAAGATTGCCAGCATCGTGCAGGCCGATCTGGAGCGCAGCGGCCAGTTTCGCGCAATAGACACCGCTGGCATTGCCATGGATGAAGGTTCGCGCCCCGAGGTGTCAACCTGGCGCCAAAAGGGGGCTGATTCGCTGGTAACCGGCAGCATCACCCGATTGGCCGATGGCCGTTTTGATGTGCGCATGCGCCTGTGGGACGTCGTTCGCGGCCAAGACCTGGGTGGCCAGAGCTTTGCGGTGGTAACGGGCGATTTGCGCCTGGTGGCACACCGCATAGCCGACTTCGTATACGAAAAACTGACTGGCGAAAAGGGTGTATTTTCAACCCGCATCGCCTATGTGACCAAGGTCGGTTCGACCTACAACCTGTGGGTGGCCGACGCTGACGGCGAGAATGCCCAAAGCGCTCTGAACAGTGCCGAGCCCATCATTTCGCCATCCTGGGCACCCAACGGCACGCAGTTGGCCTATGTGTCGTTCGAGTCACGCAAGCCGGTGATTTTTGTGCACGATGTGGCAACCGGCAAGCGCCGCCTGGTGGCCAACTTCAAGGGCTCCAACAGTGCGCCCGCCTGGTCGCCAGATGGCAAGACCCTGGGTGTCACCCTGAGCCGCGACGGCGGCTCCCAACTGTACCTGATGGATTCCAATGGCGGTGAACCCCATCGCCTGGCGCAAAGCAGCTCCATTGACACCGAACCCCGGTTTACGGCCGATGGCAGGTTCATCTATTTCGTCAGTGACCGCGGCGGTGCACCGCAGATCTACCGTGTGCCGGTGTCTGGCGGCAACCCGGAACGGGTGACATTTACCGGAACTTACAATATTTCTCCCGCAGTGAGCCATGACGGCAAATGGCTGGCATACATTTCACGGGTTAGTGGTGTGTTCAAGCTGTATGTTATGGACTTGGCGACCAACACCACCAATGCCATTACCGACACCACCGCTGATGAAAAGCCCAGTTTTTCGCCCAATAGCCGCCTTATTATTTACGCCACCCACCAGTCGGGTCGTGAGGCGTTGATGACGACGACGCTTGACGGAAAAATCAAGGCCCGCCTGGCAGGTCAAAATGGTGATATTCGTGAGCCCGATTGGGGCCCCATGCAGAAGTAATATTGGCAATTCATAAAAGGAGTATTGAATGAATCGATTAATTGTGGTGGTAGCGGTAGCAGCAATGTTGGGCGCATGCTCTTCAACCAAGTTGGACCCCGTACAGGTGGAAGACAAATCTGGCACGCAGGTGAATCCGGGCGGCAATACCAGTGGGGCTGACAGCCGCGCGGTGAAGCCGGTTAACCTGGACAACGGCAATATGGCAGCCATGCAAAATGCCAACCGTGTCGTCTATTTTGACTATGACAGCTATGTCATTCGCCCTGAGTTTCAGGCGGTGATTGAAACGCATTCCAAGATCGTCAAGGGCGACAAAAACAAGAAAGTCGCGATTGAAGGCCATACGGATGAGCGCGGCGGGCGTGAGTACAACCTGGCCTTGGGTCAAAAACGTGCCGAGGCCGTGCGCCGCGCCATGGGCTTGCTGGGCGTGTCGGAGAACCAGATGGAAGCCGTGAGCTTTGGCAAGGAAAAGCCGGCAGTGGCGGGCAGCACCGAGGCCGCTTGGGAGAAAAACAGGCGCGCTGAAATCTCCTACCGATGAATACGGTGAAGCTTCCCGCGGCCCTACGCGGGGCCGGTGTTGCCGTGCTATTGGCCGCATGCATGGGCCAGGCATCTGCCGGTCTGTTTGACGACGACGAGGCACGCAAGGCCATTTTGGATTTGCGCCAGAAAGTGGCCGCCACCGAGCAACGCCTGGCGGAAGAAACACGCCGGGCGACTGAGGAATCTGCACAAATGCAGCGCAGCCTCATCGACCTGCAAAACCAGTTGGAAAGCGTGCGCTCGGACTTGGCCAAACTGCGCGGGCAAGACGAGCAAATGGCACGCGATCTGGCAGACGTGCAGCGTCAGCAAAAAGATGCCGCACAAACTGTCAACGACCGCCTGCAAAAGTTCGAGCCAGCACGCCTGACGGTGGATGGCCGCGAATTTGTCGCAGACCCGGTGGAAAAGCGCGACTATGACACCGCCATGGCCACCTTCCGTCGCGGCGAGTTTGCTGCGGTGCAGGTGGCGTTTGTCGAGTTTCTGACCCGCTACCCACAAACCGGCTTCAGGCCTACGGTGCTGTTCTGGCTGGGCAATGCCCAATACGCGACCAAGGATTACAAAGGCGCGTTGTCGAGCTTTCGCGCCTTGGTTGCACTGGGTGCGGACCACATGCGTGTGCCCGAGGCGTTGTTGGCCATCGCCAACTGCCAGTTGGAGTTGAAAGACAACAAGAGTGCGCGCAAGACACTGGACGATTTGGTGGCCAACTACCCCACGTCAGAAGCGGCCCAAGCTGCCAAAGACCGTTTGGCACGCCTGAAGTAGTCTAGCCTTGAGCGAACTGATGTCGACACCGCCGGCCGATCTGGACCGGCGTTTTTCTGGGCTGGAACGTCTGTATGGCGTGGGCCCGGCCCAATCCATACGCGCAGCCCACGTGGCCGTGGTCGGCATTGGCGGCGTTGGCTCCTGGGCCGCCGAGGCGCTGGCGCGCAGCGGAGTGGGGCGCTTGACACTGATTGACCTTGACCATGTAGCCGAATCGAACGTGAACCGCCAAGTCCATGCGCTGAGTACCACGCTGGGCATGGCCAAGATCGTTGCCATGCAGGAACGCATTGCGCTGATCAACCCCGACTGCCAGGTGAACTGCATAGACGCATTTGTCGAACCCGACAACTGGCCCGCTGTGTTGCCCGAAGGCGTGGACGCGGTCATTGACGCCTGCGACCAGATCAAGGCGAAAACCGCAATGGCCGATTGGGCGCGGCGCAACAAGGCCATCTTCATTTCTGTCGGTGCAGCGGGCGGCAAACGCCATGCCCATAAGGTGGACGTGGCCGACCTCAGCGAAACCACGCACGACCCGTTGCTGGCACAGATGCGCTACCGCCTGCGCAAGGCGCACAACGCGCCGCGCGAAGGCAAGCGCATAGGCATTGCCTGCGTGTTCAGCCGCGAAGCGGTGAAGCCGGCCGACGCATCTTGCCAGATCGAACAAGGCGACAACAGTTTGAATTGCCATGGCTATGGATCGGTGGTGGCGGTGACCGCCACGTTCGGCATGTGCGCCGCAGGATGGGTCATCGATAAAATTTCAGAAGGTGCGGTAAACGCGTTACAAAAAACGCTATAATTGAAAGCTTCGCGGGAAGTGGATGAGGTAACTTGTTCTGACCTGTCGGGACGTTAGCTCAGTTGGTAGAGCAGCGGACTTTTAATCCGTTTGTCGTGGGTTCGACCCCCGCACGTCCCACCAAGAGAATTACCAGGGATCTTAGCTCAGCTGGTAGAGCAGCGGACTCTTAATCCG
>OUNL010000066.1_pt2 | contig 20325 bp, 10 predicted proteins | sample 1779831 | NCBI WGS metagenome assembly OUNL01 (sample SAMEA3914863, study PRJEB12502) | metagenome | biome: forest; material: soil | place: USA | collected 2011-09-16 | depth 0.1 m | reverse complement strand
GCTGCCACTGCGGGTCGGCCAGCAAGGCCAACAGCGCAGGGTCCACCTCGGTACGCGCCCAGCCAAAGGCAAAGGTATCGGCCACCACATCGGCGATCAACCAGCCGGTATTGCTGGGCTTGAGCGGTTCAATATCCGCCATGATCAGGCAAACGCCTGCGCGCGTGGGCACCATTGGGCGCAGCGCGCACAGGCAGTGGCTGGGAATCAGGCGGCAACCCGCGCAGCGCTCACCATGCGGGCCGCCGCGCGCGCGAAAAGGTTTGGAGCTGCGGGCTAGGCGGGTTGTGCGGAGACGGGAGACGGCATGGGGCATGCCTATAGTAGATCAGATTCGCTCCAACACCGTCGCAATCCCCTGCCCACCCCCAATGCACTGCGTAGCCAACGCATAGCGCGCGTTGTCCCGCACCAGCAGCGCCGCAGCCTTGCCGGTGATACGTGCGCCGGTGGCACCCAGCGGATGGCCAATGGCCAAACCGCCGCCGTCGATGTTGACCGTGGCCGGGTTCAGGCCCAGCTCGCGAATGCAGGCCAGGGCCTGGGACGAGAAGGCCTCGTTGATTTCCACCACACCCAGATCGGCGACCGTCAGGCCGGCGCGCTGCAGCGCCTTGCGCGTGGCGGGTATCGGGCCCATGCCCATGATGGCCGGGTCCACACCCACGCTGGCAAACGACACGATGCGGGCCGTGGCCTGTAGGCCATGCGCCTTGGCAAAGGCCTCGCTGGTTACCAGCACGGCCACTGCGCCATCGGTCAGGGGTGACGAGGTGCCGGCGGTTACCACACCGGCGGGCTTGAAGGCCGGGCGCAATGCCGCCAGAGCCTCGGCGTTGGTGCCCGGGCGTATGCAACCGTCTTGCGTGACGTAGTTGCCCGCCAGCGTGGTGATGGGTACGATCTCGTCTTCCAGCCGGCCATACTCGCGCGCAAATGCCGCTTTGCGGTGCGACTCGACCGCCAAGGCGTCCTGGTCGGCACGGCTCACGTTCCAGCGCTCGGCCACGTTTTCTGCCGTGTCGCCCATGCTGATATAGGCGTCGGTCGTCTCCAATAACTGTGGGTTCGGCGAGAAGTTGAAGCCGCCTTGGGGCACCATGCTCATGGACTCCACCCCGACGCACAAAAACGCGTCGCCCATGCCGGCTTCGATCTGTGCCGCCGCAATGTGGATGGCCTGCATCGACGAGCCGCAGAAACGGTTCACCGTCATGCCGCCCACTTCCTGCGGCAGGCCGGCCAGCAGGCCGACCACGCGCGCCAGGTTGTTGCCCTGCGCCGCCTCGGGGTAGGCACAGCCCAGTATCACATCTTCCAGTAGCGCCGGATCCAGCTTGGTGCGCGCCAACAGGCCTTTGACCACCTGCGCCGCCAGGTCGTCCGGGCGCACGTTGGCCAGCGCGCCCTTCTTGGCAAAGTGGAAGGGGGAACGGGCATAACCGGCGATGACTGCTTTCATGGTGGGCTCCTGTTAAATGATGATCGTCATGATATACATTATATGACGCGCATCATTTAAAATGGAAACAACAACAGGAGAAGACCATGAAGGTGACACGGGAACAAGCTGCATTGAACCGCGACCGCGTGTTGGACGTGGCTGGGCGGCTATTTCGCGAGCGCGGCTTTGACGGCATTGGCGTGGCGGACCTGATGAAGAGCGCGGGCCTGACGCATGGCGGTTTCTACGGCCAGTTTGGTAGCAAGGAAGAGCTCATGGCCGAGGCCTGCAGCCGCTCCTTTGACAGCGCGGTGCAAACCTGGACCCAAGTGGCGGCCAACGCCGACGCCAACCCGCTGGCATCAGTCACACGGGCCTACCTGAGCCGGCGCCACCGCGACAATCCGGGCGAGGGTTGTGTGATGGCCGCCCTGGGTGCCGACGCCACACGCCAGGGCAGTGGCCTGCGACATGCGGTAACCGAGGGCACGCGCCGCTTGCTGGATTTGTTTGCGAGCTTTGCACCGGGGCGCAGCCAGGCCGTCAAGCGCGAGCGCGCGGTCGTCGCCTATGCCAGCATGGTGGGAGCGCTGATACTGGCGCGGGCCGTGGACGACGCCACCCTGTCAGATGAAATACTGAAGACCGTCGCCAAGTCGCTGCACAGCGAGCTGAGCCATTGAGGCATTAAGCCATTGCGTCATTGCGTCATTGCGTCATTGCGTCATTGCTGGCGGTCTAACCGGGCAATAAACGCCGCCGCCATCTGCTTTTGTTGCAACACCTTTTCTTGTGTCAATTGTTGGTTGAACGGTGACGGCGCCATGTCGACAACCCGTTGAAACGCCGCACGCGCAAGTGCTGGCTGGTGTTGACGCGAATACAGCTGTCCCAAAATGAACTGCGGCGACAGCAGTTGGGGGAAGCTGGCCGCTATTGCCTGGTAGGCGGAAATGGCTTGCACATCTTGACCCGTCTTGGCCAAAATCTCGGCCTCCAGCATGGCAATGCCGGTGTCGCCGCTCAGGCTCTTGGCCCTGGCCAGATCGGCCAACGCGTCCGCATAGCGCCCATCCAGATAGAGAATGGACGCATGCTTCTTCAGCACACCGCTGCGGTCTGCGTCCAGCGCCAGCGCCTGCTCGAAGCCTTGTTGCGCCAACCAGGCATCACGCTCCTGCATCACGCGGTCACCCTGGCCCTCCCAGTAGTCTGCACGCACATCACGCAATGCCCATTGCGCAGCTGCAAGTGCCAGCGCCAACAGCACGGCACCGCACACCAGGGTCATGCTTCGACTTGAACGGACGCGCACGGCGGACTGGTTGGCACCTGCCAAAACCACGGCCAGGCAACTCACCAGCAACAAGCCCAGGGCCGATTGCGCCTGAATACCGGTAAACAGTAGCGTCACCAGCAGACCGGCATACCCCAGGTACCAATGCCACAGGTTTACGCGCACATAAGCCGAACGCCAGCCCAACCACAACACTGACGCGCACAGCAGCGTGAATCCGGCCAAGCCCAAGGCACCCGTTGTGGCCGCCCACTGCAGAAATTCGTTGTGCGCATCATCGGTAACTGCCGCATGACCGGCATAGCTCCGCCAGCCCGGGTCGGCCAGTAGCGCGGCCTGGTAGCGGGGATAGGCCGCCCCCAGATGGCCCAGCCCCACACCGGTTAGCGGGTGATCCCAGAACATCTGCCACGCGCCGCGCATGATCAGCAGCCGCCCCTGCAATGAATGGAACATGTTGGCCGAAAAGTCCACAAAGGGCAGCGCGCATAGCAACAACAATAACGCCGCCAGTGCCAGCTTACGAGGGCGTTGGCCGCCTTTCCACACCACCGCAGTCCAGCCCATGCACACCACGGCCAGCCAAGCCTGGCGACTTTGCGTGGCCCACAGGGCTGCCAACACGATCAGCGGACCACACCACAATAGGCGCGGGCCTTGGCGCGCCCCCTGGACTGCCAACGGCAGCGCAACCACCAGTAACAACGACGCCCAGATCGGGTTGCCCAAAGTAGAAAACGCCGCCAGCTTGTCGGCAGCAACCAGACCTATGTCCAACCATTGCGGCATGACGGCCTGCAGCAGCGCCACTACGGCCACCAGGATGCCGGCAAAAACCCAAGCCTTCTCCAAAACGCGTGCGATTGAGGCGCAATCCTGTTGCTGGACCAGTAGCCAAAAAATCAGGCCCAGCGGCAGCAACTCCAGCCCTGCCTGCCACGCTATGATTGGATGCAGTGCCGCCAGACTGGATATGACGATGGTGGTTAAGCAAGCGATCAGTGCAAGCCGAACGAGCAACGGAAGCCGGGCGGTGGTGGCAGGTGCGCACGCCAGGTAGAGCAAAAACAGGCCATAGCCAGCGAGCGACACCACATGGTTTTTGATGCGAAAGGCATCGGCCAGCGGGGGCAAAAACAGCAGGCTGGCGACCACCACCAGGCAGGCGATGCCAAGCACAGGCACCACACGAAGGGCGGACGGAAAATTCGAGGTGGCGCTGGATTGCATAGGGGAAGGTCAGGCGACGCGTAGCGAAGCACGGCGAGAAAAACGTATAAGGAATGATTACAGCATGGTCCCCAACGAAGACAGCATGAAAACCCTCAAACGCTGGCGCATCGCCACCGCTTTGGTGATGGTCTTTGGATACGTGGGCTACTACATGATTCGCCAAAACCTGTCGGCCGCATTTCCACTGATGCATACTGCCTTGGGCTACACCAATGCACAACTGGGGCTGATTGCCGCGTCGTCGGAAATTGCCTATGCCGTTGGCAAATTTCTGAATGGCCCGTTGATTGACCGGTATGGCGGCAAGCGCATTTTCCTGTTGGGCATGGCCGGCGGCATTGTCTGCAACCTGTTGTTCGCGGCGGGCAGTTCGCTGGCGTGGTTCATTGCCGCGTGGTGCCTGTGCCGCTACTTCCTATCCATGGGCTGGGGCAGCGTGACCAAGACCATGGGCAACTGGTTCGAATCCGAAAAAAACGGCCGGGTCATGGGCTTTGCCAGCCTGAGCCTGCACTTTGGCGGCGTGGCCGCCGCCTTGTTTGCCGGCTGGCTGGTCAGCATGGGGCAAAGCTGGGAACGGCTCTTCATCGTTCCGGCATTGGCGATGTGTGTATTTTGGGTGGTGACGTTGATTGCCACAAGGGCAAAACCGTCGGACGTAGTGCCCGGCGCCACCATGCAACGGCCCGACGCCAAAACGTCCCTTGCAAAATTTGCCACGGACGGTGACCATGGCGATGTTGGTCAGGTGGTCAAAACCTTGCTCACACTGCCGGTGCTACGCCAGTTGCTGCTGTTCTCGTTCCTGACCACCGCATTGCGCTCCATTTTCATATTTTGGACCCCCAAGTTTCTCGTGGACATTGGCATGGGGGCCTCCACTGCCATCTTCAGTTCGGCCATATTCCCGTTGTTGGGCGGCATCGGTGTGGTGTTTCTGGGCTGGTACACCGACACCCACTCGCGCGGCAACCGGGCGCGGGCGATGTGCGCCATGCTGGTGGGGCTGTTGGTTTCGCTGCTGGGCATTGCCTGGGCGGTACATGCGGGCTCCAGCTTCCATCCGCTCTTACTGGTCCTGCTCGGGGCCAGTGGTTTCTTCTTGTTGGGGCCTTATTCGATGTCGGCTGGTTGCCTATCCTTGGATATTGCCGGGCCGCGGGGCGCCGGCACCTGTGTGGGCTTGGTGGACGGCGTGGGCTACTTCGGCGGCGCACTGGCGGCCTGGGGTGTTGGCGCGCTGTCGGGCAGCCTGAACTGGTCGCAAATCTTCCTGCTGCTGGCGGGGTGTGTGCCGTTTGTGTTGGCGTCGGCGTTTGCCATGAGCCGGCATTTTCAGCAGATGGGGCAGACCGGCAGCCAGACGGTTGCGTGGCCCACGGCCCCCCTTGCCACGCAATAGCCGCAGCAGACTTGAAAGAAAACGGAGACCATTGATGTCAAAGCTAGGCCTATTTCGTGTGCTCTTGGTTCTAATCGCATGGTTGCTGGGGTCGGCACCCGCCTGGTGTGCGGAGGGACCCGTGGAGGGCATGCCGTTCTACCCCGTCGTCAAGACGGTACAAGATCTGCCCCAGCGTGCCGAGGTTGTCGCGGACCTGGCCGTGTTGATGAATGCGTCCAACGGCGAAAACCGTGGCATCACTCGCCCGGTTGCCAAAGGCACCAAAGTGTTCATACTGAAGCGCGAAGATCCCTCGGTGCAGGTACTGACGGCGACCGGTGAGGTCGGTTGGATGGATCACTTTTCGCTATCAAATGGCATAGCCGCGAGCCCACAGGAAATGCAACGCATTGCCAAGGCCGTCAGCAACCCTGCGGCCCAGGCCGCGCTGGACCCGGCACTGACGCAGTTGCTGCAGGCCACTGTCGTAATGGCCTTTGGCCGCAATGCCTGGGGCGTACTGAATTTCACGACGGACAAGGCCGCTGCTGTGCAGCAGGAGTTGGCAGCGTTGTCGTGGGCGCGAAGCCGCAACCTGCCAATAGTTTTTTCCATCCTTCTCAATCGCGGGGAGGAACGGTTTATTACCGACATCGGGTATGACAACAATGGAGGCGACTACCTCGACGGGCACTCGGTCGACTGGCACCTGCTGTTTCCCGGGCTGGTCGAGTCCCTCAATGCCAGCGACGGCGTGGACCTACTGATCTGCAAGCGGCTGCGCAGGGACGAATCCCCTGGTGCAACGCAGTATGTGCTTGGCAGCTATGGCACGGCCAGCAACCTGCTGTTTTTGTCGCTGGTCAGAGCGACCCACAGCAGTGGGGCTCTACCGGACTGCCTGGTATCGGCGCTCAAGAAAATTGCCGCCAGCAATCATGTCAATCCGCGCAACACCTATCGCCCAAATGACGTCGAAATTGCTGATCAAATGCTGGGCACCGCGCTGACCAAAGCGCAGTTGGAGAAATGGCTGGCGGAAGTGGCCAAGCAACCCATGCCCGCCTCGGGCGCGAACTTGGCCATGGCCCTGATGCTGCTGAAGAATGTCGATGCCACGCCGTATCTGGCACGCCTTCATTCATTGGTGAGCACAGGACCAGCCGGCAACCAGGGCAGTGTCGAGGCAGAAGCGCGGCAGTGGGCGTTGTTGGCCCTCGCCACGCGGGCGCCATCGAAACGGGTGGACGACCTATTGCGCAGCGTTATTTTGGCGTCGCAAGAAGACCCCGTGCAGCGGACCGATGCCTTGCGATCCTTGGCCCAACGGCCGCTGGAACCTGGCACACGCGAAGCGCTGGAAAAAGTGTTCAAGCAGCCGTCGGCAGACGGCATGCCATCGCGTGTGCGTCAGTTGGCAGCCCAGACCCTGGCCGCGCCACCACTGCGCCAGCTGGCAATGCCACTGTTGCGTACAGCAGCAACTGATACCGACCCCTATATCGGCAATATTGCGCTGCGGGCGTTGCGAGACGATGCCTTGGCCGCCATGAAGGCCGCGCCGTCTGCAGAGGATCGCTCCAAAATACGCGGCGCGTATCTGGAGCCCTTGCGCAAGCAGGTCGACAAACTGGCCTCCAAGGTAGACGACCCCTTGTTCAAGAAGAGTCCGCTGTGGATGATCAAGCCCCAGGCCAGAATCAGTGTGCAGTTCAGTGCCGACCCGGCAAGCATGGTGTCGAAACCCATGCCAGCTGTGAAGCTGGGTTCTACGTCATGGATAGAGCCAACGTTGCAGTCGGAAAATCCGGCGATTCCCTATCCCGACGGCCAGCCTCGTGTATCAGAATTGTTTGCGGTGCACCCCGGAAAGGCGTTGTTCAAATACGGCACAGTGGGGCGCAAGAAAGTGGTGACGGTCTCCTTGCAACTCGACGATCTGAGCTTTGATGGCCAGGACGTGGTGTCGCGCACCCTGCCCGGAATTTATACCGTGACCCTGGGTTCAACGGATGGCGATTCGATCAGTACCGCCTGGTATTGCGAACCCGACGATGCGTTTTGGTCCGAGGCCGGGTTTGAGGCCAATCCAGAATAAGAATAGATAGGCCCCCACGTTCGCCCACTGCGTGTGGCTCTCTGCCCCCCGAGGGGGCTAATTTTCCTAGGGGCGGCCCTGCGGAAAATTGCGGCCCTACGGTTCAGATGCGCGCCAGGCGGCCCAATTCGCACATGGCTGCAATGGGCCAGGCGCGTCGTTTGATCACCAGGGTCGGCGTTGCATGGTAATGGTCTTGCGCCAGAAACTCGCTGGTCTCGTGTCCATCGGGGTGGTGCCTGATGCGCCAGGCCTTGACTAATTTTCCGGTCAATCCGGGTTCTATTCTTTCGGCTGCCCGTTCAAGACTGCGGTCATGCCGCCAGCGTCGCGGTGATGGCAACACGGCCAGCGTCTCCGTGCGAATCGTGATGGTGTCCGGCATGCTGCCGGTTCCGACAATACACCCGCTGGCTTCCTGCTCAGTGACGCGCAGATCCAGGCGAATAGGGTCGCTGTGTGGGTTGCGAAAACGCAAATTCTTATACCCGTAGGCCACCGTGGCATCGCGCCCGAGCGGTATGTAGCGGTCTTCGCCATAGGCGTCGATGCTGTGGTTGAAGCGCTCCGTGATGGTGCAGCCCGATAGCAGCGCCAGGTTATAGACAACCCCCGACAACTGGCACAGGCCACCCCCAATGGACGCGCTGACCCGGTGGTTGACAAACATGGCACCCTCGCGGTAACCGTTCTCAATGGTGGGCGCCAGTGCCAGTGCCCAGAAGTCAAACTCTTGCCCAGGATGGAGCACCAGGCCCTGCATGCGTCCAATGGCTAGCTCAATGTTGTGCACCTTGTTCAAAAAGTTATGTCTTTGAGACGGCGGGTTGATCAACGGGCAACTGTAGACGGCGAGGCTGTGGGAAAAGTCCATATTCAGATGGGAAAGTTGCAAGTTATACAAAGTATAGTGAGAGACTGACGCCGCCATAACGACACCCTGCTGACCGGAGCCTATCTTGAACATTTTGATGCCTGCACTGCGTTGTACCCCGGCGATCCTGCACGTGGCCTGCGTGTGGCTGGGCCTGGCAATGGGAGCGCATGCCGCGGGTGCGCCGACGGTTGAAGTGTGTGCTGGCGGCAATGGTCGCTACGGTCCCGCAAATGACGACGGGGGATCGCGCTATGTCGTGGAGCGCTTCATCTGCCAGCTGTCGACCGATGCGCCGGCCAAACCACTGGAATTTGTCGGCGCTGCTGAGCGCATCGTCTTTGCACCGCCCGTGGACATCGCGTTTCAGCCGCTGCCAGGCGCTGCCTTGGTTGACTTGCCCGGCGCCATGGAGCTGGTGGACACGTTGAATTTCAGTGAACCGCCGAAAATCGACTTCGCGACTTTCAGCAACTTGGCACAGCCCGCGTCTCTCATCGTCGGCGACAGTGCGGTATGGACGGTCACACCCGGCGGTGTGCGGGTGTTCGATGCGAAAACACAGCGCTGGTCCTTCAGCGCCAAGCTGTCGTCCGACCAGGTGCGCCCGCACGACGTGGTACTGGATGAAAAAGGCGGCAATGTCTGGTTTTTCGGCAGGGAGCTGTACCAATATGAGATCGCCAGCCACAAGATATACCGCTACAAGCCCGCTGCCAAGCCGTTTCGAACGATCCGCAAATTGGCTGCCGTGGCCGGGGACCTCTGGCTGGCGACCGACGGTGGTGCCTTCTTCTTCGACACCAAACGCAAAGTGCTGGCGCAACTGCAGACCACAGCCAAGTTGCCAACCCAGCTATTGACCCAGGTTGCAGTCAGCAAGAATGTTGTTTGGTTTGGCAGCGGCGACGCGCAACTGCTGCGGGTCGTGCGCGATGGCGGCAATCTGTCCGCCCAGGTCAGCAAATCCTTGGGCAAGGTTGCGGCCATCGAGTTGTTGGCACGGGAAGATGGCTTGTGGCTGCTGCATAGCCAGGACCTGGGGCGCAGCTACCAGTTGGCAACGGTGCCACAGTCCAGCGCGCAGTTGCTGGTCAGCAAGAACACGCTGTACAACCTGCGGGAGTCGGATGGTCAGGTGTTGGCCAGCGCCTACGACAAACTGTTTCGCGCCGACACGGCCAACCGCGCGTTGCACCCCATCTTTGCCGATGTGGCCAACATCGGGGCCATGACGCTGGGCAACCGCGTCATGTTCTCAGGTACTTCTTATGTCAACTCGCGGGGTACCGGTTCGGTTGCTCGCTATGTTCTGGATCTGTCCAAAGGCTGGCAGCAACCGGCATCACGCGTCATCGTTGAAGCCTGGGGCTTGAACCAGGCGCAGGACATGTTTGACTGGTCGCCGGCATTGTTGGAAACCGGTGCGAATGCGCGTGAGATATGGTTTCTGGTGGCTGGAAATCTGACCGATGCAAAGATGGATAGAAGCTTTGTGGCGCGCTATGACAAGCGCAGCAAGCGGGCACAGGTCTTTTTCAGTCGTTGGGCGGTGGACGTGGCCGCAAGCCAGCCATTCGTGGTCGAAAGCGCGACGACGCAGGTGGATCGGAAAAATCAGTAGCGCGGCGCGCGCCCATGGTTTACCCGCAGCGCGGATTTACACGCCTGTGCTAAGGTCTGCGGCTTGTCTTTTTTGACCCTTAGAAAACCATGAAACGACTACTTCTTACCGCAAGCCTGTTGCTTGCCTCGGTGCTGTCACAAGCAGCGCCGGTGGCGGCCAATGGCTTTGCCCACGTTAAAACCGTGGGCAGCATTGATGAATACACCATGCAATCCAACGGACTGCAAGTCCTGCTGATGCCTGAGCATTCCAGCCCGACGCTGACCTTTATGGTGACCTACCGCGTGGGCTCCAAAAACGAGGTGACTGGCACCACGGGCGCCACGCATTTGTTGGAGCACTTGATGTTCAAGGGCTCCAAGAACCACACCCGTGCCATGGGCAACAACGTGGACCAATTGCTGGAGCGCACCGGCGCGGTGTACAACGCCACGACTTGGCTGGACCGCACCAACTACTACGAAAACATGGGTAGCGAGCATCTGGCCACTGCCATGGGCATGGAAGCCGACCGCATGCGCAACCTGCTGTTGCTGGAGACGGACCGCAAACCCGAAATGACCGTGGTGCGCAACGAATTTGAGCGTGGCGAGAACTCGCCCGTGCAGGCGCTGTACAAGGAAATCTACCAGGCCGCCTTTGTGGCCCACCCCTACCACCACAGCACCATAGGACACCGCAGTGACATCGAGAAGGTGTCGATTGACAAGTTGCGCGAGTTCTACAACACCTACTATTGGCCGAACAATGCCACCGTCACCATCATTGGTGACTTTGACCCGGCCAAGGCCTTGGAGTTGGTGAAGAAGAACTTTGGCGTCTACCCACATTCGCCCAAACCGATTCCGGCGCTCTACACGGAAGAGCCTGTGCAAAACGGCCCACGCCGCGTCACCGTCAAGCGTGCCGGGCAACTCGGCGTAGTGGCCGTTGCGCACAAGGTGCCGGCCGCAACCAGCCCAGACTTCGCCGCCGTGCAACTGATGAGTGCCATTTTGACCGACGGCAAAAACAGTCGCCTGTACAAAGCCATTACCGACAAGAACCTGTCGACCGGCGTGGAAGGCGAGTTGGGCATTTTTGCCGACCCGTCCATGCACATTGTGTTTGCACCCTTGGCCCCTGGCGCCAAGCATGGCGAGGTGGAGGCCATCATTGTGCAAGAGATCGAGCGCCTGAAGAAAGACGGCGTGACTGAGACCGAGCTCAAAGCCGCCGCTGCCAAAACAGCGGCTGATGCCGCCTTCAAGCTCGATGGCTCGTTCGGCATTGCCGGCAACATCAATGAATACATTGCTGCTGGTGATTGGACGCTGTTCTACGGACTGGACGACGCTGCGAAGAAGGTCACCGTGGCCGACATCCAGCGCGTGGCGAACAAGTATCTGATTGAAGACTCCAGCACCACGGGTTGGTTCATCCCGACCGGTGCCGGTGGCGCGCCAGCCGGCGCCAGCGCCAAGGCCGGGTTCAAAGACAGGCTGTCGGATGGCCCTTACTACTACCGTGACCCGCAGCTGAATGCAGCCATGCAACCCACGCAGGCCGCGCAAGAAAAAGCTGCCGGTGGGGCGGGCGCTGCGGTTGCGGCAACAGGAACCAAGATGGCACCCAACGCCCAGCGCAGCAAGGTCGCAGGCATTGACCTGATTGCCTACCCCGCTGGCGTGAAAGACGTTGTGACCTTGCGCGCCTCGCTGCCAGCGGGCCGTGCACTTGGTGGCGCCGGTAACCCCGCGGTGCCAGTTCTGACGGGCATGTTGCTGGACCAGGGCACCCAAGCCCAAGACAAATTTGCCATTGCCGAAAAACTGGAGGCCGTGGGCGCATCCATCAACTTTCGCGTTGGCACGGACACCTTGGACATCTCCGCACGTTCGCTGAAAAAAGATGCTGCCATGGTGCTGGGCTTGATTGCCGAACAATTGCGCACGCCCGCGTTTTCGGCGGAAGAGTTTGACAAAGCCAAGAAGCAAATGGCCGGCGGCATCAAGCGCAGCCTGGAAAACACCGACTTCCGTGCTGGTGACGCTTTCAACCGCGCCGTCTACCCGGTGGGTCATCCCAACCGCAACACGGCACCTGACGACATGCTGGCAGCCATTGAGGCGGCCACACTGGAAGATGTGCGAGCCTTCCACAAGGCCAACTATGGCCCCGCCGGCATGACTCTGGTCATGGTCGGCGATCTGGATATGCCGACCCTGCAAGCGGAAATGACACGGGCCTTTTCCGGTTGGAGCGGCGGGCAGGCCATGGTGCATGCGGCAAAGCCGGCCAATGCCGTGTCCGCCAGCAGCCAGGACGTGGTGATGGACGGCAAGACCAGTGTGTCGGTATTCCTGGGCCAACCCAGCATGCTGCGCTACAGCGACCCCGATTACCAGGCACTGCGCTTGGCAACCGCCATTCTGGGCAGTGGGTTTACCGGGCGGCTGATGGCCAATGTGCGTGACAAAGAGGGCCTTACCTATGGCGTCGGCGCCAGTCTGCAGAACGACATGGTCAACGATGGTGACTGGCGCATTGCCGCCACCTTCGCCCCCGGTTTGCTGGACAAGGGCATTGCCTCGACCCAGCGCCAGCTCAAGCTTTGGTATGAGTCAGGCGCCACGCCTACCGAGATCAGTGCACGCAAGAGCAACCTGATCGGCTCCTTCAAGGTGGGTTTGGCCACCACCGGTGGCATGGCGGGCGCACTGTTGGCGGCTGTCAACCGTGGCTATGACCTGACCTGGCTGGACGAGTATCCGGTGAAAGTCAACGCACTGACCAACGAACAGGTCAACGGCGCCATCAAGAAATACATCAAGCCTGACGCCATGGTGATGGTCAAGGCAGGAACTTTTGCCCCGGCCAAATAGGGATTGATCGCGGCGCCGCACCCTGGACAGTGGCAGTCCAGGGAGGCGCTTGCGTTGTAGCGGGTTTTGTAGCAGAGTCTGGTATTGATATGACCAGCTTAGCGCCTCACAAACCGACCCTGCTGCTGGTAGACGACCAAGTCGTCAATATTCAACTGCTGCACCATATTTTCAAAGACGATTACACGGTGTGCTCCGCCACCAGCGGCGCCCAGGCTTTGGCTTTTTGCGCCCGACAGATTCCCGACCTGATCCTGCTCGACATTGTGATGCCGGTCATGAGTGGGCACCAGGTTTGCAGCCAACTGAAGTCCGAGGCACGCACGCGCGACATTCCCATCATCTTTGTCACCGGTCACAATAATCCGGAAGAAGAAACCACGGGCCTGCAACTCGGCGCTGTGGATTTCATTTCCAAGCCGGTCAATGCCTCGGTGGTGCGGGCACGAGTCAGTGCACAACTGATGCTGCGCCAGACTCTGCGCGAGGTGAAGGACCTGAATTTGAACCTGGAAGCGCGCGTGGCGCAGCGCACCCTTGAATTGCAGACTGCGCTGGAGGATTTGCACCAGTCACAAGAGGATTTGGCCCACAGTGCCGCGCATGCGACGTTGAGCACGCTGATTGCCGGTGTCTCGCACGAAATGGGCACGCCACTGGGCAACAGCAAAATGGTAGCCAGCACCTTGGCCGAGCATACGCGCGACATGCTGCGTGATATGCATTCCGGGCTGCTCAGCCGATCGGGTCTGGATCGCTTTGTGAACCAGGTCGACGAAGGCGTCAAACTGTTGCAGCGCAATCTGGAACGTACTGTCGAGTTGCTGGCCGACTTTCGCCAAGTCGCGGCCGACCAGGCGAGTGAGCAAAGGCGAAGTTTTGATTTGGCGACCGCAGTCGATGAAATCCTGCATACACTCAGCCCCAGTCTGAGGCGCCATCCACACCAAGTGGTCGTCCGCATTGACGACGGCATCACCATGGACAGCCTGCCCGGCCCGCTGGGGCAAATCGTCATCAATCTGGTCAACAACGCCTACCTGCACGCGTTTGAGGGCCGCACGAACGGGGTGCTGACCATCAGTGCACAGTTGCAAGACGATCAGGTGTTGATGCACGTGGCCGACAACGGGGTGGGCATGGATTCCGACAGTTTGGATAAGCTGTTCGTGCCATTTTTCAGCACCAAGATAGGACGCGGCGGCACCGGCCTGGGCATGGCCATTGTGAAAAACCTGGTTACGAAGACGTTGGGCGGCAGTATTTCAGTGACTTCTGCCGTGGGGCAAGGCACGCAATTTGCCATTGCGTTGCCACGGGTACTGCCCGTACAGCCTGCCAAATAGGCGTTCACGGCCAACACCAGGCGCTAGTGTCGGTGCAGCGCAGAAGACTTGCCTTGGCGGGGAAATTGGCGCAGAGTCTGTCATTGCAATGACCACTGTCACATCTGCCAAACCAACCTTGCTGGTTGTGGACGACGATAGTTTTATCGTCGGTGCCTTGCAACGCATTTTCGAGGGCGGCTACACCGTATGCTCGGCGACCAGCGGGGACGAGGCGCTGCAATGGTGTGCCCACCAAGTGCCCGACCTGATCCTGCTGGACGTGATGATGCCAGGCATGACGGGACACGAGGTCTGTCACGCGCTGAAGGCAAACGCCACCACGCGTGACATTCCCGTGATTTTTGTTACCGGCCAAAACGAACCAGCACAGGAATCGGCCGCGCTGCAGTTGGGTGCAGTGGATTTCATTTCCAAACCATTCAACGCCATGGTCGTTCGCGCCCGTGTCAGCGCCCAATTGGTGTTGCGCCAGACTTTGCGCCAGTTGCAGGACCTGAACGACAACCTGGAGGCGCGCGTGGCCCAGCGAACCAGTGAACTGCAACAGGCGTTGGCGCATTTGCAGGAGTCGCAAACCAACTTGGCCCACAGTGAGGCCAAAGCCACACTGAGCACGATGATTGCCGGTGTTTCGCATGAATTAGGCACACCGCTTGGCAACAGCAAAATTGTCGCCGGCACATTGACCGAGCAAATGCGCACAACGGAGAAACTGGTGCAGTTGGGGGAGCTCAAGCGCTCCGGGCTGATTCATTTCATGGCGCAGGTCAGCGAAGGGCTTGCTCTGCTACAGAATAATCTGGATCGGGCATTTGAACTGTTGGGTGATTTTCGCCAGGTTGCCGCAGACCAGGCCAGCGAACAGCGCCGCGGCTTCAACCTTGCCGAGGTGGTTGGTGAAATTTTGAACGCCATGAGTCCCACCCTGAAACGCCATGCGCACCAGGTGGTCGTGGATATACCAGCGGCGATTACGATGGATAGTCTGCCGGGCCCGCTGGGGCAAGTCGTCATCAATCTGGTGAACAACGCCTACCTGCATGCGTTCGAAGGGCGAACCGATGGCGTCCTGACGATTTGCGCCGCGGTGGACCGTGAGCAGGTCAACATGCAAGTGTCCGACAACGGCGTGGGCATGGATGCGGAACACCTGAAGGGTTTGTTCGTACCATTTTTCAGTACCAAGATTGGCCGCGGTGGCACCGGCCTGGGCATGGCCATCGTAAACAATCTGGTGACCAAGACGCTGGGTGGGCGCATTGCCGTGGTGTCAACCGTTGGCAAAGGCACATGCTTTGACCTGGTGCTGCCGCGCGTGCTGCCAACACCGACACCCAGTTGCGAACAAAAGCCGGATTAGGCCACCCATTGCGGCCCGCCAAGTCGACTAACATCGTTCAACGGGTAACGCCGCACCCTGCCTGAAGGATTTCTATGAACTGTACCTACCGCATCGCCTGCAGCCTGTTCATCCATACATGGGTTGCGGCCAGTTTTACGCTACTGGCGCCAGTGGCCTATGCCGCTAATGCTGCCGACGCTACCGTCACGGCCGGCACGGGCAAGGTGAGCACGGTTGGCACGACGACCACCGTCAACCAGACCAGTTCGCGCTTGGCGCTGGACTGGACCAATCTGTCCACACGACCCAACGAAGCACTGGTGTTCAACCAGCCCAACGCTCAGGCGGTCGCGCTGAATCGCATTATTGGCAGCAGTCCCAGTGAGTTTTTTGGCAGCCTGTCGGCCAACGGCCAGGTGTTTGTCCTGAACCCCAACGGTGTACTGTTTGGCAACGGGTCGCAGGTCAACGTGGGAGGGTTGGTGGCCTCCACCATGGCACTGGGCAACGCAGATTTCATGGCCGGTAAGTTGGTTTTTACACAGCCAGGGGGTAGCACATCCGTGGTGAATCGGGGCAGCTTGGCGGCGGCAAATGGCGGCTACGTTGCGCTCTTGGCCCCGGAGGTGCGCAATGAAGGAGTCATCACCGCCACCCTGGGTACGGCGCTGCTGGCAGCGGGTAACAAGGTGACCCTGAATCTGGACAACGGCAGTCTGCTGGGCTATAGCATTGACCAGGGTGCCGTCAAGGCGTTGGCTGAGAACCGGCAATTGATAGCGGCCACTGGCGGCCAAGTCGTGCTGTCGGCCAAAGCGGCCGATGCACTCAGCACGGCGGTGGTCAACAACACCGGTATTGTTGAGGCCAAAAGCATTCAGAACCAGGGCGGGCGCATTCTGCTGATCGGCGACATGGGCGCTGGCGGCACCGTGACGGTCGGCGGCACACTGGACGTGAGTGCCTACGGCGGCGGAACTGGCGGAGCAGTACATGTGACAGCCGGTAGCGTGAACGTCAAGGCAGGTGCATTGATAGATGCCAGTGGCGCCCAAGGCGGTGGTGAGGTGCTGGTGGGCGGCGGCTGGCAAGGCAAGGATGGGCGGGTGGCCAACGCCACACAGACCACGTTGGAAACCGGCAGCAGTATCAAGGTCAATGCAACGGGCAGTGGCAATGGTGGCACCGCCGTCGTGTGGTCGAACCAGCTCACCCGCGTGGGCGGCAGCATCGAAGCGATGGGCGGTGCGCTCAGTGGCGACGGCGGGAGCGTGGAAACCTCGGGCAAGGAAGTCCTGGTATTTCGTGGCAAGGTCAATACCTCTGCCCCCAAGGGGCGCGCGGGCCATCTGCTGCTGGACCCACAGGACATCACCATTGTCGATGGCACCGGTGGCGCCGATGACGGTTTGCTGGCTGACAACATCGTTGGGGCCGCCGAACCCAATACCACCAGCAACGTGACGCTGTCTGAACAGACGTTGGAGGGACTCTCCGGCAACGTCACCCTGCAGGCGTCACGCGACGTGATTTTTGCCAATCTGTCGGACGACAGACTCAACATGAACCTGGTGACGGGCGGCAGTACGTTTACCGTCTCGGCCGGCCGCAATATCGTGCAGACGTCGGACGTCAACGACCGTATCCAGACCAACGGTGGTGCCGTATCCCTGACCACAACCAGTGGCCTGATAGACATTGGCGGCATCCTGTCCAAAGGGGGTAACGTATCGGTCAATGCCGGTGGCGTCGGCGGCACACTGACGCTGCGCGAAGTGGTGAGCACACCGGCGGCTGGCACTGGAGGGGACATCAGCCTGACTTCGGGCTCCACGATGACGCTGGGCGCTCTGGGCAACGTCGATGGTCGTGGAACGGCTGCCAACCCCTGGGGCAACGTGACCCTGGCATCTGGCGGCGCCATCGCCGTGCAAAGCGGCAGCACGGTGTTTGCCAATGACCTCAAGATGTCAGCCACGGGTGGCATCACCAATAGCGCAGCCGCCGCAATGGCGCTGCAAGCGACGCGCCTGAGTGTTTTGAACGGTGGCAGTGGCAATGTGTTGCTGTCTGACACCGGCACCAATACGCTGGTCCTGACCGACCTGGGGCTGGGTTACGCCGTGGGCAACACGGCAGCCGGTGGTGGTGTCAGTCTGAGTGCGCCCAGCGGGTCTTTGCAGGTGCTGGGTAGCGATGTCAGCTCGGCTGGGGGCAACATTCTGATCAGCGCCGCGGGCAACAGCGCCAGCCACTCAGTCGAGATCACCAACAACGGCGGCACGCATTCCAATGTGAGCACCAGCGGCACCGGCACCATCACCATCACTGGCAATCTGAGCAGTGGCGGGGCCAGTGCCACGGGCGGCTCTGCAGCGGGCGTGGTGGTGACCACCTCCAGCATCACGGCGGGCACCGGCGATATCAGCATCACCGGCGACGCGGGGTTCCCCAATGGTGTGGCCCAGGTGTCACGTGGCGTGCGCCTGGACGCGGGGGCCACGGTTTCCAGCGCCGGCAAAATTACCATCACCGGCAGGGTCGGCAGTAACGCCTCCATAAACAGTGCCGGCACCGAGGTGGCGCTGGGCGCACTGATCTCCAGTACCGGCGGGGACATTGTGGCGGCAGGCACGCTGAACAATCCCTCCATTGCTGATGGCACTGGCTTGCTGATCAATGGCAAGCTGCAGTCGGGTGCCAGCAAGAACATCACGCTCAATGGCGCGGCAACGGTCGGTGGCAGCGCCGGCTATGGATTGAGGCTTGGCAGCACGGCCGAGCTGTATGCTGGCACGGGTGGGCTGACGGTCGCCAGCAGCGTCTCGTCGTCGACCACGGCCACTGCCATCATCGGCGCCTATGTTGACGGGACCATCAGTTCCACCGGCGCCATTTCCATCACCGGCGTCTCCAATGCGTCCAGCGCCTCGGGTGTGACTGGCGTCAATCTGGTGGGTGGCAGCATCAATTCCAACGGTGCGCCCATTACGATCAGCGGCTCGGGCGTGCCGGCGTCGGCGCCCCCTTCGTCGTACGACATCAATCTCCAAGGCACCTCGATTACCAGTGGCGGTGGGGACATCCAACTGACCGGCGATAGGGTGAAAGTTGCCAGTTTCATCAATTCCGGCGCGGGCCGGACTACGATTGCACCTTTTACCAATAGTCGCTCCATCACGCTGGGTGGGGCGTCTGAAACCTTCGCGCTCAATTTGAGCGCCAGCGAGCTCAATCTCATCACTGCGGCAATATTGGCCATTGGCACGGTGTTGAGTGCTGGAGCCATTGTGATCGGCAACACCGGTGGCGCCATAGCGCCCTCTTCGGCGCCGGTGCTGAGCCTCACCACTAGCAGCACCATCACGCAGACGGCCGGCCTCAATGTGGGGCAGCTCCAACTGTCTGGTTCCAGTGTTACGCTGACCAGCGGGGCCAACCAGATCGATGCGATCAGTGGCCGCTCCACGACCGGAGCCTTCCAGGTCAGCAATAGCAAGGCGGGGCCGCTGACGGTTGGCACGGTTGCTGGCGTGGCAGGCATCAACTCGGGGGTCAATGCGACTGCACTGCTCAGCCCCAATGGCTCCCTGGCCCAGACCCAGACTATCGTGGCCAGCAGCTTCAATGGCAGCAGCAGCGGGGGCATGAATTTGAACCTGGCGGGCAACCAGATTGGCGCTTTCACGGTCAGCAACAGTGCCTCCGGCAATATTGTGTTGCGCAACGGCATGGCCTCGGCCTACACGTCGATTTCCAACACGGGTACTGGCGGCATTGATATCGTCAATACCGGCGCCATCACCGGTGCGCAGGCCTACACCACTGCCGGCGTCGGTGCTGCTGGCGACATCAGCGTCAGCAGCACCGCGACTTTGGATGCCAGCAACATTTCGTTTACCACCGACGCCGGTTCTGTGCAGACGGTCAACTTTACGTCGGGCGCGGGTATCACGGTCGGCACTGCCTTCGGCAATAGCCAGGACAAGCTCAAGCTGATCGCCACCGCGGGTGGCATCAACGTCAACGGCGCGCTCACTGCCAGCCAATTGACGCTGAGCACCACAGGCACAGGCGCGCAGACTGCCGCCATCACGGCGACCGGTCTGGAACTGCTGGGTACCGGCAGCTTTACGCTGAACCATGGGGCCAATGCGGTCGGCACACTGGCCGGCAACACGGGCAATGTGAACTACTCGCAGACCGGTGCGTTGGCCATTGGCACGGTGAACACCGCAGGCTTGGCAACCAGCGGCAAGGTGCTGGTACGCACCACAGGCGCCAGCAGCGATCTGACACTGAACAACGCCGTGACATCCGGCAGCGCGGCAAGCGACTCGCTGGTATTGGCAGCGGGGCGCAACTTCATCAACAACGTTGGGATTGCGGCGCTGACGCCTGGCCCTGGGCGCTGGTTGGTCTGGTCGGGCGACCCGGCCAACGATACGCGTGGCGGTCTGGTCTACAACTTCAAACAATACAACGCAACCTTTGGCAGCACCGTAGTGGCCCAAAGCACGGGCAACGGCTTTTTGTACCAATTGGCGCCTACGGTTACCGCGTCGTTGACGGGCAGCGTCAGCAAAACCTATGACGGCACCACCGCCGCAACGCTGACGCCCGCCAACTTCAGCGTAACTGCGGGTGTGGATGGCGACACCATCACCCTGGTCACTGCAACCAGTGGGACGTACGACACCCCCAATGCGGGCAGCGGCAAGACCGTCACAGCGACCGGTCTCAGTGTGGGCGGCGCCAGTAACGGTGCTGCGACGGTCTATGGCTACGGCCTCAGCAGCACCAGCGCCAGCGC
>OUNL011259262.1_pt1 | contig 21214 bp, 15 predicted proteins | sample 1779831 | NCBI WGS metagenome assembly OUNL01 (sample SAMEA3914863, study PRJEB12502) | metagenome | biome: forest; material: soil | place: USA | collected 2011-09-16 | depth 0.1 m | reverse complement strand
CTCAATACCCGAGAGCACCAATTTATATTTATGGTATTTCAGCTAGCGGCGGTGGAAATCCGTTGATTGGTTCATTCACGCTGCCATAAGTAGATCGTTGCCTCAGCGGCGGGTCTTCGGACTAGCCGCTGAGTTCTGACGGCAGTTTGGTCGTGCGTGCGATCGAAGCATGGTCGAGCCTGGAAAGTCTTATGACGCTAGTGTGGGAAACCGGGCTTGATCTTGCCGAAATCGTGCGATGCCAATTTTGGCGGCAATACGATGGGAGTGAGGCCACGATTATCGATTCTGATCCAACAGCCAATACACTAAAAATATAGCCACCCAACATCGTTCCACCACAATCAAAAACTCATTTCAATTCAACTATAAAGCGTTTTTTACAAAACTCTTGTCCATCGAATTTTGAAATAAATGTCCATTCACCCGCCAAAAGCTCACTAGGGCGATCAAACGTGTAACTTGATCCCAAAAAACTGCTGTTCGAACTATAAGTAGTTGATGTTCTAATTTGCCCAAACCTATCCAACATAGGTGGATGAATAATCTCCTGTTCGATAATTGAATCAGCAGGGAAATTTTCAAAATGGAAAAGAAGACCAAATGTAGTGCCCACTTGCGCATCAATTCTATCTGTCTTCTTAAAAACCGACATTGCGCCCCAAAAATTATATTTCCCAGTGGCGGCTTTTTTGTCGTACAGTTGTTGTTTAAAATCTCCACGTTGAATCAGCCCATAATCGTCAATTGTGCACCTAGGCACTTGTACGCTTGCACATCCAGTCACATAGACAACAATAAAGGCCACAAGCAACAAAAATTTCAGCCGGGCAGCCGAATCCAGCAAAAAATTTAGGCAAACTCTGATTCTCATAAAAACCAGCGAGGGCACATTTACCCGGCAACTATAGAAAAAAGATAAATGAGCCACGAGCCACTCCTGATTTATTCATTGTCAATCAACCACTAGCTGCCCACCTCCTGCAACGGCTAGCAATCGAAGATGTTTGCACATTTTGATCAAACGTCCAGAGCGCGTACAGGCTGCATCATATAAGCGCAAGCATGTCTACCCTCTTTAAACTACACGCGAGGCATTCACTCATTGCTATAGCCTATAACAGCAGAGCTACAACACGTTCAAGCCGTAAATCGATTTCACCTAGCTCTTGCGAGTCTTTTTTTACTTTTTGACCAGCTTTCAAATAATAGCAATGCACATTGTCGCAAGTAACTGCATATTTTCGGTAAGTCGTTCAAAATCCCCAACAGATTTTCCGCACGACCTCACCAAAATTTTTTAATGAAGCAATAGGCTATAAAACCAATCACTGCAGCGACACAAATCCAATAGATTTTCCGCGCCAAAGGAGACATGTTTTTCCATGTCTCCTCATCCGGTCCAGGTGATGATGCCATATTATCTTCTGCGTGGGGTTGCAACAGTTGCGCCGCTACTATTATTTGACTTGTCTTCTGTAGAATGTGAAAGTGGCGCGATAGACCACGACACTGACCCAGGAGTTCCCGCGCCAACTTCTAGCGCAGTGCTCCCACCGTAACTATGCGTTACGCCAAGAACCAAGTTCGCTGGTCCCCCTGTTGGTATTGAGAGAGAAAATTGGTTGCCATCTCCTCCCAAAAAGGCGTTCACTGATGCTGCGTTATTTGCACCAAAAATCCATCCGGCAGTTACCGCCCCCCCCGGCCTCCACGTAATTGCTGACGGATTGGGCTGTGCAACCCCTCCGCTCAAATAAGTCGTACCATCATACAGGTTTACATTTACGCCGGCCGTAGCAGATAAACTTGTTGCAGATACTGATACATAGGATGGCCTAGCCACATCAATAGCGGTATTTACTGCATTGCCCGTGCCTTGTGCACCTGTGTTCCACATTGATTCAAGCGAAAAACTGTTTACTCTACCAGCATCTGTAAATGTGCCGGGACCCGTGAACCCGCTGGCATCCGCCAATTGCACACTGGGGTATGTTTTTGGGGTCGGGTCAGTCAGATTTACAAAAGAAAGATCAGATGATGTTGCACTGCCATTCGTTGTCACCGATGTAGTGGGCGAACCCATCGACTGCACATTTGCATTCCCATCCACCGTAGGCGCACCTGTTTGCTGTGTGCTCGAGTTGCCTGTAGGTTCCTTTGTCTGGCCTGATCCAGCAGCATTGTCTTTGCCCCAGTTGGCATCGTATATTGTCGACCAAGTGCAGCTTATGCAATCCTGCCCGGGAGGCTTACCGTTGTTAGTGCGATCCGGCCTCGTTTCCGGTTCCCCTGCCCTATCCTCTCGCCCCCACCCACCTATGTCGGCTTCCGTTGAGGTTGAGCCTCCCCCACATGAAGTGCAAGCGTTCTCCTCCTCATACCCCGTCGGATCAAAGCCCTTCAGCGGGTTGTTCCAAACATAGCTATACCGGTTGAATGTCCTCAAGTCGGTTGGCGCTTGGACATAGGGATCCGCACTCATGAACCGCCCAACGAGCGGGTCATAGATACGCCCATTCATATGGATCACACCAATCTCATCCAGGTGCTCCTGCTCGGTGTACCCGCGATCCGTGTTCTTGCCCACGATCGCATCCAACGTGTCCGGCAGCCCTGGCGTGGTGTTGATAAAGCGGCGCTTGCCCCACGGGTCATAGGCCAGGCGCTCCGTGACCGCGCCGGTAGCATCCGTCATGGCCGCAATACTGCCCAGGTGGTCCTTGTGGAAGTAGCTGGTGGTCGTTGTTGCTAAGCCGTTCAGGTTTCCGGTTCGGCTGGTGAACAGCGCAAACACCACGCCCGCAGCACTCACATAGTGCTTGTTCTCTGTTGTGCCATTGGCGCGCACTTCCTTCTCAAAGCTCAGGCCCAGTCCATCGGCACCGTTCAGGTACCAGGTGTTGCCCGCAAAGTAGCTGCTGGTGCCATTGCCGGTCAAGGCCACGTTTTCCTTGATGCGCTGGTGCTCCGGCCCATACACATAGCTCAGCGTGCGGTCCTGGCTGCTGGTGGTGCTGGTAATGAAATTGCCATACGTGATGACGTTGGGCATGTTGAAGCTGGTGTAGCTTTCACCCCGCACGGTGTGCAGGCTGTGCGCCGTATCCTGGCTGACGGTGTACTGCAGGTTGCCGTTGCCAACCTGGATGCCGTTGACAGTTTGCGCGCCTGGCATCAAATCATCAAAGGCGTAGCTCAGGGCCCGTGTGCCGGTCAGAGTTTGGATAGCGTTGGGAGCCGTTTCCAGCGTGACGTTGGTCATGCGGTTGGGCCGAGCTGCGTCATACCAGTAGCGGCCGACATCGCTCTTGTAGGTGATGTTGCCGCGGGCGTCGTATTGCACTTCCGTCGTGGTCGGTGGGCTGACCGCACCACCGAGCAAGGTGGCCGTGGTCAGGCGGTTCAGGCTGTCGTAGCTGTAGCTTTCTTGCGTGCCTACGCTGGGTGAGGTGTCGCTGCGGCTGGTCAGGTTGCCCAGTGAGTCGTAGCCGTAGTTTTGGTGGATGACGTTGCCACTGGTTTGACCGTCGGCCGTGGCTGTCAGGCCGGTCAGGCGCTGGGTCAGCGGGTCGTAGGTCTTAACGGCGGTGACGGTGTTGCCGGTGCGGTACTGGGTGATCTGGCCATTGGCGTTGATGGCCTGGATCTGGTAACTGACCGTTTGGGCAAAGCCATTGGTGCCACCACCGGTGACGCTGTTCAAGAAACCCAGGGCGCTGTAGCTGTACGTGGCCTGGTAGCCGGTGGGCCAGGTTTTGCTGGTGACGCGGCCGGTGTTGGCATCGAAGCTTTCGCTGACTGTTGCCGGGTTGGCAGGGTCGTCCAATGTAGTGGCGGTTTGCACCAGGCGGCCCAGGGTGTCGTAGCTGTGGTTGCGCTTGTAGCCGTTGTCGGCCTTGGCTTCGCAAAGTTTGCCAACACCCTTGCCGCAGGCTGTGCCGTCAAACTTGGTGTCATAGCTCCACTGGCTGTTCAGATCCGGTTCATTACGCTGGACCATACGGCCCAGGCTGTCGTAGGCTATGGATACGCTTTGGTTCAGACTGTCGCGCTGGCCTACGAGTTCGCCATAGGCGTTGTAGCTGTAGGTCCACGAGCCCATGGCGGGGTCCAGCATGCTGGTTTTGTTGCCCCGTATGTCGTAGCCCATGGTGGTGATGGAGCCTGCGGCATTGGTGGAAAGCAAGTTGCCCTGGGCATCAAAGCTGTAGCTGATGCTGCTGCCCAGGGGGTCCACCACGCTCGTGATTTGGCCGCGTGCGTTCTTGGTAACCGTCTTGGTTTGGGTCTTGGCGTTGGTGCTGCTGGTGACCAAGCCGTTGTAGCTAAAGGTGGTGGTGGCCAAGCTGCCTGGGGCGGCCGGGTCGGGCACGCTTTGGCTGGCAACACGGCCAAGGGCGTCATAGGTGAAACTGCTCCACACCGGGGTGCCGCCACTCAGTGCGTAGCTGCTGGATTGGCGGGAGACTTGGCCCAGGGCGTTGTATTCAGTGTCTTTGACCAGCGTGGGCGCAGCGCCTGCGCCGTCAAAGCCCTGGGTCTGGCTGCGCACCACACGGTTCAGGCCGTCATAGTAGCTACGTTGCTCGGGAGCGTTGGCTGCACCGTTGACAGCGTGGCTTTGCGCAATGGCGACCCAGACGCTGGCAGCACCGGCTATGGGGCCAGGGCAACTGGCGCCACTGTCGGTGCACAGGCTGTAGGTGTAGGTGGTGTAGGTGCCGTCGCTGCGGATCTCTTTGGTTTTGCGGCCAAAGTTGTCGTATTGCCAGCTGGTGGTCAGGCCGTTGGGGCCGGTCAGGCTGGTGGTGGCACCAAAGCGGGCGTCGTACGCTTTGGTTTCGCTTTGGTTGGCGGCGTTGGTGCTGCTAATTACAAAGTGACCGTCTGGGCCGAAGTTGTTACTACTACTGCGGCTGCCGGCACTGGTGGTGGCTGGAGCAGTGGCACCGGCGCAGGTGCTGTTGGTGGTGCTGCTGGCATGGCCAAAGCTATCTCGGGTGACGACGGCTTGCAGGCAGTTGTTGGGGCTGCTGGGCTCTACCGTCGTTTTACTGGGCAGGCCGGCGCTGTCGTACTCGTAGCTGGTGGTGCGGGTTTGGGTGTCTGCGTGTGCCAACGGGCTGTAGGCCAGAACGGCAAATGCAGCCAAAGCGGCCAATCCGGCACTGCCGCGCAGCGCTTTAAAGGGGGTGGTCAAGGTCAAGCTCCCTGTCTTCTTTGTTCTTGGTTCTGCTTTTGCGCTTTGTATTGTTGTAGTCAGCATCATCATGGTGCAACGCTAGTGACGGTGGATTTCTTGACGCGCCCCAGTATCCAGTTGGCGGTGTCAGCGGGCCAGTATTCGAAGACGGATGTCTTGCTAGAGCCATCACTTGCGGTGACCGTGGTTTGTGTGGCGTCGCCATACAGATGCCCGTCCACCGGGTCCAGGCCAAAGGTGCTGGTGGTGGTGTAGCTGGGCCAGGCGGCGCCGTTCAGGTCCCAGCTTTCGTCGAGGCTGCTGGCGGTATAGGTGAAGTAGCGGCTGGCGCCGGCCGACGCACAGTAGGCGGCGTTGGCGCTTTGGTCGCAGCGTTGGGCGATGACACAAGCGGCACCGGTTTGCGGGATCTTGCAGGCCAGGGTTGGTGTGCTGCGTTTCAAGACGCCAGCGTTGCCTGCGCCTGCCAGGCGGGTTTCGGCCTTGGCCAGCATGCCGGTATACGGCCAGTCTTGGCGGTATTCGGTGTAGCTGGCGATCTGCGTGGTTATGTCTTGACCGAGCAACCAGCGGAAGCCTTGCAGGCCGACGCCGGTGTAGCGTTCGACCTTCAAGCCGCCATAGGTGTAGTTGGTGGTGTTGGTGCCGCCGACGCCGTTGCTACTGGCTACGTTGGAGACTACGTGGTAGGGGCCAATGATGTCTCTGACGGGGTAGGTGGCGGTGTTGTCTTTGGAGTAGACGCTGGCATCCGTAATTGGTTTGTAGGTGATGCCGATGTTGGCGCCTGGGCCTTTGCTGATGTTGGAGACCGTGTCGTTGCCGGTGGCAGCGGTGGCTAGAAGCCAAGGGGTATTGCTGTACTGAGGCTGCCAAAAGATGTCCGTTTTGCCATCACCATTGAAGTCAGCAAAATACACGTGACGCGAGGTGATGGTCGCGCCTGACCAAAGCCTGCCAGCTCCTTGCGCGGCAGTCGCGGAGTAGCCATTCACTGTGCCCGGCAAAGCAATAGCAGGTGCAGTAAAACCTGTATCGGTTCCGTAGGCCACAATCCACCCCGACTGGGGGTGCAGCCACATATAGTCCAGCTTGCCATCGCCATTGAAATCGCCAATCTGCATGTCGCTGTAGGCTTGGGCGAAGGTGGATATCGAACCGCCGGCGTAGAGGCCAGAGACTACGTCAGGAATAACTGCGGCCGTAGGTTTTGTGAAGCCTGTTCCCGTGGAGTATGAAATCATCCAGCCTGAAGGAAAGCCGTTGATACCACTGTTATTGGGGCGCCACATAAAGTCGACCTTGCCGTCGCCATTGAAGTCGGCAAAGTACATATAGGGCATCTCCGCCACAAAGCCACTGTAGTTATATAGCTGCGTAGGTAACGTAGAGATTCCGTTTACCGACGGGGGAAGTGCCACCACTGGAGCTGTGAAACCCATGTCCGTCCCGTATGCAATTACCCAACCAGCACTTGGGTCACGCCACATGAAGTCCATCTTGCCGTCACCATTGAAGTCGGCAATTTGCATATCACCATGCCGTTGGGAATAGCTCCAAGGCTGACTTGGGAGGTTGGGAATGTACTCTGGCAAGGTCGCCGCCGTGGGCTGCGTCATACCGGTTGATGTACCGTATGAAACCATCCAGCCCGATGGACCACTTCTGTAGTCACTCCCAAGGGGCCTCCACATCATGTCCATCTTGCCGTCACCATTGAAATCTCCAAAGAACAGGTACGGCTGATCAGAGTTGACTTGAGAGGTGGGTGGCCCGTAGCTGCTCGCCGGCGTGGTTGGAATGCCGTTCACTGTGAGCGCCAATGCCACAACCGGGGCAGTAAAGCCCGCGTCCGTTCCATAGACAATCATCCAACCCGCCTGCGCCCGCCACATATAGTCCAACTTGCCATCGCCATTGAAGTCGCCGATCTGCATGTCGCTGACGTTTTGCGCATAGGAGTAAATTGCGTTGGGGTAGAAGCCCGTAAAGTATTCAGCAATTGCCGGTGCAGTGGGCTGTGTAAAGCCATTGCCCGTTGAATACGCGATCATCCAACCACTGCTATCAGGCTTCCACATAATGTCCATCTTGCCGTCACCATTGAAGTCGGCGAAGTAGATGTATGGCCGCTGCGCAGGCATGCCGGAAGTCGGAGACCCGTAAGCTTGACCTGGTGTCGTTGAAATCCCGTTCACGTAGGCCGGTAGCGCCACGGTCGGTGAGGTGAAGCCAGTGCCAGTGCTGTACACAATCATCCACCCGGCTTGGGTGCGCCACATGTAATCCATCTTGCCGTCGCCATTGAAGTCCCCAACCTGCATGTCAGTGTAAAGATCTCCATAGGAGTTAATCGGGTTGCCATAAAAGCCAGTGTAGGAAGCTTGGAGCACCGGTGCTGTTGGCTGCGTCAATGTCGTAGCTACAGTGGGCCAGGTCATGGCCACTGGTGCCAAGCAGTTACCCGCAACATCACATTCCGTCAATGTGGTCAACCTGGAGCGGCTGGTATGCGCGCTTTGGTCGTACACCAGTTGGTAGTTCTTAACCAAGGTCGTACCGTTGTAGGTCTTGATGTTGCTGACGCGCTGATTCATCTTGACCATGGAGCCTGCGTTGTAGGCGGTCTCGCTGTCTGGTCGAGTTTGGTAGCTGACTTGCACCGATGCACTGGGAACCAGCACTGGGCTGGCTGAGGCATTGCCGGCGTAGTCAATACGGTTGGTGTAGTAGCTGCCGGTGGCGCTGTCCTGGTTGTAGCTAACGGTAAGGTAGTTGCCTTTGTTGTCGCTGACTTTGTTTTGCGCCCAGGCTCTAGCGGTGGTGGTGCCCAGGGCCACGATTCTGGAATCTGTGCTGTTGCCGTATTCAATGGTTTGACCACCTTTGGTCTTCTCGACAAAGTAGGCGGGGCCGTTGCCAGCACTGCCATAGGCTGTGACGAGGCTGAAGCTTTCACGCTCTGTGCGGTATTGCGCGCCCGGTGTGCCGTGCGTGCCAGCAACCAGCATGAGGCGCTGGCCGTTCAGGCAGTAGCGGTCGCTTGCAATGTAAGTGGCAGGAGTGCTTTCACCATCGGTGACGCGGACCTTGGAGCAGCGCGAAATGGACGATAAACCCGACAGGCTCCAGCCCACGCCAACGGAGCCATTGTCGGACTGGCTGTCGTAGATGAGGCTGAGTCGGGGTTCCATGCCGGCCACGCCGGGTGGAACCTGAATGGGTATGCGGTAGTTGGCCGAGCCGCCGCTGGTGACGGAAAAATCGCCTGGAGTACTGCCGGGGACGGTGGCTGCGATTGCCGGCAGAGTCAAGGCTAGCAGAGAGGCGTGCAGGACCACAACGGTCTTGCGCAGGGCGCGCTGGATTTGCATGGTGTGGGTTACTGAGCCCGATACGGCGCAGCAAAGTGTGCAGTTAAATTGGTGTAAGTTTTATTGCTCTGTCAGCTGGGCATGAATACGTGAGCGGCTGACTCTCCGACAAAATCCCTGCGGAGTCTACTGGCAATTGTCAAAAGCGCCAGTATCGCTAGCGCGAAAAATTGCAGCAAGTTGCCTGTAAGCAACAAATGCTTGGTGTCTTTACAACGTGTAATTGACAATGGTAGGCATTGACCACGTTTCTTAAACTACCGAAACGACACGTCCGCATTGTCATCCTCGCCGCCAATTTGCCCGTCTTTGCCATACGACAACAGGTCAAAGTCCCCGCCTACACCTGGGCTGCGGTAGATATAGGCCCTGCCCCATGGGTCTAGCGGCACGTCTTTTTGCAAATAGGGGCCGTGCCATTTCGGCAGATTCCCAGGCTTAACGACCAGTGCCTGCAAACCGACATCGGTTGTTGGGTAGGCGCCCGTGTCCAATCGGTAGGTGTCCAGCGCTTTGGCCAGGGCTTCAATCTGCGCCTTGGCGGCGCCCTGCTCTGACTTGCCCAACTGCGCAAAGTAACGTGGCCCCACATAGGCTGCCAGCAAGCCGATGATGACCATGACGACCAAAAGCTCTAAAAGAGTAAAGCCATGTGCTGGCTTTTGCGAGCGCACGAATGATTGGTAGTTGTGATCATTGGCCATGGTGTAAACGTTTTTTCGGCAATTTTGCGACAGGCGATGTTACGCTGGAATAGCGATACAAATTGCCGGCCGGATAGAATCCCCCAGCGTGAGCAGTTTGCATCCCGCTGCAATTGCCCCTGCCACGGTAGTTGCCCCACGCGCTTTTTCCTTCCATGCCATTTCGTCATATCCCCTTTCAACGCTGGTCCCTGCGCACGCATTGCCTATTAGCGGGCTTGCTGGTGGCCGTGGTTTGTCTGGGAGGGTGGCAATGGCTGCACAAGGAGCATGCGGCGCTGCTGGAGTTGGAAAATGAGCACGCAAATTTGAAGGCACAGCTTAGCGCTGTCCCAGCGCCAGCAGTTGCTACAGCAAACTTTGCCCAAACGCTACCGGCAGCCGCCAGAGCCGATGACGTATCGCGCGACGTCGCGCAGTTTGCCAACACGTTTGGTGTGCGCGTTGTTTCCATGGCTATCGATACGCAGGCCGCAACTACCACTGAACTGGGCCGGGTGAATTTCAATATCTCCGCCCAGGCCGATTACAAAGGCGCAAAGGCCTGGCTGGCAGAGCTGCTGGGGCGCTACTCCAGTTTGGGTATTCAGTCGCTTGCCATTCGCGCAAACCCCAGCGACACAACCCGGCAAGACGTACGCGTTGCCATGGTGCTGTATGTCAAAGACTGAGCTGTTCAAACGCTATCGCATCTATGTATTGATAGGTGTGGCGTTTCTGTTGGTGTTGCTGAACCTTGGCAGCCCAGCCCCGACCGGCCGGTCGACAGCCACGCAATTGGTTGCACCGACCTGGCAGGCTGACTTCGTGCCAGCGCCCGCGGCTCAGGAGACTTTGGCGCAAAACACCAATGCCACAGCGACGCCGGCAACCGCTCAAGTGCTGTCGGGGCGTCCGATGCTGGAGCCTGCTAAACGCGACCCGTTCAATGTGCTGCCGCCACCTCCACCGCCACCTGTTAAAGTGGCTGCGTCACCACCACTCGCTCCCATGGGGCCACCGGTACCGCCCCCACCGCCCCCGCTGGATATGACGTTTGCCGGCCGCATGACCAAGCCTGATGGCGGCGAGCTAATCTATGTCAACTACGCGGGCACCAGCCTAGCCATAGTCGCTGGGCAGAGCCTGCCCAATGGTTACCGCGTGGAATCCATTTCCGGCAGAGCCATCGAGTTCAGCTATCCGCCTCTTAATACCACCGCCCGGATAGAACTCCCGGACGCACCTCGTTACGAAATTCGATGAAGCCCACGTTTTCTGTTTGGCGTGTACTGAGCGCCCTCTTCCTAGCGCTTGCGCTATTCGGTTGTGCGGAGCAACGCATACGCGACACTGCGACCAGCCAACTGCAGCAAGGTAATTTTGAAATGGCTATTCAAGGCCTGCAACAAGGCGTTAACGAATACCCTGAGAGCGCCACCCTGCGCGCCGGCCTGGCGGCGGCACGCAGTGAAGCCATTGCCCGACTGGTTGCCAGCGCCGCACAGCAACGTGCTGCTGGCAAATTTGACGACGCCGAAAAAACCCTGCGCCGCGGCCTAGTCGTTGAGCCCGACAACACAAGGCTGCTCAATCTGATTGGCGACCTGAACCTGGCACGGCGCCAGCACGGCCGGCTAGAAGAAGCCAACACATTGATCGCCGACGGCAAAAAAGCCAAAGCCCTGCGCATAGCGGAAGACGCGCTGCACGACGAACCCCGAAACACTGAATTCGTCGCGTTGCAGCGCCGGCTGAAACTCGATTTGCGCGCCGAGAATGGTGATTCTGGGCAACGCAGTTTGGCCGAAGGCCGCCCCATCACCTTGGATTTTCGCAACGCACCACTGTCCACGGTGTTGGACGCGATCACCCGTGGCAGCGGCATCAACTTCATACTGGACCGCGATGTGCGCATGGACAACCGGGTAACGGTTTTTATGCGCAACACAAAAGTTGACGATGCGCTGGACTTGGTAACCGGCGCCAACCAACTGGCCCGCAGAACCATAGACGCCAACACGGTGCTGATTTACCCCAACACGCCGGAGAAGCTGCGTGAGCACCAGGAACAGGTTATTCGCGTTTTCCATCTGGCCAATGCAGATGCCAAATCCACGGCCGCATTTTTGCGCTCCATGTTGCGCATCAAAGAGCCGTTCGTTGACGAGCGCGCCAACATGGTCTCCATCCGCGAAACGCCAGAAATTGTTGCCCTGGCAGAACGTCTGGTGGCGCTGCAAGATGTGGGCGAGGCGGAAGTCATGTTGGAAGTGGAGATACTGGAAATTCAATCCTCCAGGCTCACCGAACTTGGCATCAATTTCCCGAACAGCGTGACGCTGACGCCATTGTCTGCATCGGGCGCAACGGGGTTGACGTTGAGCAGCATCAAAGGTTTGAACGACGACCGCATAGGTGTCAGTGTGGCCAGCTTGCTGATCAACCTGCGCCGCGAAGTGGGTGATGTGAATATCTTGGCCAACCCGCGCATTCGGGCCAAGAGCAAAGAGAAGGCACACATTCTGATTGGCGACAAAGTGCCGGTTATTACCTCCACCACCAATGCCACTGGCTTTGTTGCAGAGACCGTCAGCTATTTGGACGTGGGCCTGAAACTTGACGTGGAACCTGTGGTGTCGCCAGACGACGAGGTCACGCTCAAAATGGGTTTGGAAGTGAGCACCTTGACCAAGGAAGTGCACACCGCCGCTGGTTCGCTGGCCTACCAGATTGGCACACGCAACGCCAACACCACCCTGCGCCTGCGCGATGGTGAGACGCAAATGTTGGGCGGCCTGATATCGAACCAGGAAAGCGCAACGTCTAACCGCGTGCCCGGCCTGGGTGACCTGCCAGTGTTAGGCAGATTGTTTTCCAGCCAGTTGAGCAATGGGCAACGCACGGAACTGGTCATGGCCATCACGCCGCACATTTTGCGAAATGCCCCGCGCCCTGACATATCGCAATCCGAATTGTGGATTGGCACCGAGATGGCGACGCGCCTGCATGCGGCGCCTGGTGAGCGGCAATTCAATGCGTCCGACACACGCGCCGCAGCCAACGGCCAGGCAGCTAGCATGCAGCCGACCGGCAGCGGGCAATCCAGCGCGGCAACCAACCCCAAAGGCGATGGCCAGCCCATCAAGTTAACTTGGAAAGGCCCCAGCGAAGTTGCTGCGGGCGAAGTGTTTACCGTGCGGTTGAATGTAGTTTCGGGCACCCCGCTGCGGGGTGCACCGCTGGAGCTTGCGTTTCCACCCCAGTCGTTTGAAATTGTCGAAGTGATTGAGGGTGCCTACTTCAAACAGGACGGCGGCGTAACCAGCTTCACCAACGCCACAAATATGCAAACCGGCCGCATTGGTGTGGGCGTTTTACGCAACGACGCGTCGGGCGTGACGGGCCAGAGCGAAATACTGACGGTGCGCATCAAGGCCAAGGCAGCCGGCCCCGCAGACATGAGCCTGAGCAGTTTCAAACCCATTGCCCTGAATGGTGCGGTGCCAATTGCGGAGCTGCCCGTGTATCACATCACCGTCAAATGAACATGCGGCCAAACAGGCGGCTCAAGGGCGGCGGATTCACGTTGATCGAACTGCTGGTGGTGATGGCCATCTTGGGCATTCTGGCGGCCGCTGCCATGCCGCTGGGCGAAGCGCTGTTGACAGCCCAAAAGGAACGCGACTTGCGATGGGCGCTCAGGGAGATACGTAGCGCGTTGGACGAATACAAGCGCGTGACGCAGGCTAGTTCCGCGTCGCCCCAGGCGGCGGGCTCGGGCTACCCGCCCAACCTGCAAGTGCTGGTGGACGGCGTGCCGGATACGCGCACGGGTGCGCGTGAGCAAAAGCTGTATTTCTTGCGTGCCATTCCACGCGACCCTTTTGCCGACCCGCAATTGCCTGCCGCGCAGACTTGGCGTCTGCGCAGTTATGCATCGCCCGCCGACAAACCAGAACCCGGCAACGATGTGTACGACGTGCACTCGGCTTCACCGGCCAAGGCTTTGGATGGAACGCTTTATGCGCAGTGGTAGGCAAGCAGGCTTCACCATGATCGAACTACTGGTGGTCATGGCCATTCTGGCGGTATTGGCCGGCATGGTGCTGCCGCGCTATATGGACAAGGTCGACAACGCCCGGGAGACGGTTTTGCGCCACGATCTGATGGATTTGCGCAATGCCATTGACCAGTTTTACCGCGACCAGTCGCGCTACCCCGAGTCGCTGGACGAATTGGTTGTCAAACGCTACATACGCGCCGTGCCGCAGGACCCAATTACCGAGCGCGTTGACACCTGGGTAACCATCGCCCCCAAAGAGGGGGCCAAAGCCGTTTTTGACGTCAAGAGTGGCGCGACTGGGCAAGCCCGCGACGGGAGCGACTATGCGCGCTGGTAAGGCGATCCGTCAAAAGGGGTTTACTTACCTGGCCGTATTGCTGGCCATGTTGATACTTGCGTTGGCAACGCAAGGGGTCATGACGTTTGTATCGCAGCAGGCGCTGCGTGAGCATGAAGCGGACCTGCTGCGAATCGGCCAAACCATGTCAAAGGCCATTGGCACGTACTATGAGAGCACGCCGGGCATGGTCAAGCTTTGGCCGCAAACTTTGGAAGAGTTGTTGGATGACAGGCGCCAGGTCAGCATCGTGCGGCACTTGCGCGAGGTCTACCCCGACCCCATCACGCGGCTGCCAAACTGGGGTTTGGTCATGGCTGCCGAGGGTGGCATCAAAGGCGTTTACAGCATCAGCACTGAAGCCCCCATCCGCATGGGCGCGGTGGAGTTGGACACTACAACGCTAGACCCCGCGACCCACTACAGCAGTTGGCAATTTGTCTATGAGCCAGGTGCTGGGCAACGGCAAACGCCGATACAGCCTGGCAAACCAAAATGAGCCAGCCACAGTTTCGTGTTCGCTACCTACGCCTAGGGGATAACGTGGTGCGCGACGAGCGCGTAGTTGCCGCCGATGCAGCTACGCTGCGAGCGCAATTACAGGCGCGGGGGCAAACCGTACTTAGTGTTGCCATAGTTTCAAGCGCGGGGTCTGGCAACAGCGTCCAACTGGCAAACTTGATGTTGTGGCGCTTCACCCCGCCCAAGCGCCACCCATATGCCTTGTTTTGCCGGGAAGTCCGAACGCTGATCCATGCCGGCATGACGGTGGTGGAAGCCATAGAAACTTTGTCCGCCCGTGAGCGGCTGGAAGGGCGTGGCGAAAGCCTGTCGGCCATCATGCTAGCGCGCCTGCAGCAGGGCATGTCGCTGTCTGCCGCATTGAGCGACCTACCGGACACGCCCATGGTGCTGGTTGCTGCCGTACGCGCGGGTGAGCGCACCAGCAACCTGATTGCAGCGCTGGATGACTATTTGCGCTTTGACACGTTGGTGGCGCAATTGCGCAAAAAGATTGTCAGTGCTGCCATCTACCCGGCCTTGGTGACCGCTGTCGGCACGGCCATCTCATTATTTTTACTGTTGGTGGTGATGCCCAAGTTTGCGGCCGTGTACGCCAACCTGCGTGGTGCCACCAGCGGTGGCGCGGCCATTACCATCAAGATTAGCCAGCTCATCGGTGGCAACCGCACTGCCGTTCTGTTTGTGCTGGCGTTCACCATTGTGCTCACCAGTTGGTGGATATGCAGTGGTGCGGCCAAAGAGCACTTGGCTCGCTTGGGGCGTCGCATTCCCTGGATTTACCGGCGTGTGCAGGATTTTCAGCTGGCCATGATGTACCAGGCGTTGGCCTTGCTGCTCAAAGGCGGCTACCCGATGACCGAAGCCATGGCAGTTGCTGGGCAATCTGCACTCTCGCCACAGCTCAAATCTGCTTTGCTGCAGGCACAAACGCAAATTGAGACGGGTGGCTCTGTATCGCTGGCACTGTCACAGGCGGCTCTGTGCGACGAGGTTGACCGCCGTTTGATGTCAGCCGCTGAGCGCAATGGCGACTTCCACCGAGCCGCAGAAGTTGTGTCGCGCCTGCATGGCGAACGGTTCGAGTTGTTTGTGGAGCGGGTCACACGCATTGTCGAGCCACTGCTGTTGCTTGCCGTTGCATTGGGCGTAGGCAGTATTGTGTTGCTGATGTACGCGCCGGTGTTTGACATGGCAACCCAACTGCGTTGATGCGATTGCCCCTTTGTCCCAACCTGCCCCATTACTTTTACACCCATGCTAACCAGCTCCCATTTTGACCAGACGCTGATGCAATTGCGGCAAATCCCATCTGCGCGGGGCCGCTTGTGGCCCGAGCTCTTGCTGGCCCTGAAACTTGGCGATGCGGAGCTGGCAACTGCATTGCAGACGTGGCATGGCATTGCAGTCATTGACGAGGCGCAGTGGTCAGGAATAAGTTTGCAGACAGAACTAGTGTCCCAAGGATCCGACACACAAGCCCGAAAGTGGCTGCCTGTGGCCGTGGGCGAATACATTTATTTTTTGTGCGAGGATCCATGGTCACCCGAGGCTGGCCTGGCTCTGGCCCGCAGTGGGCACAGAGGTTCTCAGCTTGCCTTGGCCAAACCTGGCCAGTGGCAGTTGGCAATAGCGCTGATGCAAACCGTGCAAGAGACTGCCGCCCCCTCCCCCAAAACTTCGGCCGTTGCGACATCTGTTGATAGCTCCGCCGTGGTACGCTTTGTTGACGATGCCATCATCCGCGCCTATAGAGAAGGTGCCAGCGACATCCATTTCGAAACCAATCGCAAGGGCGTTGGCGTCAAATATCGGTTGGACGGCGTGATGGCTGGTGGAGAGCGCTTGGACGACCCACAGCGTGCCGAAGAAGTGGTGTCGCGCATCAAGGTGATGTCGCAATTGGACATCACCGAGCGCCGCCGCCCACAAGACGGGCGAATTCATTGGAGCCGCGCAGGGCACGACACCATCGACCTGCGGGTATCCATCATGCCAAGTATTTTTGGCGAAGACGCAGTGTTGCGCTTGCTGGACAAGGCTCAGCTGCGCCACGCCCACCAAAGCATTTCACTGGATGTGCTGGGCTTTGACGCGCATCTTGCCGACACCATTCGGACATTGGCGTCATCACCGCACGGAATGCTGTTGATCACCGGGCCTACCGGCAGCGGCAAGACGACGACTGTCTATGCGGCGTTGTCCGAAGTCAACGACGGGTTGGAAAAGATCGTGACCATTGAAGACCCGGTGGAGTACGAGTTGCCTGGCGTTTTGCAAATACCAGTCAATGAGCAAAAGGGACTGACCTTCGCGACCGGTTTGCGTTCCATTTTGCGGCACGATCCCGACAAGATATTGGTTGGTGAGATTCGCGACTCTGAGACTGCAGAGATTGCCGTGCAGTCTTCACTGACGGGGCATTTGGTGTTTACGACGGTGCACGCGAACAGCCTGTTTGACGTATTGGGGCGTTTTCAACACTTTGGGATCGAATCGTTTGCATTGGCCTCCGCACTGAACGGCATCGTTGTGCAGCGCCTGATGCGCAAGCTGTGTACGCATTGTGTGGGCGCACGCGCACCCACCGAAGCAGAGCGCAAGCGGATGTTGGGTCTGGGCTTGGTCGCACCTGCGCAAGTACCCACGGCATGCGGTTGCGACCAATGCCGCAACACGGGCTACCGCGGACGCTTTGTGGTGGCCGAAGTACATGCGCTGGACGACCATGTGCGTGACTTGATTGTGCGCCGCACTTCGACGTCCGAACTCAGGACCACGTTGTACCAGGAGCCATCACGCCGGCTGATCAACCAGGCATTTAGCAAAGTCTTTCAAGGCATTACAACCATTGAGGAGGTCAACCGTGTGGTCGGTCTGGTCTGAGCGTATTGATCTCTATTTGGGTCAAGGTCTGGCCATGGTCAAGACCATGCGGCATAGCGAGCGTGTCATCAAGTTTGCGGCGACCCTGCCAATGGATCGCGTGTTGGAACGCGTTGGGCAAGAGATACAGGCGATGGGTATTGCCAAGGGCCGCATGCGAGGCCGGCTCCACGTCACACTCAGCGGGTCCTTGTGCCCTGCGTCGGCCTTTTTGGCACCTGATGCGGTCAACCGCTGGGATGAGTTGCGGAGCTTTGCCCAGGCGTCTGCGGCTTCGGCATTGGGTGTTGCCGCGGATGAGATCGTTTCTGAGACCGACCGATACTGCGCCGGCATTGTGGCCAGTGTTGGCCGAACGCTGCTGGACGACCTCTCGCAATGGGCCATCACCCTGTACTGCTCGATTGCCTCGGTTCGGCCGCTATGGGCTACGGCTTCGGATTGCCCAGCCGCGGGCAGCGCGAACATCAAAGGCGTGCTGGTGAGTGAGCCAGATGCTCAGACGTTGGTGGCCGTTGGGCAGGGTGGGACGCGCCTGGCGTCGACACTGTTGGGTGGCGTTGAAGCCGGCGACAATCGCTTGCAGATTCGGCGCTGGCTGGTCGGCGCTGGGCTCAGCGAATCAGACATTTTGCAGTTAGCGCTTTTGGCAGTGCCGCAGTCTTTGATGCCGCGAGGGCCTGATGCCTGGGCGGGCCATTGGTGCTTTGGGACGGAGGCGTCATGAAGCCACTACACATTGAGTTCGCACGAAGCCAGCGCTGGAAAACGGTGTGGATTGCGTCGTTGGCGGTTTGCTTGCCGGCGATTGCCTTTTTCGTTTGGCGAGTCAATGTCATTCGAACGGTGGCGGCGCAGCATGCTGCGCAAGTTGAGGCGCAGCAGGCCCGATTAGAGAAACTACGCGCACCTGTGCATACCCAGCCTGATCCACGGCGCGACAGTATCGATCAAATCGGGCAACTCTTGCAGCTGGACGTTAACCGCCTATTCGCAACGGCGGAAAACTTGGACATTGCTGGTGTCAGGCTGCGCAACCTGTCTTTTGACACAGCGTCTGGCTCCGTAAAGCTCGATTATGAATTGGATTCGCTGGACCGTGCATCGACAATTACCGAAGCGCTTAATTCCGGCTATCAGAAATACCCTTGGATGTTTGTAAGTGTCAGCGCTGCGAATTCGAATCCAGCACAAGGGGCAACCGCTGGATTATTGGCTGCTCAACAGTTCAGAGGTATTTGGTCTGCAAGAGTCAATTTGCTATAGGCTATGTGCACTGTAGTAGCTCGACAAAGGTATGCGGCGATGGCACGGACTTCGTCTTGCGCCTGTTAAAAAACACGAAATGCTTGAGTTTGTGACGGCTTTTCTAGTCGCTCCTTTTGCCTGCCGTCCGCACAATAGGCACTGCGGTCGTAATCCTAGAGCCTGATGTTTGCGGGTTCTGCGGCGGCAATTGGAGGGTAAGTAAATGTCAATTTCCCACGTCCACAGATTGTCGAGTGCGACTCCCGCATTGGCACGCGTTGGGGCGCGCAATGCGGCTGATATGACTTTGCAATCAGCATTTTCAAATGTACTGGCCAGTGCAGATGCCGGCGGCGGTGTGGCGTCCGCTGCTTCAGTGGCTCCTGTTGCTTCCGCGACTGCTGCGCCTGCTTCAGTTGCTGCGGGGGGCGCCACGGCCGACAAGGTTATGCCGTCTGCCGCCGACCTTCGGGCGTTTTATGCAACTGGCCCTACGGACGCGCAGGTTGCGGCCAAGGCCAAATCGCTGGGTTTGAACGCAGCACAGATGGTGCAGGCGGAGGTCACGGGCCAAGGCTGTGTCATGAGCAATGTCAACAGTGCTGTGCTGGAGAGCATGTATGTCGACGCGGCCAATCGGCTTGGGGAAAACATTGGGGGTGGTGCCCATGGTGCATGGACTTCCTATTTCTCCCCCACTCTGGGTCGCGCAATTACAAAGTCCGAGATTCAGGATTTCTTTTCTAAAAACCCCAGCCAGTCTCAGATATTCCAAAAGGCGTCTGAGCTCGGGCTGGGAGTTGGTGCGGTCAACAACATGATGGTTGGAATTGGCCTAACCCCGCCAGACGCTGCGGCTTCCTCATACTATCAAATGAGCCATTCACTGTACATGGGCAAAGACGGGTACAGCGCGGACGCGGCTGGCCACATTGTTGCCGGTGGCGGCAACAATTACGCTTGGAGCGGTGACACCAACAGTGGCAAATGGGTACTCAAGACCGGTGCCCAGACCCCGGTGTAATGTCGTGGGGTCTGGTACTTTCGAACGAGATAGTGGGTTGATTGACTCAATACTTGAGTATCGATTGATCGTAGGCTGGCGCGTAGACTAGATACCAGTCATTTGCCACCCAGACCCATTTGGCGGGCGAGTCAGATTCAGTGGCATCAACCTTGAGGGTCATACCGGTGGAAGGAAGCATTGTGGGCTTTACCTCGTACTTGGTCTTGATATTGACATCGGCCTCGTTGCCAGTAATGCTTACCTTGTCAAGTGTGTACGATAGATACGTAATAACGCCTGAGTTGTCTACGTAGTGCTTCTTGGGCCAGGCCGCCCTATAGGCAAAGTCAAATATTTCGTAAACTTTGTCATAGCTACCCGCAACCCGGGCGTCCCACAGGGCTTTGACCCTGCTCTCCAATTTTGCCTTGCGGTCCGCCTCGCTGATTGCTTTGGCTTCTGGCAATCCAGACAGTCCCTTCATGTCTTCTCCAAAGGCTAGCGACCGAACTACAAATTTTCCGCTTGTAGCAACATCCGTTGGATAAACTTCATAAGTGATGGCAGCTTGTGCCCCCCAAGGGATCAATTTTGGCCACCCGACAGACAGCTCCCCAGGCTGCACGAGAGGTTGCGGGGCAGACCAAGTTTGGCCTTTGTCATACGACGCCGAAAGGTAAATGCCAGGGCGAATGTCGCGATAGTCTAACCATGCCGCGATGACCGGGCCCTGGGTGGTTGCAAGTATGCTTACCCACGTTGACTTTGTATTGTCGAACGCTTTTATATCCAGCCTCTTAGCTGGTTCCAACCACTTTTGTGTGGCTATGTCCAGGCTGGCGCGCATGACCAGCGCCTTCTTCTCGGCTTGATCCACTAGCCAGACAATATGGGCACGATCGGCACTGATTGCAATGTCGATACCGCTATTTGTGAGATGTTCGGTGCCCGCCAGTATGCCGGCGCTACGCCAGGTTTTACCCTCATCGGAAGATGCCAAAGCAACAATGCCATTGTTTAGGTCATCAGCGGCCACAACTAGGTTGTTGCCACGTGAACGCAACTGTAGAGTTGATAGCTGATGCGCAGAACTGTATATCACTTCTGCGGGAGACCAGGTGATACCGGCATCCAGGCTGCGGCGGCTGACAATGCGGTAGCTGGCTTGACCTGAAACTTGTACAGCATCCGACCAGATGCTAACCCATGCCGATCCAGAGACTACCGTTTGCGGGTCTGCTACCGAGCTAGACCGCCCATCAGCTGGCGGTGTGTCTAAGCGTTGGTCAGGCGTAGCCCATGTTTTGCCACCGTCAACCGATCGGCTGAAAAAGAATTCATAGCCAGGCAGGCGCTCATCATGGTAAGTGACACCGAGTGCCCCTTGCGAACCCTGCGAGAGGTTATAGGGTGGCAGGACGCCATGGTCACTATTAACCATGCTGACAGGCACAAAGCGTTGTCCGGCGTCCGATGAAGAAGTGAAGTACAAGTTCTTGCCGTCTTCGTGGGACCACCACAGGGCACTGATGTTTTTTTCTTGTTTGTGGAGTGCGAAGTAACCACCACCTTTGTGAACACGTGCGGTTTCATCCAACAATTGACGCTTATCGCCAATTTGCAGAGCGACACGATCCCCCTTGGTAGAGAAGAGGATGGCAGGCTTGCCATCTAGCTCGACCACTACTGGGCGGGTTGAATAGGCACCGGTGGCGATATTGTCCACTTGCGCCAATATAGCGGAGCTTGACTCAGATCCGACGGTAGCACAGCCAGCTACAAAAAGTGTTGCGGCTAGCGGTATCAAAGGAAGCAAAAAGCGTTTCATTCTGTCTATTTTCCACGTTGAAGTGTTATGCACAAAGCGCAATGCTACGACCCAAGCA
>OUNL010000008.1_pt2 | contig 21455 bp, 17 predicted proteins | sample 1779831 | NCBI WGS metagenome assembly OUNL01 (sample SAMEA3914863, study PRJEB12502) | metagenome | biome: forest; material: soil | place: USA | collected 2011-09-16 | depth 0.1 m | reverse complement strand
GTGCTCAAGGGCATAGACCTGCAGGTGCAGGCTGGTGAAGTCATCGCCATCATCGGCAAGAGCGGTTCCGGCAAAAGCACGCTGCTGCGCTGTATCAATGGCCTGGAAGAATTTCAGCGAGGCAGCCTGACCGTGGACGGCAAGCCCTTGCTGTACCACGACGCCAAAGCCATGCGCAGTTTGCGTCAGCATGTGGGCATGGTGTTTCAAAGCTTCAATCTGTTTCCGCATTTGACCGTGGGCAAGAACATCATGTTGGCGCCAAGCCTGGTACAGAAAAAAGACGCCACCAGCAACGCGGCCAACGCCCGCAAACTATTGGCGCGCGTCGGTCTGGCCGAGAAGTTTGATGCCTATGGCGACCAGCTGTCCGGCGGGCAGCAGCAACGCGTGGCGATTGCACGAGCACTGGCCATGCAGCCTGCCGTGCTGCTGTGTGACGAGATCACCAGTGCGCTAGACCCGGAACTGGTTGGCGAAGTGCTACGCGTGGTCGAGAGCTTGGCCAATGACGGCATGACGCTGTTGATGGTCACGCACGAAATGAATTTCGCCCGCAAGGTCGCAGACCGGGTGGTTTTTATGCACCAGGGCCTGGTCCATGAAACCGGCACACCCGAGGCACTGTTTTCCAACCCACAAACCGCCGAGCTCAAGCAATTTCTGGGCGCCTTGGACAACGGCTAGCGTCGCCAATGCAGCCCATCCTTACGCGCGGTCTACATTCAGCAAGAACGCAGCCGAATCGACAGGCGGTGCGCCGGGCGGTGCCTGCAGGCTGGCAATCGCGAGACTTTGCCCCGGCGTAGCCGATCCCAGCACTGCAGTTCGGTCAAATTGATTCAGGACCTGCGCGATCTGCCGGGCACTTGCATCTATCCCGCCGGACGCCGGTATTTGCGAAGGCGTGGCCTGCTCGGCATGGTCAAACGAAGCGACCGGCATATGCACATGGCGATGGTGGAAGGCCGCCATCGCGTCAACCAGGTCTGTGACATCCACTTGCAGCGGATTGGCCGCGGGCGGGTCGCGCTCGGCAGCGAACCAAACGTCTGCCAGGGTATGGGTCTGTCCATCGGTGGTCTGGTAGCTCGCGACCAGACCCACGGCGTTACCGTTGTCAACTCGGTCGGCGCTGACGGCCTGCAGGCTCAGGCTCTGGATGCCCAGGTCCGCCAGTGTGTGCAGTTCGCCTGGGTCGCTGATGCCATTGGAATTGCTGTCGGTCCAGACCTTGAGATCGGCAAATTGGCCGTCCAGCGTGGAGATGCTGCCGTCATGGTTGCTGTCCAGAGCGGCCAGCGCGTCAAAGCCATTGGCAGCATGTTGGCCGCCAGACAGCAGGGTCGCGTCGCCGAACAATTCCGAGCCATCATTGACGCGTCCATCCTGGTTGCGGTCCAGCACCAAAAAGCCATCTCCCGGGTCGCTCCAGCCGGTTTTCGTTGGCTGACCATTGGCAAACAGGTCGAAACTGACGCCAGTGCCTAGGCTCTGGGACAGCACGCCATTGCTATTGAGGTCCAGCACCAGCGGTGTACCCGCCTGTAGATGGGCCAGTTGCGTGGTGCTCATGGCGGCTTTTTGCGTAGTACTCAGCGCGCAAACCTGTGTGGGCGCAAAGGCGGCAATCTGTGCGGTGGACAGGGCGACAATCTGGTCCGTCGAAAAGCCGGAAATGGCTGTTGTACTCAGCGCCGTGATGTTGGCCGCCTTCAAGGCGGTTAACTGACTGGCACTGAGCACGCTGACCTGCCCCGAACCCAAGGCCGAACTCTGGTTGGTCCCCAATGCGGCGATTTGCCGGGTCCCCATGGCAAGCACATCGCTAGTCGGCGTGGCCGTGATCTGCTGGGTGCTGAGCGCTGCGACCTGGCGGGTGGTCAGCGCGACGAACTGCTGGGTGCGCAGTGCGCCAACCTGGTCTGTTATCAACGCCACAATGGCATCGGTTCCCAGCACGGAAATGGCCGCGGTGCCGATAGCGGCAATATCGGCGGTGGCAATGGCAACCACCTGGTTGGTCGACAGTGCCAGCCATTGGTCCGTGGTGAGCGCGGCCACCTGCGTGGACAGCAAACTGGCCACCTGCCCCGTCTGCAGCGCCGCAACGCCTGCAGTTGTCAGCGCGACAACGGCGCTGCTGCCCAATGCCGCAAGGTCGGCCGTTTCAATGGCTGCCACCTGATCGGTGCGCAAAACGGCAATTTGTTGGGTCGTCAATGCGCCAACCTGGCTCGATGAAAGCGCCACGATCTGGTTAGTGCTGAGCGCAGAAATGATGGCGGTGGACAGGTTGGCGAGCCCGACGGGTGTCACGTCTGTCACCGATACGGAAGCGTTGCCAGCCAATGCCACGGCCTGTGCGGTGGTCAAGGCGGCCAATTGCGCGCTTGTCATGGCAAACACCTGGGCACTGGTCAACGCTGCAACATCCGTTGTGGTGATCGCCACCACCTGGCGCGTCGTCAGCGCCTGGATCTGGTTGCCGGTCAGCGCGCGCGCTGCATCGGTCCCCAGCGACGCGACGCCAGCCGTGCTGAGCGCCGCCAGATCCGCCGTTTCGATGGCGATGATCTGGTCGGTACCCAACGCTGCGGCCTGGCGGGTCGTCAACACCGCGAATTGTGCCGTGGTCAAGGCGACGACCTGGTCGGTGGAAAGCGCCATCAGCGCATCCGTTCCCAAGGCAGTCACCGCCGACGTGTTGAGCGCCGCAATGGCTGCCGTACCGAAGGCCACCACAGCCTGGCTGTGCAGCGTTGCCACATCGGCACTGCCCAGTGCCCTGATTTGTCCACTGGTCAGCGCGCCCAACTGGGCGCTACCCAAGGCGGCAAATTGCACCGTGCTCAGAGCCGCAATGGCCTGCGTCTTGAGCGCGGCCAGTTGGGCTGTGCGCAGCGCCGCCAGGTCCAGCGTGCTCAAGGCCCTGGCCTGCGCACTGGTCACCGCACTGACCTGGTCGGTACTCAACGCCGCAATCTGGCTGGAACTCAGCGCTACGACCGCCCCGGTGTTCAACGCCGCTATGTTTGCCGTACTGACGGCTGCCATTTGACTGGTCGTCAGGACGGGCACTTGGTCGCTGGTCAGCGCACTGGCCTGGCTGCTACTGAGCGCGGCGATGTCCGCCGTGGTCATGGCGGCCAGTTGTGCCGTCGTCAAACTTGCAGACGCGGTGGTGGTGGGTGTGGAGGTTTCGTCCGACGACGAAGACGACGGGTGGTCGCGCTGCTGAACATACACGCCAATGGCTGCAAGAACGAACAAGAAGGCGAACACGTCTTTGCCTTATGACTGGGGCTGCGATGATAGTACCGCCACTATCTCTTATCGTGCAATTTCCAGCCAAACTTGAGCGCAATCGCCAACCCGTCGCCGCCGGGCCGCCCCAAGGCAACGACGGCCCCCATGGGGGGGGGCAGAGAGCCACACGCAGTGGGCGAACGTGGGGGCAAGAAATTAAAACAAGACGCCTACGGACAAGACTTGCTCGGACATCCAGATCGTCTGATCCGCCGTGCCCTGGTACACCGGAACGCCTTTGAGAACGCCGTAGGCCAGTTTCTGCGTCAACTCAAAGTACATGGACTTGTAGGCCCGGTAACGCACACCGACTTCGACCCCGGCGGTCCAGCCATTGAGCTGCCACCAGTCTTTGCTGGAGGTACAGCAGACGTTTTCGTTTTTGGGGCCGACCACGTCGTGTTTGCCTAAAACCGTATTGTCGGCATGCGGCAACAAGATACCGGCGCCTACGCGGCTGATCAACTGCAAATCGCCGGCCTGGTTTTCGGGCCCCGTCAGGTGCCGCAGCCAGACCCCATTGATCATGATGTGGTTCAAGCCATTGTGCAAACGGTAATCAAAATTCTGCTCATCGAGAACCATGTTCCCGTTGTAGGGCTGGTTGTTGATGGTGCCGGTAACCGTTGCGTTCTGGTTGATATTGGTATTGTATTTACTGTGATCCAGGGAAAACTCGATGGCGAACGTCTTCTCCGGATTCATGAACTTGCCAAGCCTGATATTTTCCTGGGGGTTGGTAATGTCCAGGTTTATCAGTGACTTGATGGTGTCTCCGGCATTGGTGGGCAGGTCGCTGGCAGCGGCCTGGTGCACCGTAAAGTCATTCCCCTCGCTGGGCTGCGAAACGTGAATGTCGGACGGTGCATACTGCTGGCGGCTATAGCCCCATGAAAAATACCAGTTGCCGTCGTCATGCAGGGCGCGGTCAAAATTGGCGCTGGCAGTTTTCGCCGGTGCTGAATTATCAGCGCCTTGGGCCAATACCACGGTGCAGGGCAATAGGGATAAAACCGCAGCGCACAATAAATGCTGTGTGAGTTTTGTATGCATGTAGGGCTTTCAAGAAAGCAATGTTAAGGTTGGGTTGCGGCCGATCCGGGCATCCAATGTGTGCGACAACGGCACCCGGCCTGTCGACCGGCATGTGAACGACACCGGCACGGCGTACACCGCACGCCGTGGCTGACAACTTCTGAATGGCTGCGTTGCGCAAGATTGTGATCATAAACGACTTGCATCGCCGTAAGGTTCGGGGGGGCACTGCCCCACTCTGGCGAAGCGTCAACTTCCGGCGTGCACTTTGATCACGCTGATGGCCTCCATTGGCTCGACTCCCTTAGCAATGCGCAGCACACGCGGCAACAAACCCGTCTTGTGGTCAACCCATTGCTTTTCGGCAACGACGTCAAAGGATGCGACTTCCTTGCTGAACCCGGCAAAGTCAGCCGTCCGGGCAATCAAATAGTATTCCGATGGCGCGCGTGGAAGTTGCGATGGCCCCCCGATGCTAAAGCACTCGGTATTCTTGTAAACGCAGAGTTCCTGTGCATTGATCGTGTCCAACTGGTACAGATAAATTGGCAAACGGCGGGCATCGGAAATGTAATTTTGCGCGTTGTAGGGGATGCTGTAGCTTGAATGCGCCGAGAAAGCTGACAGTTCAACCACCGCGTACATGGCATTGATGCTTAAAACGGGCAGGACCAGTATTGAAAATACTTTTCTATTCTTCCGCAAGCCATACGCCAACAGCACTGCGACGCAAAAAAACATGCCTGCCGTAAACAGCAGGACTGGCCGAGCCACATACACCGCGATCCCCAGCGCCATGCTCAACACCAGTACTGCAATCCCCATTTGCGCCAGTGGCAGCCCCAGGGAGTGCTGGTCATTTTCAAAGATACTATTCAAATAGTGCCCACACATGACGGCCGCAAATGGATAAATGATGACCGTGTAATAGTCAATCTGGAACGTGGTCGCACTGAACATGGCGAACGTCACAACGAAGCTGCCAAACAGAAAGGCAAATGCTGCACGGTGTTTCGTGTCCTGCGCGGGCAGGCTACGCACCGCCTTGTAAATTGCCGCCAGAAAGACGGCAACCCAGGGCAAAAAGGCCCAGAGGAAAACGTGCAAATAGTAAAAAGGGCTTCCCTCCACTTTCTGGATGGGACCAAAATTGAAAAATCGCCCGAATTGACTGTCCCAGAGAAAAAATTTGATGCCTGAAACATGCGTTTGACCAAATACCTGGTTTTCCGGATGGGCGTCAAACTGCAAATAGAGCGCCCAGAGTTCTGGACCCATGAACAAGAGCGTCAGGCCAGTGGCCAGCAGCCACTTGCCATGCCATAGTCTTTTCCATTGCCCTTGGAACAGCCACATGCACACCAAGCCACTGGTGATGGTAATGAGCGTAAAAACGCCCTTGGTCATGACGGCTATCGCACTGAGCAGTGCACCCAACAGCAGATGCTTCAACCTTGATTCCGCATCAAAACGCAACCAGTAGTAGCAGGCACCGGTGATGCTTCCGGTCAAAAATGCTTCTGCCTTGATGTCACTGGACGTATACATCAGGTGATAGGCTGACACATAGACCAGCAGCGACAGTAGCGCCGCCCGGCGGTCGTAAAACTGTCGCGCAATGCGGTACGTGAAATAGCCACCGATAAGATGAAACAAAAACCCAGGCAATATATAACTGAACGCACTGACACCGAAAATCTTGAAGGAGAGTGCGGTGATCCAGAAAGGAAAATGGGGCTTGTCGAGCCAATCGCGCCCGTCCAGTATCAAATTGACCCAATCACTGTTGTTCGCAATATGCTTGGAAAGCGCAGCATAGGTAACCGAATCCCCTTCATTGATAATGGGGCTTAGCATGGCCGCCGCATTGATCAACAATGTCGCAATAATCAGCCAGTGTAATTTTGTTGTATCTAGTCTCACGATGAAATCACCTGGTACGGCAGGGCGTTGCACCGATTTGCCCCACCGGGGTCTATCATACTTTCTCGACTGCATGCAGTTGCGCTGACAAGCTCACCATGCCAGCGCAGCGATTCACGCGATGTGTAACGGTGAGGGTGTCCAGGTCGACATTTCTTTACAAAATGACAATGAGTAAGGGTCAACGCAATGGCAGTCTTGCCGCGTTGTAGGGGCATGGAATGGCTCCATACCGCACAACCACCACGGAGAACCGCATGAAATTTAAGACACTACTCACCGCAATCACCTTGACCATGGCAGGCGTGGCGATGGCAGGCACACCCAATCTGGACAAGCGCGAAGCCAACCAGCAAAAGCGCATCGACCAGGGCGTGGCTTCCGGCCAACTGACCGCCAAGGAGACCAATAACCTGGACAAGCGCGAAGCAAAACTGGCCGCCAACGAAACTGCCGCCAAGGCTGACGGCAAGGTCACCCGGGCCGAACGACTCAAACTGCAACGCGAAGCCAACCGCGACAGCCGCGCCATCTACCGAAAGAAGCACAATGAGCGCACGGCGGAAACAACCAGTGCGACCGCGAAGTAGCTAGCGAACTGGCGCGCGCCTTCACATGATTGCATTCGGCAAATCAAGCCTATCGCATGCGTTGGGCTGGTGCCTGCTGGTCGGACTGAACATCGGTCATGCCGCCCAGCCGCCAGTGACTGCGAATGATGAGCAGTGGTTGAACCGCGTGACCTACGGTATTGACTCCGTCACGCTGGCCCAATACCGCGCCATGGGGCGCAAAAATTATCTGGAGGCGCAGCTCAAACCCACCACGGAGCAATTGCCCCGTGCTGCACAAGCCGCAGTGGACGGACTGTCCATCAGCAGCAAAGACGCCGAGCAGTGGTTGGCCGATGCGGACCTTGAGAACAAGCGCATCAACGCGCTGCCCGACGGCGACGAAAAGACCAAGGCGCGCCAAACCCTGCAGGAATCACAGGACAAGGTTGCCTTCGAATCGGCCAAGCGCCACCTGCTGCGCGCCGTCTACTCTGCGGCGCAGTTGAAAGAGCAGATGACGTGGTTCTGGCTCAACCATTTCAGCGTATTCCGCTACAAAGCCAACCTGCGCTGGTCGGTGGCCGATTACGAAGAGCACGCCATTCGCCCCCACGCACTGGGCAATTTCCGTGACTTGGTGCGCGCAACGCTCAAGCACCCGGCGATGCTGATGTATCTGGACAACGCGCAAAGCGCCGCCAACAAGATCAATGAAAACTATGCGCGTGAGCTGCTGGAGTTGCACACCATGGGCGTCCACGGTGGATACTCCCAGGGGGATGTGCAGGAACTGGCGCGCATTCTGACCGGCGTTGGTGTGAACACCAGCGCAACGCCAACGCGTGTCAAACCGGAGTGGCAAGCACTGCTCGTGCGCGAAGGCGCGTTTGAATTCAACCCGGCGCGGCACGATTTTGGTGACAAGGTTTTTCTGGGTCAGCCCATCGTGGGGACCGGTTTTTCGGAAGTGGAACAGGCCATCAACCTGATTGTCCGGCAACCGGCTACCGCCCGCTTTGTATCGCAACGCCTGGCCACGCAATTTGTCAGCGACGACCCGCCACCCGAATTGGTGGGCCGCATGGCGCAGGCCTTCAGCAAATCCGACGGTGACATTCCCAGCGTCTTGCGGGTGATGTTTGCATCCAAGGAATTCACTGCCAGCCTGGGCAGCAAGTTCAAGGATCCAATGCACTATGTTGTGTCTGCCCTGCGCCTGGCGTACGACGCCCAGACCCAATCCGGCAAGACATTTGTCAACCTCAAGCCTGCCAACAACATGTTGAATTCGCTGGGTGAAGGTCTATATGGCCATCTGACACCCGACGGCTACGGCTTGCGAGAGGCCGATTGGGCCAGCGCCGGACAGATGAGCAAACGCTTTGAAATTGCCAAATGGATGGGCAGCGGCAATGCGGGGCTGTTCGATCCGGACGATGGCTCTGTGGCACAGGTCACCGGTTTTCCGCAACTGAGCAGCCGCCTGTACTTTGACGCGATTGAACCCCAACTGTCCGTGAGCACGCGCGATGCGCTGTCCAAGGCGGCCGCGCAATGGGAGTGGAATGCCTACCTGCTGGCGTCGCCGGAGTTCATGTTTCACTAGGGGTCTGCCATGAAAAGAAGAACCGTTTTACAAGCCGCCATGGCTGCGGCCAACCTGGCCAGTGGCATCCAGTTGCATGCGGCGGGCACCACGCAAAATCGCTTTCTACTGGTTTTCCTGCGCGGTGGCTACGACGCGGCGAGCCTGTTGGTGCCCACCAGCAGCAATTTTTACTATGAGAGCCGCCCCACCATTGCCATCGCCAGGCCCGACGCCGCCAATCTGCAAGCCTGTATGGCGCTGGACACCCACTGGGGCTTGCACCCGGCGCTCAAAGACAACGTGGCGCCCTTGTTTGACAAGAAGGAAATGGCTTTCATTCCTTTCGCAGGTACCAACGATACATCACGCAGCCATTTCGAAACCCAGGACAGCATTGAGGCCGGGCTGGCGACGCAGACGCTGGGGACCGTTGCCTCGGGTTTCCTGAACCGTCTGGCGCAAGTGCTGGGGGGTACACCGATCTCGTTTACCGATGCGCTGCCAACCATTTTCAAGGGCGATCTGGCAGTTGCCAATATTTCACTCAAGGGTGTTGGCAAGCCCGCCTACGACCTGCGCCAGTCTGCCGTGCTGGCTGAAATGTATGGGCGCCACAGGCTGGAGACTTCCGTGCGGGAAGGCTTGAACCTGCGCCAGGAAGTGGCCCGGGAATTTGACCAGGAAATGCAAATGGCGAACCGCGGCGCCATCTCTGCCAAGGGGTTTGAGCTGGAGGCCCGGCGCATTGCACGCCTGATGCGCGAGCGCTACCAGATCGGCTTTGTCGACATTGGCGGCTGGGACACGCATATCAACCAAGGTGCAGCGCAAGGTGCCCTGGCCAATAACCTGGCCGATCTGGGCCGCGGACTGGCGGGCTTCGCCCAGGAGATGGGGCCAGCCTGGAAACAGACGGTGGTCCTGGTGGTATCGGAGTTTGGCAGAACCTTGCGCGAGAATGGCACCCGCGGTACCGACCATGGCCATGGCAGCGTGTACTGGGTGTTGGGTGGCGGCTTGGGCCGGGCCGGTGGCAAGGTTGTGGGTGAGCAGCAGACGGTGGAACAAGCCAGTTTGTTCCAGAACCGGGACTACCCTGTTCTCAACGAGTACCGGGCGCTACTCGCCGGGCTATTCAGCCGTATGTACGGCTTGTCGAGCAGCGATCTGGACAAGGTCTTCAGCAACGTCACCGCGCACGACCTGGGTTTGGTCTGAGCCTGTAATATGTGGCACATGAAACACTGCATGCTGTCTACCTCCCTTACCGCTGTAGCGGCACCTCATTGCATGCGATCGATTGCCGCCGGTGCGATGGTGTTGGCGGGCTTGGTGACAGTGACCTCGATTTGGGCGCAGACAGCCAAGCCGGCTCCATTGGCCAGTGGCCAAGCAGTTGACGCAGTGAATTGCGTGGGTCTGCCCAATATGTCGGGCATTGCCAAACAGTTCGGTGCGGCCGTCGTGAATATCAGCGTCAGTGGCACGCGCAATGTCTCGACCAGTGCCGACAAAACCAGCGACGACGCAAGCGCCGACGATGCCGATGACGCCGACCCCATGCGCGACTTCTTTCAGCGCTTTCAGCAGAAATATGGTGGGTTGCCAGCGCAGATTCCAGTCCCGGTGCAAGGCGAGGGATCGGGTTTTATCGTGCGCGCGGATGGCATCATCCTGACCAATGCCCACGTCGTGAAGTATGCACAGGAGGTCGTGGTGCGGTTGACCGATCGCCGGGAGTTCATTGCCAAGGTGCTGGGCGTTGATCTGTTGACAGACGTGGCCGTGTTGCGCATTGACGCCACAGACTTACCCACCGTGCGCATTGGCACCTCCAAAGGCACCACGGCTGGTGAATGGGTCATGGCCATTGGTTCACCTTTTGGTTTCGACAACACGGTGACGGCCGGCGTTGTCAGTGCCACCCGCAGGTCACTGCCAGGTGATGGTTTTGTGCCCTTCATCCAGACCGATGTGGCGATTAATCCAGGTAACTCCGGCGGCCCGCTGATCAATATGCAAGGGGATGTGATTGGTATCAACTCCATGATCTATTCCAAGTCGGGTGGCTACCAGGGGCTTTCCTTTGCGATTCCGATTGAGGTGGCGCAGCGCATCGAAGCGCAGATTCTGGCCACTGGCAATGTGCGCCATGCAAAGTTGGGGGTTTCGATCCAGGACGTGAACCAGGTCCTGGCGGAGTCCTTCAAGCTCAAGAAACCCATGGGCGCGCTGATCACCGATGTCGGCAAGGGCTCGTCTGCGGAAAAGGCCGGCATACGTGACGGCGATATCGTGCTGTCCATCAATGGCAAGCCCATTGACATCGCCAGTGACCTGCCGCAGGCCGTCAGTTTTTCTCTACCAGGCGAGAAGTTGGTGCTGGGCATCTGGCGTCTGGGTGCGCACCACACCGTGCATGCGCAACTGGACGAGCAGGCCTTCCAGGAACCCAAGAGCGCCGACGCCACCGACGTAGCCAATGACGCACGGCTGGGGCTGTCGGTTCGGCCGCTGCACAATGACGAACGCGGTGAACATGGCACCGACGTGGGCCTGATGATTGAAAAGGTCTTTGGGCCGGCCAGTCGTTCCGGGCTGATGGCCGGCGACATCCTGTTGGCAATCGATGGCCACCCCATTGCATCCACCCTGCAGATCAAGTCGGCGGTGGGCCCCTCCGACAAGGCAGCTGCGCTACTGGTGCAGCGCAACGGCGAGAAGTTGTACATCCCCATTCGTCTGTTTTGACAGACACCGCTGGTCGTTGATTTCCCAGGCGTTCCGCGCATGCGCCGAAATTGCGTCGGGCGTGGCCGACACAGTGGCATGCTGGCAGTTCGGGCAAGCCTTGATTTCATTGAAGTTTTTTTCTGGCACGCATTGTGGGTAGTTGCAGGCTCAACGCCCGTGTGTCGGCGCAGAAAATGGTTTGAACCATCTGCAACGGACGCGCGACAAAGCCAGTACCGCTAGGCGAACTTGCAACATCCGGAGAAGCGTCATGGAATTGAAATCAACAATATGCACTTGGGCTCCCCGCAGTCTGGGCCGCTGGCTGACCATCGCGTTGCTGGGGTCCAATGCGGCTGCGTGGGCTGCCGGTGGCAACATCAGTGCTGTCAGCGTCATGCCCAATGCCGTGTTCGTGAATGACGTGGTAACGCTCAAGGTCGGCGTCAGCGACGGCAGCGCGGGTGTCTCCTGCAATCTGAACTGGGCCGTGCTCGATGCCAATAACTTCCAATTGAAGGGCGGCACCCACGGCATGCAAAGCGATGCCAACAATGCCGACTACACGGTGCAATTTGGTATCGCCGCACCAGGCGTCTACACCGTGCTGGCGACCGGTGGAGCGCCAACCAGCCAACTGACGGTGTGCCAGGGCAGCGCCAAGGCGACTTTGACCGTCAAAGCCAAGACACCGGCCCTCGGCGCTGTCGCGCCAGTCAACCCGATCGCCAAACCCAACCCGATTCCGGCAAACCCCGGCAATCCGGGCCAGACGCGCAAATAGCGGTCAGGGTGGATACGGCTCAGAGGCTGGTTTCCGCTCAACAATTGATAACCAAGAGAAATCACCATGAAGCCCCTCAAGACCTCCGTGTCACACTATCTGAAGGCCCTGTTACTGTGCTGCGCGGCCGTGGCCTGCGCGACCAGTTGGGCTGACCAATCAGGCACGCAGGACATGACCTGCAAGAACTGGAGTCTGACCTCGGCCAATGTGTCCGGTTCGGTCGTCCATTACACACTGAAGGCACGCTGCACCTTGATCCAGGACGCGCTGATCGACCATAGTTGGAATTTTCATTCCAACATTCAGTACAACCTGGATGTGCAAGCAAGCTATGACTCCGCCTCGCACAACGCTGTGGAAAATCTGAGTTTCAAGTTTGACGGCGGCAGTAACAATGGCGCGGGCGAGGGCATGGGCAACAACCCCGACCACATCAGCCACTCGGTGGCCGCCGGCACCTATCCACAGCCGATTCCTGGCATGCAGAGTGCGCAGTGCGCGCACAACCCCTTTCCGCCTGGTAGCCAGATACCTGACGCCCACTGCAAGAACCACCAGCGCCAGGGCCTGGCTGGCTGGGTGTACCTTGGCGGCGAACCTGCGCTGACCTTTGGCGGCTATTCGGTGCCCTATTTTCTGACCTATGAGCATGTGGATCCGCAGGCCGCACAGGGGCTGGAGAATCAAGCGCACAACGCGCAGGTGTTGGCCGTTGAACAAGGCGTGGCCAGCCCTACGGTGACGGCGCCCACGGCCATGCAGAAGTTCTACTCGCAGGACCTGACCATTCAAGGTTTGATTCCCGCCAAGTACAAGAAAGACGGCCAGAACTGCTGCATGATTGAGATTCAAAAATCCGATGGCCAGAGTGGCTGGTTGCCGCCACTGCCCATTGCCGGCAAGGCTGACATTGACACGAAAGGCTGGGTGGTACCGTTTTCCAGTTTCAACGCCATTGGTTACGGCAAATACCGTGTGCGTATTTCACCGCTGAAGTACAGCCCGGCGGACGCCATGGCCTGGAGCCCGTATGTCGAATTCGGCGTCTGGCCCAAGGAGGTGCTTGAAGTGCCGGTGATTGCCAAGCCACTGGCTGGCCAGCTCATTTCGGGTGCCATTCCCATGCAGATCACCATTCCTGCCGCGGCGAAAACGGCCAAGGTTCAGTGTTGCGAGCTGGAGTTCCAATCCTTGCAACAAGGCGTCTGGAAGACCACACAAACCATGACCGACAACCGCCTGGGCAACACCGACGGCGCGCTGGATTACGACCCACAGGCACTGAACCTGGGTAGCGGCAGCGCCCGCGTACATGCACGCTTTCTGAAGTCTGTCAGTGGTGAACCGTTGGCCTGGAGCAACTGGCGCGATTTTGGCGCCCCGGCTCCCCAGGTGCGCGCTGCCCTGCCGCCGGCCACCCTGCCCGTCATGACGGCCACGTGCGGCGCCGCGCCCAAGCCGCCGTGCAAGAAGTAGCGTGCTTTACGCCGACCGCGCAATGGGCTGAAACACTGCCCAGTCAAAGCTTGCGAGTTGGCGCCGTAGTCGAAAGGTAAAGTCTGGCCACAGTGCGCGGTTGCTGCCATCGCTGGCCAAATACCAGCTTTTGCAGCCGCCAGTGTTCCACACGCTAGCGCGCAACTTGTCTTGCAGATCGTCGTTGAAACGCGTCTGCGCTTGGGCTTTGATGTCAAATGCGTCTACGCCCTGGGTCTGCAGCGCGGCAATGGCAGACATCACGAAGCGTGCCTGCGACTCGATGACGTAGACCATGGAGTTGTGGCCCAGGCCGGTGTTGGGCCCTGTCATCAGAAACAGGTTGGGGAAGCCATTGACAACGGTACCGAGGTAGGCCTGCGGACCGTTGGCCCAGAGGGCGTTCAGGCTCGTGCCGTTGTGCCCCATGATGTCAAATGGCGTGCCAGCATCGGCGACCTGAAAGCCAGTTGCCGCAATCACCACGTCCAGTGCATGGTGCACGCCATCGGCAGTGACCACTCCGGCTGCCGTGGCGCGGACCACCGCTTGATTGACCAACGTGACATTCGGTCGCTGCAGCGCCGGATAGAAGTCATCGGACAGCAGAATGCGCTTGCAGCCCAGTGTGTAGCTCGGCGTGAGGCGTTGGCGCAGATCGGCATCCTTTACCTGGTGCGCCAGGTAGCGCTGAACCCTGGTCTGTGCACGGCGCAGCAGCCCCTGTGCGCGGGTGAAGGCAAACACCCTGGACTCCAGCCGAGCGTAGGTTAGTGCGCGACTCAGACGCTGGCGCCAGGGCCGTCTCTTATACAAGGCTTGTGTCTGGGCGGTAACGGCTTTGTCGTCGCGCGGAATGACCCAGGCAGGCGTTCGCTGAAACAGCGTCAACGTGGCGCAATCGGGCGCAATGGCCGGGACAATTTGAATGCTGCTGGCCCCGGTGCCAATGACGCCTACGCGCTGGCCTTTCAGGGCGACATCGTGCTGCCAACGGGCCGAGTGAAAGAGCCGGCCTTGAAACAGATGCAGATCCTCAATTTCTGGCATCCGCGGCCGACTGAGTCCGCCAGTACCCACCGCCAGGGTTCGGCTATGGAAAACGGCGCCATCCGCCGTGGTGACCGCCCACAGGCAGGATGGGGCGTGCCACTGCACGTGGGACACGCGGGCATTGAATTGCAGGCCCTGGCGGATGTTGCCAACATCTGCGCAGTGGTTCATATAGGCCTTGATCTCGGCCTGCGGCGGATACAGGCGGCTCCAGTTGGGGTTGGGCAGAAACGAGAACGAATACAGATTCGACGGGATATCGCAGGCCGCGCCAGGGTAGTGGTTGTCGCGCCAGGTGCCACCCAGCTCCGACGCCTGCTCCAGCAAGTGCCATCGCAAGCCCCTTTTTTGCGCCTGGAGCGCCAGACACAGACCAGAAAAACCGCTGCCGACTATCAATAGGTCAAGAACCTCGTTTTTGTGCATAGGGATCTACTCCTCATCAAAACGTAAAAAACCAAAACCTTAACAATACACTAGTGTATGGTATTTTGGGGAACTGCGAAATATTGCGTGCGCGATAGGCTTGTGCCAACCAAAAATACTGCATGGTACAAATTAAGACTATTCAGTATAGAATTCGCATGACCGATTCAAAGGAGTGCGTGTGTCGATCAAAGTTGCCATCGTCGGTTCGGGTATTTCTGGCCTCGCGGCGGCGCATGCCTTGCGCGGCCGCGCTGACGTCACACTGCTGGAGGCGTCGGACTATTTTGGCGGCCATACACACACCGTGGATGTCACGTTGCCTGGCGCTGGCGGGCCCGTCACGCATGGCGTGGATACCGGTTTCCTGGTGCTCAATGAGCGAACCTACCCACAGTTGATTGCGCTGCTGGCCGAGCTGGACGTGGCCACCGCCAAATCCGAGATGTCGTTTTCGGTACAGGCCTACGACTATGCCAACGGCCACGCACTGCAGTGGAGTGGCACCAACCTCAGCACCGTGTTTGCCCAGCGCGCCAACCTCGTCAACCCGCGTTTTTGGGGCATGCTGCGCGATCTACTGGGTTTCAACGCGCTCACCTCACGCATTGCCCGCAATGGTAGCGAGGCTGAGCTGAACCAACCTCTGGGCGAATTCTTGCGCGAGCATGGTTTTGGCAAAGCGTTCTGCGACTGGTATTTCTTGCCGATGATGGCTTGCATCTGGAGCTGTCCCACGGCGCAGATGCTGCAGTTCCCGGTTTCGACGATGGTGCGCTTTTGCCACAACCATGGCTTGCTGCAAATCAGCAACCGCCCGCAATGGTGGACTGTGCGGGGCGGTGCCAAACACTATGTGGAAAAGATCACCGCAGGCATTGTGGACAAACGTCTGCAAACCCCCGTGCGGCGTATCGAGTTCGTGGAAGCGACACCGACACACGCCAGCGGCGTGAATGTCCAGATGGACACGGGCACGGAATGGTTCGACAAGGTCATCATCGCCACCCATTCGGACCAGGCCCTGCAGATGCTGACCGGACCATCGGCGCAAGAGCGCGACACCTTGGGTGCCATACGCTACCAGCCAAACACGGCCGTATTGCACACCGATGCGTCGGCGCTGCCCAGCCGACCGACAGCCTGGGCCGCCTGGAACTATGAACGCAATCCGGTCGCAGATCGGGATGGCGCATACGTGTGCCTGCACTACCTGCTGAACCGGCTGCAGCCGCTACCGTGGGAGCAGCCAGTGGTGGTGTCATTGAATCCGCTGCGCCCGATTGCCCCGGACACCATCATTGGCGAATATGACTATGCCCACCCGGTATTCGATCTTGACGCCATAGCCGCGCAAGCCCGCATGCCAACCCTGCAGGGCCAACACAACCGCTACTTCGCCGGCGCCTGGATGGGCTATGGCTTTCATGAAGACGGCCTCAATGCGGGCCTGGCGGCAGCGGCGCGATTGCTGGCCGATATTGGCGCAGCAAAGGTCATGGCATGAACCAGTCCGTCGCGTGCATCCTTTTCATTCTGCTTTGGAGTTGCCCATGAATACCGCTACCAGCACGGCACCCAGCGCGTCGTTCCCGCACGACGCACCAGCTGCCGCCCGCAGCGCGTTGCGCCTGTTGCAGAACCTGTGCCATGGTGCGCTGACTTTGCATTTACCCGATGGTTCGCAACGCCGCTTTGGAGAACATCCCCAACAGCACGCCATGCACACCAGCCAGCACCCCAGTGCCAGCATCACGCTGCACAACTGGAATGTGTTTGGCGCCGCACTCGGGTCTGGCGACATTGGTTTTGCCGACAGCTATATCGCCGGCGACTGGAGCACACCGGACCTGACCGAACTGCTGACTGTGTTCTCGGCCAATCGCCGGCAAGTGGATGCGATGATCTTTGGCACTTGGGCCGGGCGCATCTGGTACCGGGTCAAACATATGCTGCGGCACAACAGCCGTGCCAACAGCCGTAAAAACATACGCGCCCACTACGACCTGGGCAACGCGTTCTACCGCCTCTGGCTGGACGGCACGATGAACTACTCCAGCGCCTGCTTTGACGGCGACCTGACCCGACCGCTGGCCGACGCGCAAAACGCGAAAGTGCGACGTGTCCTGCGCATGGCTAACGTGCAAGCTGGCGATCGCGTGCTGGAGATCGGTTGCGGCTGGGGTGCATTGGCCGAGCAAGCCGTAGTCGGCCTTGGCGCCAGCGTCGTGGGGGTGACCTTGAGCACCGAGCAGTTGGACTACGCGAATACCCGCATGCAAGGATTGGGCGTCAGTACCGGCACAGGCCAACGCGCCGACCTGCGTCTACAAGACTACCGCGACATCACTGACGCGCCGTTTGATGCGATCTGTTCCATCGAAATGGTGGAAGCAGTCGGCCGTGCCTATTGGCCACAGTACTTTGAGACGGTCAGCCGGTTGCTCAAGCCCGGTGGTCATGCCTGTGTCCAAAGCATAGTCATTGACGACGCCCTGTTTGACCGCTATGTCACCTCAACAGATTTCATTCAGCAATACATCTTCCCCGGCGGCTGTTTGCCGTGTCCGTCGGAGTTTCAGCGCCAGGCCGAAGCGGCCGGCTTGCAAGTGGTCGACGTGTTCGCCTTTGGCCACGACTATGCCGAAACACTGCGCCGCTGGCGGGACGCATTTCTGGCACGCAAGGCTGAGGTTGCGACGCTAGGTTTTGATGCGCGCTTCATGCGCATTTGGGAGTTCTATCTGTCGTACTGTGAGGCGGCTTTTGTCAGCGGCGACATCGACGTCATGCAGTACACGCTGCGCAAACCTGACCCATCGCGGCCCTGAAAGCGAGCTAGCCGTGGCACTAAACGTACGCATGGCCGACTGGCGTGGACGCACCGTGTGGCTGGTGGGCGCCTCCACCGGCATTGGCCGCGCCACCGCGTCTGCGCTGCATGCACAGGGCGCCAAGGTGGTGGTGTCGGCGCGGAATGCGCACGCGCTGAATGCCTTTGTCGATCTGCACCATGGCGCTTGTGCATTGCCTCTGGATGTAACCGATGCCAGCGCCGTCAAAAGCACCGCCCACAACCTGCTCGCACAAGGTCGGGTGGATTGCATTGTGTATTGCGCCGGCCACTACCATGCCATGGACGCCAGCAATATGGATCTGGACGACCTGCTGCGCCACAACCAGATCAACTACCTGGGCGCGTTGTATCTGCTAGACGCCGTGGTACCGCAACTGCTGGCGCAGGCAGCGGACCTCAGGCACGGCCAGCGCAGCCACATCAGTCTGATGGGCAGCGTGGCAGGCTACCGTGGCCTGCCACAAAGCCTGGCCTATGGGCCGACCAAGGCCGCGCTCATCAATCTCTGCGAAACCCTGTACCTGGACCTGCACGCAAAAGGCATTGGCGTATCGCTGATCAACCCTGGATTTGTCGACACGCCCTTGACCCGGCAAAACGCATTCAAGATGCCGGCCTTGATCAGCCCCGAGCAAGCGGCACAAGAGATATTGCGCGGCTGGTCATGTGGTGATTTTGAAATCCACTTCCCCAAACGTTTTACGCTGTGGATGAAGGCCTTGCAGATACTGCCCTACGGTGCCTTCTTTGCGGCGACACGGCGACTACGCAAACTATGACTTGCGCGCCAGATATACCCCCGCGACGGTAAGCGCCATGCCGATCAGTGCAAGCCCGGTAAACACCTCGCCAAACAGCAGCCAGGCAAACAGTGCGGTACAGGGCGGCACCAGATAGAACAGGCTGGCGATATTGACGGCGTCGCTCTCGCGTATCAACCAGTTCAACAGGCTGATGGCGCCGATGGACAACACCAACACCAGCCAAGCCAGGGCAAAGACAAACTCACCATTCCAGGTGACGTGGAAGCTTTCGGTGAACAAGGCCACAGCAAACGTCACCACCGCAGAGGGCAAAAACTGCGCAATGGCGCCGGTGCGCCAATCAAATGGTGGGCAGAACCGTTTCTGGTAAATCGTTCCCGCCGTGATGGCGAGTAGCGCGGCAACGGCGGGCCATAGCGCCGACATGGCAAAGCCTGCACCCATCTTGCCAAACACCACCAACCCAACACCCACAAGGCCAAGCAACAGGCCCAGCCACTGGCGCCGCTGCACCGTCTCCCGCAGCAGCCCCCCTGCCGCCACTGCCGTCAGCAGAGGCTGTACGCCAACCACCAGACTGGTGACACCTGCCGGCAAGCCTTGGGAAATCGCAATGAACACGCCACCCAAGTAGACGCCGTGCAACAGCAGGCCGGACATGCCAATGTGAAACCATGCCTTCGGATTGGCCGGCCACGGCGCGCGCGTCAGCACGGCCACCAGCGTCATGCCAACAACCACAGCAATGTAGCGAATCAGCAGAAACGTCAACGGTTCAGTGTGTGGCAAACCCAGCCTGGCACCGATGAAGCCGGTGGACCACAACAGCACAAATACGAATGGGAAGGCGCGTGTCAGGCGCTGCGTCATGGCACACCAGACACCGGCATTGGCGATGCCAGCGCATCCAGCGCATTCAACGAATCCAACGCCGGTATGGTTGCCAATGCCAGTTCGGAACTGTTCAAAGAGCCTTCAATAAAACCCTGGTAGTCCGAAAAGGCCTCACCAACGATGTGCACATTCTTGGCGCCACTGCCAAAGTCAAATGCCTTGAATGCGTCCATGACTTTCCAGGACCGCACGCCAGGTTGCCAGCCATGGTTGGCAGCGCCATAGGGCGCACGCGCCCAGTCGCGGATGCCATAGGTAATGATGGAGGCACGGATATAGGCCGTGGCGTCCCCCATGCTCATATGGCTGAACATACGCCGGGCTTGTTCGGTCAACTTCAGCGACGACAACTCATTGGACTCCAGCGAGCGCTTGACGTCGCGCGCCACAAACAGGGCAAAGGCGTCGACGATGCGGGCATTCTGGTCCACCTCGGCTCTGTCGTGCTTGTCGCCGTCATTGACGTAGTGGCGCCAGAACTCCGTCGACGGACGGTCCATATACAAGAGCACCATGCCGTGCCCATCATGGTCGTGCTGCTGTGGGCGGCGGAAGTAGTGAATCTCCCGCGTGGGCATGCAGTTGGCATATTGCTGCGGGGCCTGGTCGTAATCCCACCACGGCGCATTGCTGACAAAGAACACCTTGAGCATCGGAAACCCATTGACACTGTCGAGCTGGGTGGCAACGTGCTCGGGCAATTGCGATGCCAGCTTGACCAGGGGCAGGCGTGGCAACGCCAGAATCAGCCGCTGCGCTACCAGGCGCGTGGTGCCACTCTTGGTTTTGACATCCAACTGCAGCGACGACTGCCCAAGGCCCGTGGGCGCAAAGCCCAGCAGCTTGTGCCCACCGGCCAGTGTCACATTGGGGTGGGCCCGCAAATGGTCCATCAGGCTGTCTGTCAACTTGGAGGAGCCACCGGCAATACTGGCCAATTGCTGGCCCACGGTCTTGAGCGCACGCAGCCACCAGATGATCCACTCGGCCGCATTCAGATTCTCTGGAATCATGTGGTAGAACGTGCCGGTATCGCGCAGCTTGACCAGCGCCCGGTGGCTCAGTATGCCCTGGGCCGACAGGGCATTCCAAAAACCGGTGTCCCACAATGGCTGGCCGTGCAATTGGGCGTGCTTGCGCAAGCGCATGTAGTCGGCCTCGGACAGGCTGTCGATCCAGGCCTGGTCGTCCACGTCTTTACCCATGATGAGCATGATGCCGCGTTTGAGCAACTGCAAAGAATTCAATCCCTGCTCTTCGGCAGGCAAGTCGGTGTCTGGTGCCGTAATTTGATCGGCGGACGGTCCGGAGAAATCGACCAGCCCCACCCCCAGCTCCGCACACAGTTTGGCAAAACGAGGCTGCAACGTAGGCTCAAAGCGCATCGGGCCGTATTCCGCAATGAAACCGTCCATGTCCTCGGTTTCAATGCGTCCGCCCCATCGGTCCGACGAAGCTTCCAGTATCAAAATGCTGTGTCCTGCGGCCGCCAGGCGTTTGGCACAATACAGGCCGGCGATGCCACCGCCAGCGATGACGATCTCGGGTGTGCTCATGGCGTGCCCTTCAGGGTGGATGGATGATCACCCTGGATGATAGCGAAGACCCTGCTGGCGATCGCAATCGACGGGGTCCGCGAGAGATCGCCTTGATATATCAGTCATCGTACAACTAAGATGAAGATGGCTGAGACCGTTTCAGTCGCTCCTTGCTGTTGGAGAGATGCGTACGCATGGCGGCACGGGCAGCCTCCGGGTCTTGGTTCACGATCGCATGGAAGATGTTTTCATGCTCGCCGTGCACCCGCTGCAGGTAGTTCAGCCGGCCCTCCGGCGCGCTGCTGGGCGTATTGACCCGGGCGCGGGGAATGATCATGGTGCCCAAATACGTCATCAGATCGGCGAAATGGCGGTTGCCGGTGGCGCGGGCCACCTCCATGTGAAAGTTGAAGTCTGACGGAACAGCATCCGCATCCTCCAGGATGGAGGCCTGGAAGGCGTCCATCCTGTCGGCGCTGCCGGTCAAACTCAGAAGCCAGTGCCCCACCGGATGCAGG
>OUNL010002568.1_pt1 | contig 21896 bp, 28 predicted proteins | sample 1779831 | NCBI WGS metagenome assembly OUNL01 (sample SAMEA3914863, study PRJEB12502) | metagenome | biome: forest; material: soil | place: USA | collected 2011-09-16 | depth 0.1 m | reverse complement strand
AAGGCCGTGGACAAGTTCGAGTACCGTCGTGGTTTCAAATTCTCAACCTATGCAACCTGGTGGATTCGGCAGGCCATCACACGCGCCGTGGCAGACCAAGGCCGGACCATTCGAGTTCCCGTGCATATGATCGATACCATCAACAAGATAGGCAGAGCCACCCGCCTGCACTATCAACGATACGGGGTAGCACCGGATCTTCCCAGTCTGGCCCTGGTGTTGGGCCTGCCGGAGCCAAAGATACGCAATGCCATGAAAGTTGCCAAATCCCCGATTTCACTGGACCTGCCAACCGCTGACGATGGCGAGGCAACTTTGGGGGACTATCTGGAAGACACTCGGCACCTGCCGCCAGACGAAGCCGCCATGCTGTCAGACTCCCGTGATGCCGTGAAAAAACTCCTCGGTGGCCTGACGGCACCTGAAGCAGCGGTCATTCGCATGCGATATGGCATTGATATTGGCTGCGACCACACGCCAGAAGAGGTGTCAATGTGTATGGGCATGAGCCGTGAGCATGTGCGATCGATCGAGGCCGATGCCATGCGCAAGTTGAAATGCCTGGCGCAGTCCGGTGACGAGATCGATGCCAAGGAGCGCCCGGGCAAATGAACCATCGGCGCCACGAGGTTCACCATCGTTGCTATTCAAAGCCAATATGCAGCGGAGACTGCCCTTCGGCGGGTGTTCCGGTCTGAGGGTCAATCCAATCCGCAATTCCCACTGCCTGCTCCATTTCTGGCAGGGTTTCCAAGGGATCCTGGTCCCAATCCGTGAGCGCATGGCCAATACCCGGCGCACGTTCGCGTTTGGCGCGCGCGCGACGCTCACTTTTTGCACCGTTGTTGCGCAGCACGGGCGATCGATACCCACTGCCACGTCTTTTTTTGGTCTGTTGGGCTTTTATCAGAGGATCCATCCAGGTAGACGCGTCCATAAGACTCTCCGGTTCAAGGCAGGAAGAGGGGGCCAACCGCAATGCTCTCGTAAATGAGATTTTGAGTTTTGACAATACGCAAGGCGGCGCGCGCCAATGTTGCATTCGCGCAGAACTGCGTGCCGCACCTCTGTATTGGGACGCACGGACGAATGCGTTCTCCATTGGCACAGTTGAGCGTCTGGTGCATGCCGCGTTCCAAGTGTGCGAATGGGTCATGCGAAAGCAACATTACCTGGAGAACATTGATGTCCACTACCACATTGCCCCTGTCCGCGTCCCGTTTTGCCCGTGTCGTTCGGCCTACCCTGCTGCTGGCTGCACTGGCTGCAAGCTCGGTATGTGTTTTTGCCGAAGCTGATGACAATTCGTCGATGCCGACAAAGGTCGAGAAGGCCGCAAGCAAGACGGAACAAGCTGTATCAGACAGCTGGATCACAACCAAAGTCAAGTCAGAAATTCTCGCCAATAGCGTTTCCAAGGCCTTCACCGTAAGCGTCACGACGAAAAATGGCGCTGTCTCCCTGAAAGGCAATTTGCCAAACAAGGATGCGGTAGAACTCGTGAAGACGATTGCAGAGAAAGTCAAGGGCGTGCAAAGCGTTGACACATCCGGCCTGGCCACAACCAGTTGACACGCTGCTCAAGCGCAGGAACGTGACACGTTTGATACCAAAAGGACGTTTTATGCAAGAAATCATTCTGGAAACAACACAAGTCATCAAGACGCTCAATGATCTCATTGATCTCAACCGTGACTCTCAAGATGGCTTACACACAGCCGCCGACAAGATCGAAGCGCAATACATCAAGTCGTTTTGTCTGGAAGAAAGTCGCGCGCGCGCGCAGTTCAAGGAAGAACTGCAATCCATTGTGCGCTCGCTGGGCGATGCGCCCGATGATGCAGAAACGGTTGCTGGGGCACTGCGACGCGGCTGGATGAATATCAAGTCCGCGCTGGGCGGAGGCGATCACGCCATCCTGGTAGTGGTGGAGTCAAGCGAAGAACATGCCGTCAGCGAGTACCAGCGGGCACTGGCCACGGTCCTGCCGGATGGTATGAGAAACATCCTGGAGCGCCAGCGTGAAAGCGTCACACAAGCGCACCAAAAGATCAAGTCGATGTGCGAGAGCGTCAAGGAAATACATCGCATCTAACGGGACCACCTGAACCTCCCAATGCTCAATTTGCCACGCGCCACAAGGGCACTGATCATTGCCAATGTCGCAGTTTACTTTGCAGAGGCGGTTTGGGGCGGTGATAGTGTGGCGTTGTTGGCATTGTGGCCACTTGGGCCCGATTTCATGCCTTGGCAACTATTGACCTACGCGTTTGTGCATGCGGGGCCCAGTCATTTGTTGTTCAATGCCTTCGGCATCTATATGTTTGGCGGTGACTTGGAGCGCGTCTGGGGAGAACGACGCTACCTTGTCTACTACCTGGTTTGCGCCTTGTCGGCGGCAGTGGCGCAAACCGCAGTCACAAGTCTGACTGGCACCTACTACCCAACCGTCGGCGCCTCTGGCGCCATTTTTGGTCTGTTGCTTGCCTACGCGATGACGTTTCCGACACGCACACTCATGTTGCTGTTCCCGCCAATACCTATGCGTGCACCGATATTTGTAGGTTTGTATGCCGTCCTGGAATTGCTGCTCGGTGTTACGGGATCGCAGGTGGGCGTCGCACACTTCGCGCATTTGGGTGGCCTGGCAGGCGGATATCTACTGATGCGCGGGTGGAGAGGAACGCGCTGAGCCCGCAGGAGATTTATATGGCACCCCATTCACTTGTGACAACTGCCGCCGCGCTATTTGGCATCACGGGCTTGGGTGGTGTCCTGATGGTTGGCATGCGCATATCCGGAAAAGACCGGCCGCCAGCCTGGCTGGCCATGCTTCATGGGGTATTGGCCACCGCAGCACTGACGTTGCTACTGTTTGCAGCATGGACCGTTGGATTGCCACAAGTGGCGCAATTCGCGCTGGTCGTGCTGATCTTTGCGGCGATAGGCGGCGCTGCGATACATCTGCTCTTTCATTGGAAGACGGAGCCGCTGCCATTGCCGTTGCTGAGCTTTCATGGCATGCTGGCATTGGTTGGCTTCCTGTTTTTGCTGATTGCCATATTCTTGAAGTCGCCTCCCTAGACCATAGGAGTCACCAGCGTGAGATCAGTTGTCTATGTGCCGGGTGCGTCTGCGGTCGAGCCGCTATTGCCGCCAGACGAAGCCATGCTGGATGAACTGCAGTGCGCTGCATTTGACTATTTTGCAAGGTTCATCGCGCCCCACAATGGTCTTGTGGCCGACACGTCGCGGCCCGGTTCACATGCCAGCATCGCGGTTGTTGGCTTCGCTCTCTCGGCCTATCCGGTAGGTGTAGAGCGCGGCTGGATGACCCGCGACGAAGCACTTCAGCGCAGTCTGATGGCACTGCGGTTTTTCAACTCCAGCGACCAGAGCGGAGGCTCCGAATCAACCGGGTACAACGGATTTTATTTTCACTTCCTGCACATGGACAGCGGCACGCGTGCGTGGCGCTGCGAGGTTTCCATGATCGATACGGCACTGCTGCTGGCCGGCATGCTCACAGCGGCCGCCTATTTCGCGGGAACCGGTGCCGATGAGGTCGCGTTGCGTGCATTGGTTAGCACGCTCTACGGCCGTGTTGACTGGTGTTGGGCGCAGCGAAAGAGTGGCGCCGTTGTGCATGGCTGGAAGCCCGAAAGCGGCTTTCTCAACTATGGCTGGGAAGGATTCAGCGAGGCCCTGCTGCTGTACGTGCTCGGGCTTGGCGCCTCCAAGCATGCGTTGACCCAGCTCAGCTTCCCCGCATGGACCAGCACTTACCAGTGGGAGAACCTGTACGGAATTGATCATCTGTTTGCCGGCCCGCTGTTCATCCACCAGTTTTCCCATGCGTGGATAGACTTTCGGGGCATCCGCGACGAATTCATGCGTGAGAAAGACTGCGACTATTTCGAAAACTCACGCCGCGCCACCTATATGCAACGCGAATACGCGGTGCGCAATCCGCGCGGCTTCACTGGCTACGGAGCAGATAACTGGGGCCTGTCGGCAGGCGATGGGCCCAGCAGTGCGCCGCAATGGGTCAGCGGGCGTCGCCAGGCGTTCTACGGCTACGCCGCCCGCGGCGTGCCATACGGTCCAGACGATGGCACGATTGCCGGCCCGTCGACTCTGGCGGCGCTGCCTTTTGCGCCGGAAATCGTGCTGCCCGCACTGCGCAAAATGCACAAGAATGGCTTTCAGCGCCAGGGCCGCAAGGCGCTGGCAAGTGGTTACAACGCCACGGTGACCGAGGCAGTCGCCAACGACAGGGGATGGATGTCCGAGGGTAGCTTCGGACTGGACCAAGGAATGACCGTGCTGATGATCGAGAACTTTCGCACCGGCATGCTGTGGCGTCTGCTGCGCGGGTCGGCACCGATCCCCACGGGCTTGCTCCGCGCGGGCTTTTGCGGCGGATGGCTGGCCGAGAACACACCGCCATGAAACCGGCCCGGTCAGCCCACACCCCAGGTCTTGGCCCCACCGGCACCGACCGCTATGACCTGCTCGTAGTAGGCGCCGGCCCTGCCGGGTTGGCCGCAGCGCGCGCCGCGGCTCAGAGAGGCGCCAGTGTGGCGCTGATCGAAGCCCACCACATTGGGGGAAACTGCCTGCACGAGGGCTGCGTTCCATCCAAGACGATCATTCGCAGCGCGCAATGGGCGGCGGAAATGCGCAGTGCGCAGAGATATGGTGGCGTGGTTGCACCGGGAAGTGGTGTAGATTTCCCGGCCGTAATGGCCCGCATGCGGCGAGTGCGTGACCGCATTCTGCGCGTCGATTGTGAATCGGGCCTGCGCGCCGAGGGCATCCGCCTGTTCGAGGGCCAGGCGCGCTTCGTCGGCAAGGATGCAGTGGAGGTCAATGGCGGGCGATTACATTTCAGGAAAGCGCTGGTTGCAACCGGTTCCCGGCCCGTGCTGCCGGACATTGAGGGCTTGGTCGCTGCGGGCTTTTTGAACAACGAATCGGTGTTCGAGTTGACGGCGCTGCCGCCCAGCCTGCTGGTCATTGGTGGCGGGCCGCTGGGCTGTGAGCTGGCCCAGGCGTTTGCCCGTCTGGGCAGTCGCACATTGATTTGCCACAGCGAGCCATTGTTCTTGCCAAAGGAAGAACGCGACGCGGCGCAAATGGTGTCCGACGCGTTGGCCCGCGACGGTGTCGAAATTCACCTGAACTGCGATGTCGTCGCTGTTCGTTTGGAAGGCGGCAAAAAACACATCACGATGGTCACCGAGGGCAACGTCTCGACGACCATCGTCGACGAGATCCTGACCGGCATTGGCCGAAGGCCGGCTGTACAGGATCTGGGCCTGGAGCAGGCCGGCGTTGCCTACGACAACGACACAGGGCTCACGGTGGATGACCACCTGCGCACCAGCAACCCACGCATCTTTGGCGCTGGTGACGTCTGCCTGGAACAGGCATTTACCAACACGGCAGAAGCTTCCGCCCGGATCGTAGTGCGCAATGCCTTGTTTCGGGGTCGCCAGCGCTGGAGCGCGTTAGCCATTCCGTGGTGCACCTACACCGATCCGCAAGTCGCCCACGTCGGGCTGTATGTGCGCGATGCACGTGCGCAGTGCATTCCGGTAAAGACCTACACCGTGCCCATGCACGACGTGGTTCGCGCCATCATCGACGGCGAAGAAGAAGGGTTTGTGAAAGTTCATGTCCGTGAAGGCACCGACCACATCCTTGGTGCAACCATTGTCGGCCGAAGCGCCGGCGAGTTGATCAACAATATCTCGCTGGCCATGGTGGCTGGACTGGGCCTGCGCCGCCTGGCACAGGTCATTCACGCTTACCCCACGCAGGGTGAGGCGGTTCGACAGGCCGCACAGGCCTGTGCGCTGTCTCTTTCGACGCAGGCAACGGCTGTGCGCGTGGCGGTGGCAGACCGGGACCTTTCGTAAGAATTGTGAATTCACACACCGTCGCGCGTTCCAACCTGCTTCAATGTGGCTTTGGTCAATGCAAACCCAATTGAAGGAGGATCCATGCCATGCCGGATTTACAAAATGTCAAGATCATCAGTCCGCTCCAAATCGACCCTGGTGGTGAACTCGGCCCATTTCCGTTTGAATTCTTTGAACGGGCATGCCTGGCACAAGGCGACTCATGGTTCTCCATTGGCGCGATTCCACCAACCCTGACCACCAATATTCTGGACGGTCTGCAGTTGCAAAAGTCAACGGTAGTCGTCAATTGCGCGCGGCCCGGGAAGGAACTCACCCACATGACGGACAGCGCCACCGAACCCCAGTTCTTGCAGCAGCTGACTGGCAACCTGGCGCGCAAGTGGGACGCGATCCTGATCTCAGGGATTGGCAATGATGCCATTGATGCCGCCCAATCGCCGCCAACCAGTCCGGTTGATCGACGCTTGCTACTGACCGCGTCCGAACGGGTGGGCGATCCCGGTGACGGCAACGCCTATCTGAACGAAGCAGGGTGGACAGTTTTTGCGAACCACATTGCGGTGGTATTTGACGAGCTGGTCCGTCGACGCAACACGGGCGTGAACAAAAGCACGCCAATGCTCTTTCACAACTATTCACGCCTTCAACCGCGCCCCGCACCGGCCGGGTTTGGTTTTGGGCCATGGTTGCAACCAAGCTTCTCGGCGTTTGGCATTCCGCAAGACGCATGGTTGGCGGTCAGCGATGCGTTGATGGATCGTGTTGACCAATTGCTGCGCGATCTGATTGCCAAACACGTGGCACTGGATCCCAGCGCCGCGTTGCATAGGGTCAACACCCGGTCCGCTGATCTGGTGCTGGCGGCACTGGGCAGCACGGGTTCGTCCGGTGATTTCCAGAATGAGATCCACCCGACCCCGGCTGGCTACACCAAGCTTGCTGCTGTCTGGGGGGTGGCCATCCAAGCGTTGCCGAATTGGTAGCGGCAGGAATTGGAGGCAGAAATGTCGGCCCGTGCGCCTACTTTGTCGACTTCGCCGGAACTTTACCGCCTCTGGCGCGCGCTTCTGACAGACCGATGGCAATGGCCTGCTTCCTGCTGGTAACCGTTTTGCCGGAGCGCCCACTTTTGAGTTCGCCCTCTTTTAGCTCCTGCAACGCGCGGCCAACCTTTTTCGCCGCCAATGTTCCATACTTTGCCATGCTGCTCTCCTGCACAATCTGAACCCAATGGTTGTCAGTGAACGCTGGTGCCCAACAACTCTTCCTTGCGGGCTGCCACCTGCACGCCGAGTCGCTGCAAATCGATGCCCGCCTTTCTCGCCGCGGGAAATATTTCGCCCTCCTCCTCCTTGACATGGTGGTCGACGTACTCGCCAAGCACCTTGACCTTGGCGTCATACAGCGCCTCATTGGGCTCCATGGATTGCAATTGCGCAATCAGCGCCTTGAGCGACGCATGCTCTACCTGCGCCTCGTCCATGGTCTGCGTGGCGTCACCAGCAGCGTCGCGTACGGCGGGATAGAACAACTCCTCTTCAACGCTGGCGTGGGCCGTCAACATGGCACAGATTTGTTCGGCACTGATACGGCGCTGCGATGCTGGGGCATCTGTATCCACCAGCCTCTGGTAGGCGGAAAAAAGCTTCTTGACGTCGCGATGGTCCTTGGTAAGAACTGCGAGGACCCCTTCATCCTGCGTGCCGGCGGCGGACTTTCGCGGTTTCGATGCAGCCGATGTACCGTGTGCTGATCCAGTCTTTGATGCTGTCATGACTTCCTCCTTAAACATTACATTACTACGGGTGCCCGTAAGCTCGGGCGTTGGGAGCAAAACCAACGATAAATCGCGAAACAGCATGCATCTGTGCGATGCCCAACCCAGAGGGCCAAGCGGTCACCTCGTCTCGCGTGTACGGTCCCAGGCATCCCGCGTCGCCAGACGTGCCTTCTCCCAGGTAAGTGCCGACTTGCCACGCACCTTGTCCCACTCGCGCGCGAGCTTGTCCTGCACGTCGTCGAAAGCATGCTCGCGGTACTTCAGGAATGAAGTCACCCCATACTCATACGCCGGACCATAATCGTCAAACGTCGCTCCGCTTTCAACATAGGGCCGTTTGGTGAAATTCTCGCGCCAATAGACATATTCGTCCGTCGGGTCTATTGCCTCGGCGATTCCCTTGCCCGCCATGCCGCCGGCAACGGCGCCCACCGCTGCACCAATCATTGTCCCCACTGGACCTGCCGCACTGCCAATCGCAGCGCCAGCCGCAGCACCCCCGACAGCCGCGCCAATGCCAGCTCCCACGGGATGGGACCCTGGTTCACCGCTGATGGGATCCCGATGGGCAGCATCGTCCTCAGGATAATTTTCTGTGTTCATAGACTCCTCACTTTCCCCGTTCGGAACCCTGTTGCATGCCATACAAATATCACGGCCTTCGGACAGCTACAACGCCTTCAGCAGCAGGGCGAATGCATCGTGCGCTTGACAGCGCTACGTCTTCTGTTCGCTGACATACCAACCAATTTTGCGCAGTCAATGGCATTGGTGCGACCTCGCACAGTCAAGGCCATTTTCATCGCCTAGAGTGATGCCCTTGACAGGCGTAGCCTAAGAGTCATGCTTGACTTCAAGGCTTTCACTCCATGTCAATCGGTAGTCAAAACATAGTGATGAATTAGGAGTAAGTGACCTTCATTGTTTCTATCGCCATTGGAACCCCGCCCGGCAGCGCATGGTGGCATTTGCCCCGTGCTGCTGGTTTGAGAAGCCAGTTGGAAGTTTCCTCGATGAAAGCCACTTCGTCTGACAACGGCGTCAATCCCCCAATCCGCAATGGCTCGCGCAAGCACAAATCGCAATTGGCATTCGTCACGCACATTCGACGTTTTTACGCAGGTACGCCTGCTACCCCATTGTGGTCACGCCTGGGCGTGGCCGCAATTCGCGTCGCCCGGCAACGGGTGGCAATTTTCTTGACCGAAAGGAGCAATCGCATGAAATCCCACAGCAATCAGAGTGGCAGTCAGCCCGGATCCACATCCGGCAAACGACAAGACCAGCAAAACCAAAGCACCCATACCAGCGGGGAGTTTGACGACCTGTTACCCAAGAAGGGTGGCACTGGTTCGTCCACAAAGAAGGACAGCAGCCATGAGCAAGGCTCTTCCAGCGGCACACGCGGCGGTACGCATGAGCAGCATGTCAAGGCCGGCCAGCAGAGCCATAAAAACAGCTAGTTGCGTCCATGACTAAGCGCTGCAGGCCGCCCCGGGTTTCGTGGTGGCCTGCAGCAAAATACCAAGGACTGCGCAGCTACTTTGAGCTGGGGGAGCCATACCGTCTCATTGGCGCCAGACGAAATACTCGCTACTTCGTTTTGGCGCCCCCCGGCTCGGCCTTCTTTCTATGCTGGCGCGCTGCAATATTGGACGGCAGGACTTTCATCACTGCGACTTCAAGCTTGTTCTTCAATCCAACGACTACATCGGCCTTTTCGTTCATCATCGCGTCAAAGCCAACCCTGGCGACTTCGGCCGGATCTGCCTTGTTCGGATCGGCAGCTAGTCTGGTATCGAGCATTGCAGCACGTTCGAAGAAGTGCGTATCGGTAACACCCGGCAACAGGCAGCTCACGCTGATGCCGCTATCTTGCAATTCGTTGCGCAATGCCGCCGCAAATGAGTCCACAAACGCCTTGGAGGCGTTATAGACCGCAGCATAGGTTCCGGGTTGAAAGCCGGCGATGGACCCGGTGATCAGGATGCGACCGCTGCCTTGTGCACGCATCGTTCGGCCCAGCCTGTGCAGGAGATAGAGTGTGCCGCTGACATTGGTATTGATGACGTGCTGTATGTCGCCGAACTCCTGGTCCAAGAAGCCACCACCCAAGCCGTGCCCGGCGTTGGCCATCAATGCCCATATGTAACGACCTCGCAAAGCCGATACGAGTTTATCGACCCCGTCGCGCGCGGCCAGATCAGCCTGAACCGTCTCCACCGAGATGCCGTACCGACGCAATTGATTGGCCGCTGTTTCGATTGCAGCTTCGTCCGACGCAATAACCAGGTTGAAACCTTCGGCAGCGCAGCATTGCGCGAGGTGGTAGCCAATGCCAGACGAGGCACCGGTTACAACAGCCAATGGGTTGGTGCTGGCTTGATTCACAATGTCTCACTAGTTGATGCCGGCAGCCGCATCGGCCACCGCGATTAGGTTCCATCAATTTTCTTTTCTATTGCCAAAAGAACTTTACTGGATTGCCTGCGCCTTGACTGTGTGCGGTCGCACATTCGATCGCAATTGACGGTTCAATCGGCTCCGATGCAGGTGCTGGTATGCGAGAGCCACGGCGGTTTGCATAGGCCCAGGTATATTCCGCTCCGAACAGAAAAATCTGCGCGGAGTAGTAGACCCATGCTGCCAATATGACCAGCGACCCAGCGGCGCCGAATCCGGAGGCTAGGCCGCTTCTGCCGAGGTACAACCCAATGAGCACCTTTCCAATGGTAAACAACAGGGCTGTCACGGCGGCGCCGGTCCAGACGTCGCGCCAAGAAATAATTGCCCGCGGCATGATTTTGTAAATCATGGCGAAGAGCAATGTGAAGATGCCCAGTGACACTGCAAAATTGAGAATTTCAAGCACGATCTGCCAACCGGCGAACCAGCCGGCCCACCACTTTCCCAAGGCCGCCAATGCCGCGCTCACCACCAGCGATACCGTCAACATGAAGGCCAGGCCCAGCACGAGTCCGAACGACAACAGCCGCGTGCGCAATAGAGTCCAGATGCCCAATGCTCTTCGCGGGTCCGGTACGCGCCAGATGCGGTCCAGTGCGCTTTGTAACTCTGCAAACACAGCGGTCGCGCCGATCAACAGTACTGCAAATCCGGTAGCGGACGCAATAGCGCCTCGAACGGGTTCGTGCGCGGCTTTGAGCACTTGTTCCACCACCAATGCGCCATCGCCACCCATTATCCCGCGCAATTGGACGACAATTTCTCCTCGGGCGGCTTGCTCCCCGAGCAATATACCTGCTACCGCAATCACAATGATGAGCAGTGGCGCGAGTGAAAATAGCGTGTAGTACGACAGCGCGGCGCCCATGCTCGGTGCATTATCATTCAGCCAGGCCTGTGCCGCCGCCCGAAGCATTCCCCCCTGCTGGCTGAACCAGTTTTGATTCAATGGCATTGCCCGCGGCGCATGCGTGGACGGTTTGGGGACGACGCGTGGTGCTTGCGTCGTGACAGGACCCATGTCGGTTGGATGTTCCTTCGGCACCGCCCTGGCAGCTCCGACCGACAGTAGCAGGGGAAGAAGTACCTGTACAGTCTCCAGCAGATGCTTCATGCCGCCTGCCGGGCTGGGACCGGACCGTGTTTGCGTTTTCCTGGAGCCGCGTCCGCCCAGGATATATCCAACGATACATGCCGCGCAAATGAGCCCGCCGGTGGCGATGGGAGACATCGCCCGCCTGCGTAGGTGGGACTCCAGTCTTTGACGCTGCGCGGCGACCGTCGCCGCGCAATCGGTAGCGCGTGCCTCGGCACGTTCCAGTTCTGTAGACGCGCTATCCATGACGTGGACTGGTTACCGACTTCAGCCCCAAATGGTGCCGCGTTGCCTCAAAGGGAGGGCTCCCACGGCGCTTGACGGCAAGGAAGACCAAGCCACCAGCACCCACGAGATGGAGGAGCCCGACCAAGAGCAGCGCCCACGTCCAGTCAAGAATGTTGTTCAACGCCAAGGCAGTCACCAGGCACCCGGCCAGGGCCAGCCAGCCAACGGTAAAAATGACCAGCGCGCCAAGAACAATCCCAAGGCGCAGTGCGAGCGCCCGGCCAACCTGCTTTCCTTCCAATGCGGCGAGTTCAACGACACTGTCCGCCCAGTCATGCAGGGAATTCATCAGTGCATGAATCAGATCTGCGGTGGCTGGCGGCGAAACCATGGTGAACCTTTGAAACGAGCTTGATTGCTTGGCAGACTAGCTGTCGGCTCATGCAACTTCCGTGCGATGTCATACCGATAGACTGAGGGCAGCTGTGTTTAGATGCCTATTATTTGTTCTCGAACGCACGGAGGTCAATGCACCAAGCAGTTAGGCTCTTTCATACGGCAATGGCTCTTTTCAATGTAGGCAAGACGTTTGCGCTGGGCGAATTTCTTTGGGCGGACTACTGATGGCCGGCATATTCAGTCTGCACCTTCTGTGGTGGCAATTTTTCCCAAACGCGCGACGGATATCTATGATGCACCTCGCATTCTTGGAGTCGGATGGCGACATCAGCGTTCTGACGACGTCCTCTCTCCAACACGTTGACAATGAGATTGCCTAAGGGCAGGTCCGCCAACATGGCCGTCAAGGCTTGGGCACGGATGGCCCGACTGCAGGCCCGTTGGATGGTGCGCCAGGTTGTGCGTGCTGGCAAACAAACGGGCAAACGCTCCACCGGTGGCACAAAAGCACCACGTAAGTCTCGTTCGGCGGTGCAAAAATCAAGTGGCCACTGGAGTGCCGCCATCGCGCTGGCACCTGGCCTTGCACGGCGCTACTGGCTTTTCAAGCCGTCGGGTTTATCCAGCAAGCAGTCGTATCCATTGCTCGTCATGTTGCATGGTTGCGGTCAGAACGCCAGCGATTTCGCGACCAGCACTCGCATGAACCGCCTGGCGGCAACCTATGGCTTTATGGTGCTCTATCCGGAACAAGACCGGCTGAGCAACGCGCAAGCTTGCTGGAACTGGTTCGATACCCGCCACGGCCGTGCCAGCAACGAAGCCAACAGTATCATGGCTGCGCTGGACCAGGCCTGCGCTATGCACGCCATAGACCCTGAGCGAGTGGCGATTGTCGGTCTGTCAGCCGGAGCGAGCATGGCTGCTCTTGTGGCCTTGCGCTTTCCGCACCGGTTTGTCGCTGCTGTCATGCATTCGGGCGTTGAACCGACCTTGGCAAGCTCTGCCGCTACCGCAGTAGGTGCCATGCGCGGGCGCTACCGCATGGGCACGCCGGCCCACTACGCTGAGGCGCAGGTTCTGCCCGCCTTGCTGGTATTGCAGGGAAGCGCGGACGCCGTGGTGCATAGGGTCAACGGCATGCGGGCGGCCCAGGCGTGGGCCGCTCGCACCCACGCGCAACCGCAGCTCTCACGTGTCGTGTACCGAGGAAACCGCCATCCATTCACCACCATGGATTGGCTCGTCGCAAAGCGCCGGCAGATTACATTGTGCGAGTTCAACGGCTTGGGCCATGCATGGAGCGGAGGCGCGGCATCGAAAGCCTATTCCGACCCCAAGGGGCCTGATGCGTCACGCATGGTATGGGCATTTGTCAAACGACAGATTGGATACGGACCGCCCGGCGCCTATAGGAACCGAGAGATGGAGCGCCGATAGCGCCCGTACACCAGGGCCTTTCGCCTTCCCATGGTTCCCAAGAATGCGACTGCAAATGTGTGATCAAACACAGACGCCCATTTGCATTTGTCAGATGCTGAACGTCTCTATTTGGGTACCAAGTCGACAACGACTAACCACCATTCAATGAGGATCATCATGAATTATCAGGAACAGGACATTTTTGGCATCTACCGCAACCACACCGGTCCGGGTCCCCGTTTGATGGGGGCCAACACCCTTGATGGAAATGACGTTTACAACAAGGACAACGAAGACCTGGGGGATATCAAGGAAATCATGCTTGATGTGCCGACTGGCCGTGTGGCGTATGCCGTGCTGTCGTTTGGTGGCTTCCTTGGCATGGGCGACAAACTGTTCGCCGTTCCGTGGAGCGCATTGAAGCTGGATACGGTGAACAAGCGCTTTGTGCTCGACGTCAGCAAGGAGCGCCTGAAGGAAGCGCCTGGCTTTGACAAGGACGCATGGCCAGACATGGCCGACCCAGCATGGGTGAAAAGCATCCATTCCTACTATGGCGTCAAGCCGTATTCAGACGTTTTGATGTAAGCCCGGGGAACCACGCCAAGTCCGCTACCACCCAGCCACAGGCGGCTAACCCAGCGCAGCCGAGGGCTGGCAGAGAACTGGCTGCATGCGTATCTCCACAAGGTTCTCGCCAGACCTTGACACCTGCGTGCCATGGAAATCTGCGAGGATTTGCACGTCGCCCCAATCGATCAGGCGGTAGGCATCATGCTCTGGGTGCGATTCCTTGGCATCGCGGCGCATTTGCATCTGTATGGCAATCTTGACTGCATTTTCAGCCGACTGTACCGTGACGGCAATGTCATTCAATCCCTGGGCATGGTCCGTGGCGGCAATCAAAGCAGCCGACAGGACCTCACGGACGGCGACCCGACTGACAATGGTTCCCTGGCCGGATTCTTCGTAGCGGATTGTGAAACCGCGAAACGAAAAGCTGCTGCGCACGTTGCCAAGACATTCACCAACGGCAACATCAACCGCTATTGTTGAAGACGAATCTGGGTTAAACCAGGACACGACGTCTGAGCAAGAATCGATAGACAGTCTTACCAGCCGACTAATTCTGTCAACGCTATCGCGCAGCGACGATACATCCAAGCTTGTCGCATTCAGTCTCTGGTGCAAGACCTGGCAAACCAGGTTCAGGGGTTGCAAATTCACCACCAGGTCATGGCGAAATACATAACCCAAGCGTCTGATCAATGCATAGCGTGTCGATTCAACCTTTGAAACATCCGCAAAAGATGACATGTGAGCATTCATGTATTGAGTCCCAGCCATTGGCTTTCGTATACCGGCAACAGATCGGCCACGATTGCTGCCCGCGCTATTTTGCTACAAAAACAGGCGCTCAAGCCAACCTATTGCAAGGCGGCCGATCTTGCGTCAAGCGTGTAGAGAACCCGCTGCGGGAGTGGGCACCGTGTAGCCTGTATTGATCTATTGTCACCAATGCGCATGCGATTGGCCATTCGTGTGTCATCGAACAGAGGAAATGTCATGCGTGAAGCAAGATGGAATCACCCCTGTCTTTCACGTCTGCAAGAGAGCCCGTCTTGCAGCACGCGACGCATGGGAGCAAGTAAACCAGACAAGACGTGAAGCAGCTATTCGATTTAGGAGTTGCACATGGAACCTGATTCATTGATGATGAGCGCCGCAACGCTTTTAGGCATTGCGGGTTTGGGTGGCCTGTTGATGGCCGTAATGCGCTTGATTGGTGTCATGCGACCACCGGCTTGGTTGGCCATGGTTCATGGCTTTTTGGCTGCCGCCGCCCTGGCTTTGCTTTCGTACGCCGCGTGGGCCGTCAAAATACCGCCAATGGCGCAGTTTGCGCTCGCCTTGTTGCTTGCCGCCGCCGCCACTGGCGCGGCCATGAACCTACTCTTTCACTGGAAATTGCAGCCACTGCCGATACCGCTGATGATCGTCCACGCCATGCTGGCTGTGGTCGGTTTCATATTGTTGCTGACAGCTATATTCTGGAAATCGGTCCCGTAACAGGCGATTCCGGCAGATAACAACGCAAGCCGGAGCTTGCGTTGTTGACTCATTCACTGCGCCTTGTGCGCTGGCCTATTTGCTCTTGGTCGATTCACTGCTCTGACTACGCTGTTCACCGGTGTTGCCCTCTGCAGCCGATTCTTTGCGGTTCTTGCGCCATTCGCCGAAATCTTTGGCAAACTTGCTGTAACGCTCGTCGCGCCATGCTGAGTAGGAATCATCCAGAGAACGAATTTGCTCTTGGCGCCATTGGCAATACTCCGGGTCATGCATGTGCTGGTGTTGATGTTGGCCATAGTTACTCTGATCGTAGCCATAGCCTCCCTGCGGGTATCCAAACTGGAAGCCACGATCAGCGTTTTGGGGGGCGCCGCGCCATCCTGCATTGGCTTCATCCCAACTACTTTGTGGGCCGCCATACGTTTGCGATCGGCCGTACGCGCGCTGTTGATTGTCGTAACGTGCCGGGTTTTCATAGTTGCTGCTATTGGGGCCATAAGCATAGTCGCCACGCATGGACTCGTCATAGCTGATGTTGCGACCGCCTTCATTGCCTCTGACATTGCCCAGGGTGTCAAAACCACCATGCTGTTGGGAGCCTGGATAGTGCCCCTCGGCGCCGTACTGCCCGCTGAACTGGCCGCGGTTGTCTTGGTAAGCGGAATGCTGGCCTTGCCCTGGTTGGCCCGAGTAGCCCATTTGATTGCGATTGGGGTACGTGTTGTCGCTTTGGTAGTTTTGACCGCCGCGCTGTCTTTGATCATTTTTGTTTGCCATTTTGGTGTCCTTAAGGGGTGAAGATTGGTTGAAATCGGTTCTGAACGTTGTCGCCCACCCGGGGCTACGCTGGAACCGAGAACAACGATAGTGAGCCAGCCTGGAATGATCTGTGCGATGTCAAACGCAGAAAATCCCGGCGCAACTGTGCGTATGCGCACCGAAAGCCTGCTGTGTCAAACGTAGGCTTACGGACGTGACACCTGAAGCCCAACCGGTGGATATAAAAGGGAATATGCAATTTTTAAGTGACGAGGAGCATATGCACACGCGGCCATTGGTGCAAAGACTTTCCGAATGCCATTGTGGCTACCCCATCTTCTTTCGCAACCACATTTGTCTGCATTGCGGCAGGGCCCTCGGATATGAGCCAGAGAAGTCCATGCTCCTATCCCTTGACCCAGTGGGCGCCAATGCTTGGCGCGTTGCGGGGTCCGCTGGCCGGGGGCCCACATACTGGCGGTGCCAGAATTTTGATTTGGCACCGCAGTGCAACTGGCTTGTCCCGGCATCGAGTGACGACTCTCACCAACTGTGCCGCTGCTGTCGACTCAACCGCACCGTGCCAGACCAGAGCGTTGCTGAAAACGCACAACTCTGGCACAAGGTAGAGGTGGCCAAGCGCAGGCTTGTATCCTCATTGATTGCGGTTGGACTGCCTGTGGCCTCGCGCGTCAGTGAGGATACACAGAAAGGCCTGGCTTTCGATTTGCTGGTGGCCACGGCGCCTGGAGCGGTGGTGACGGGCCATGACGATGGCATCATTACGCTCAATGTCAACGAAGCGGACAACGCAGCTCGCGAGGCCATCCGTTCTGCGTTGCAGGAGCCGTATCGCACCTTGCTTGGACACGCACGACATGAGTCCGGACACTATTATTGGAAGCGACTGCTAGACGGCGGCCCATGGCAAGAACCGTTTCGTGCACTGTTTGGCGATGAACGGCAAGACTATGCCGCCGCATTGCAACGCCACTATGCGCAAGGACCGGAACTGCAATGGACCAGCAAGTACGTCAGTGCCTATGCGGGCGCGCACCCATGGGAAGACTGGGCGGAAACCTGGGCCCACTACCTCCATATGGTTGACACATTGGACACAGCAATGGCCTTCCATATTGCCGATGAGCAGTCGAGCCTGTTGAAGCGTCCATTTGACAGTCAGGTGCTGTATGGCAAACCAGGCGACAAGGCGAGAGCTGACAGTCAGTTCCTGACCAGTGTCAACACATGGGCTGGACTGACGACGGCCCTCAACGAGATGTCCCAGGCCATGGATCTATCTGACTTTTATCCATTTGCTCTCAGCAATCTTGCGGTGACAAAATTGCACTTTGTGCACCGCTTTATTCAAGAGCGCGCACGGTCACCCGTCTCTACAAATTTGAAATAGCGGGCGGCAAAATGAATGGCATTCACTCTGCAAGATCTGGTCCAACGGTCTGTATTCAGGCGCACCGACGCCCGTGCATGGTCTCGGCACAGTTCGGCTTCAGTTGACTACCACACGCAAAACGCCAAGATTATGATATCGATAGAGTCCACAGATGAAGAGTCCATGGACCAGGCGTCCGCCATTTCATGGGGTGCCGCCATTGCAGGCGCGGCAATTGCCGCTGCGGCTTCACTCGCCCTGTTGTCGTTGGGGGCCGGCCTGGGGCTATCGGCCATTTCGGCGTGGTCGCAGCGAGGTATTAGCGCCAACACCTTTGGTCTGGCCAGCATCGTATGGGCTATCGTCACGCAGTTGTGCGCCAGTGCTCTGGGCGGCTACTTGTCGGGGCGATTGCGGGCGCGTTGGTCTGCTCTACATGTCGATGAGGTTTATTTTCGGGACACGACGCAAGGACTGCTGTCCTGGGCGGTGGCAACGTTAGTGACCGCAACCATCCTGCTGACTGTGGCAACGAGTGTCGTTGGCACGGCTGCCAAAGCTTCATCCACCCTGGCAACTGGCGCCGCCATCGTGGGCACCACCGCGGTCACTCAAGCCGGAACGAATGGAACTTATGGAATGGATCCCATGGCTTATTGGGTGGACTCGCTGTTTCGCAAGGAACCCGCATCGTCGGCAACGTCGGCGCCAGCACCCATTGTGGACGCTGGAACGACGAACACCGCCCCCGTGCCATTGCCAGAAGTGACGCGCATATTCGTCAACGCATCAGGCACCGCCGCATTGCCGGCGCAAGATGTCCGCTACCTGGGCCAGCTGGTGTCACAGCACACGGGGCTGCAGCAGGCCGACGCCGAGCACCGAGTCACGGATACCTTCGCTGCGCTGCAAACTAACATAAACAACGCTAAAACGGCTGCCGCTGAAACGGCGGAAAAAGCACGCAAGGCGGGCATACAGGCTGCCCTGTGGCTTTTCATTGCGCTGCTGTCAGGAGCGTTTATCGCCAGCTATGCCGCAACCATAGGCGGTCGGGAACGTGATTTGTAACATGACACCGTTCAGGAGACCTTCATGCGCTCACTAATTTTGTTTCTTCTCGGCGTCCCGATTCCGCTCATCATTCTGATTGCTCTGTTTGTGCACTGAGTCGCTGCCATTTGCCGCTGCGTTGTGGATCTCGTTCGCCATGATGTCCATAAAGTCGTCAACATTCAGCGATATGACTTTGAGACGCGTTCCCATGCCGGGGCGCACTTTGCCATATGCGAAGGTCTTGTGGCGAATCAACTTTCTCATAAGTGTAGCTCGCAGAACTCGGTAATTACGTGTGCGACCAGTGGTTGCAAAGCTAGTCGGGCAACAGCACAACCTTGCGGCAGCCCTGCTCCTTTTTATCGAACATTCTGTAGCCTTGGGGTGCAGCTGACAGGGGCATGCGATGGGATATCAAGACGTCGGGAGCAAGCTCCCCAGCCATGATGTGCTCCAACAACCGGGACATGTGATGCTGCACGTGTGTCTGTCCACATTTGAATGTGAGACCCTTCTCAAAAGCGTCGCCCATCATAAAAGCGTGAATGATGCTGGAATACACACCAGCGACGCTGACCGTGCCACCACGCCGCGTGGCGGCGATAGCCTGGCGAATCACGGCACCGCTGCCACCTTCTGCCACTGCAAGCGCCGTTTCCCTGCCACTTCCTTTGGCTTCGAAACCAACGCAATCAATGCTGCCGTCAACACCACGGTTCCCCGTTTCGTTCACGATGTACTGAGCAGCATCGTCCGTGTCGTCAAAATTGATGGCGTCCACGCCATACGCCTTCACCGCTTGCAGTAGTCTGTAGGGATGGTGGTCCACCATGAATATTTTTTCGGCGCCCCGCATGCGTGCGCAAGCGGCCGCCATCTGGCCAACAGGTCCGGCGCCAAATATGGCCACGGTGCTGCCCAGACCGATTCCTGCATTCAACACGCTTTGGTAGCCAGTGGGCAGAATGTCGGACAGAAAGAGTACCTTGTCATCCGCTATGCCGCACGGCAGCAACAGCGGGCCGACGTTGGCTTTGGGTACGCGGACATATTCCGCCTGACCACCGGCGTAGCCACCATAGAGTTGCGAATGCCCGAACATGCCAGCGCTCGGCGCAACGCCCGGATTGGTCGTCTCGCACGCCGCAAACAGCTTGCGTTTGCAGAAGTAGCAGTCGCCGCAGGAAATAGTGAATGGCACGACCACCCGGTCACCCCGCTTGAATTTGGTCACCGCGGTACCGGCGTCCTCAACTATTCCCATGAATTCATGACCCAGAATGTCACCAACTTTCATGCAGGGGGTTTTGCCTCGATACAAGTGCAGGTCCGAGCCGCAAATGGCGGTTGCAGTTACGCGCAAAATGATGTCATCACTCTGCTGCAATACGGGATCTGGCACCGTGTCAACGCGCACATCGTTCGCTCCGTGATACGTCAGTGCTTTCATCAAGGCCCCTTCGCGGTCAATGCAGGCTGGTGCCTGGCAAATCTTCCTGGGGTGTCAGGCTAAAGGCGTTGCACCGCCCAATCTGTGCGGTCACGAACAGTGCAAATCAGTGCGACGTCAGGCGGGTTCGATTATTTCAAGGCAACGAGGTCAATCTGTTGTGAATTGTCAAGGTGGCGTTTTCGGCAGCGATTAGAACTGGGAGCTAGCAAACTTGTAGATACGAATCGATGCCTTCCACTCCTATCAACACGAGCAGCGGCCCCAAGGTCCTGTGCTGCGTAACGGCACTGCTGTGTATGCCGGCGGCCCGTGCGGATACGGCCTTGCCTGTCTCGGAAGTCGGCAGCCCCGGGGGCATCGTGTCAGCCGTTGTTGTCGACCCGCACCTGAACCAAATAGTGCCGCTGGACTTGAGCAGTGGCGACGGCCCTGCACTGACCCGGTGTTTGGTGGACACCCTGCGCCAAATGTTGGGAGCCGATACATCGTATCTGGGGCAGGCTGGTAATGGCAGTGCACGGTTGAAGCAGGGCGGTAGTATTTTCAGCTTTTATCCACTGCGCGCCAGTGGCGACAACAGTCAAACCCTCGGCATCCACTTGCTGGCATCCAATGCACTCAATATTGGCACGGCGTGTGGCAATCTGGATGTGGCGCCGGCCCTGTACAACCCCGCCGAGTTTGGTATGGCGTTGACGGCCTTGGGGCTGTCCGCGCAGACCGATGCCACGGGCGTAATAACCATCGCAGGCAATGGCAACACCTATGCTGTGCGCCCGGACTATGTGGTAGAGCCAGGTCGGGGCAGTGGCACCAAGACGTTGAAGTCAACCTGCACGGTTTGGATGCAGTGCGCTGATGGCCGCTACCGCTTTGTCGACAGCCTGGGCAATAGTCAGGAGCTTCACCCAGCGTTCTTGTTGCCCAGTGTCTTGCGAGACCAGGCCGCTGTCACATTGGGCGGTCAACTGGTCATACAGACTGACGGTACGGCGGTATTGACACGGCTGGATCACACGCAGTCGGTGTTTCAAGCTGATTGGGCCTTGGGGCCCATTCCACCGTCATTTGCGTCCTTTGGCTGGTGGGGCGACGGGCCCGACCGTTTTCGCGTCGCAGTTGGTTTTCTTTCGCAAGGCATGACACTGATTGCACAGTCATTTGGCATTGACTGAATGTGTGCGTCCGTGTGTGCGTCCGTAGGTGTCTTCCAGGCGCACGATGTCGTCTTCTCCCAAATAGGAGCCAGACTGCACTTCAATGATTTCCAGGGGCACCTTGCCCGGGTTGGCCAGGCGGTGAACCTGGCCCAGCGGAATGTAGGTACTCTGGTTTTCCGTCAGCAATGTGACCTTGTCGCCATTGGTGACCTCTGCCGTTCCACTGACCACGACCCAGTGCTCGGCACGGTGGTGGTGCATTTGCAGGCTCAACGCCGCGCCTGGCTTGACCACAATGCGCTTGACCTGAAACCGCTCACCCGAGTCCACGCTGTCGTAGACGCCCCAGGGGCGAGCCACGCGCCGGTGGTGCAAAGCCTGCGCAACGCCTTGGGCTTCCAATTGGGCAACCACGGTTTTGACCTGCTCAGCATGGTCGGCGTGGGCCACCAATACGGCGTCGGCCGTATCGATGATCAGCAGGTTGTGGGTACCCAGTGCCACGACCGGACGATGGGTGGCATGGATAAAAGTGTCTTTCGCAAACAACACATGCCCGTTGCCATGGATACGGTTGCCATCGGCATCGGGCGCGCTGAGTTCGGCCACCGCATTCCAACTCCCGACATCGCTCCAAGCGGTTGTAAACGGCACCACGGCGACGTTGTCGGCCTTCTCCAT
>OUNL010000134.1_pt3 | contig 22332 bp, 28 predicted proteins | sample 1779831 | NCBI WGS metagenome assembly OUNL01 (sample SAMEA3914863, study PRJEB12502) | metagenome | biome: forest; material: soil | place: USA | collected 2011-09-16 | depth 0.1 m | reverse complement strand
TCGACATCCGCGTCATGCACATTCATCGACACGATAGGCAGGCCGCGCGTGCCCCGTGCCGGCAGCACACTGCCGTGCGATGCAAAACCAACTGCCGCTGGCAGATCGCCGGAAAAGATATCGTGTTTTACGTCATGCCCGAGTGTGCGACCGTCCCCCGCGAGCAAACCGGCGCGCAATAGTACCGAATAGTGCTGATTGGGTTGGACAAACGGAAAGCTGAGCGTCTTTCCTGCATCTTTGAGACCCCAACTACCGCTGACTACTTCCCCATTCGGGCCGGTGACAGCGATTTGCTGGTCAAACATTTGCGCTGCCGCCAGTCCGATGTTGAACTTCAGGACCAATGCCGTGCGGGAATCCCGCGCTTCGGAACTTGCGGACGTTAACGAAAATTCTTTGGCCGTCGCATGCGCCACGGCGCTAGCTGCAGTGCCCTGCAAGGCTGGCTTGTCGCCGTCGGTGCCGCGACCGCAGCCGCTTACCAACAGACACAGGCAAGATACAGCAATGAAAGATAGAACGATGCTTTGCTGCAGGCGCTTGAGCAGTTGACGGGTCATGTGTGGATCTTTCTGGGTTGACGGTGAAGTATCGCCTCTGACTGTAGGGGCCCATTGTGAAAATCAAACGCGCTGAATGCGAAAGGAGCGTGAAATGGCAGCCGCTACGATACCGCATCGTGTGCTGCCCACCCCATGACAGGCCTATACTGCAAACCTTGATTTCGAATGGAGGTTGCCATGGCGTTGTCCGACCAGGTTCCAGTGAAATCCGGACTGGGCGCCAAGTCCACCGGGGCAGACGTACTTGCTGATTGCGACCTAACTGGCAAGGTTGCTATTGTGACCGGCGGCTACAGTGGCATCGGACTGGAAACCGTGCGTGCGCTGACAAGCAAGGGTGTGCGGGTGATCGTGCCGGTTCGCGATCGGGCCAAGGCCGGTGCCGCGCTTGCCGGAATCGCCGGTCAGGTCGACATGGCTGATATGGATTTGGGAAATCTCGCATCGGTGCGGCACTTTGCCGACAGCATCGTGGCTGCGTTGCCCCGGCTTGACTTTTTGATCAACAACGCGGGGATCATGGCCTGCCCGGAAACGCGCGTCGGGCCTGGATGGGAGGCCCAGTTTGGAACGAATCATCTTGGCCACATGGCGCTGGTGTTGGGGTTGATCAACCTGCTCGCGCGCACCGAAGATACGCGGGTTGTGGCATTGTCATCGACTGGTCACAAGATCAGCGGCATTCGCTGGGACGACGTCCATTTCCAAGCCACACCGTACGACAAGTGGCAGGCCTATGGCCAGTCCAAGACAGCCAACGCGCTGTTCGCCAATGCCCTCAGCCGCAGGTTGAAGGCATCCGGCGGTCACGCCTTTGCCGTCCACCCGGGTGGAATATTCACGCCCTTGCAGCGGCACTTGGGCGTTGCGGAGCAAGTTCGACTCGGCTGGATCAACGAAGATGGCTCGCCATCGGAACTTGCAAAGGCGGGGTTCAAAACCACCGAACAGGGTTGCGCCACGACGCTGTGGGCGGCAACCAGCACGCTGTTGTCCGGTAAGCCCGGAGTCTATTGTGAAGACTGCGATATTGCGGCGCCCACGGACTCGGGCAGTCCCTTTGCCCGCTTTCGCGGCGTCGAAGCGCACGCCTGCGATGATGAGGCGGCGGAGCGTCTGTGGGTGGAGAGTGCAAGCGTGCTCGCTAAGACTTGAAGCGTCGCGGGATGCCCCAGGGGTCTCGCTAGGCGGGTGCGCAAGGCGCAATTCTGGGCGCCGCCGCAAAGTTGGCGATCTGGCTGAGCAGTTCGGCCGCGTCCCATTGGTCATCGGCATTCTGGCCATATTTGCAAGCCAGCACGCGCCCTTGTGCATCCAGTAGAAAGTCGGCGGGCAGTCCCAAAATGCCGTTTTCGGCCTTGTTATAGAAGCGCCGCGACGCCAGAATCCAACGAAAGCCACTCCACAGAATGCGCGGATTGAACAAGGCCCAGCGGGATGTCTCGACCCCGAAGGCGCGGAAGTACTGCTTGCGGATGTCGGCCACGCAATCAAACGGCAGCTGCGCCTGGTATTTGAGCATCTCTTGCTGCGAGGAGTGGAAAAACACGATCTGGTGGACGCCGGCGGCCGCAATCTCGGCATGCCGTTTGCCCATGGTCAGCAAGTGAAAGTTGCATACCGGACAGCCGGCAAAGCGTCGAAATTGCAGATGCGTGTAGCGCGCGTGCGGGCTTGGAATGTTTAAAGCTTGGTTGTGGATGGTGTGCAGGGTTAGTGCAGGCGCGCAGTCACCGGGTGCGAGTTTCATGGAAAAGGAGCTTTCATTTAATTTAAGTACAATGTACGTAAATGCGAATATACCCGCTACTTTCCAACCATGTCAACATCAAGGCCTATGGGACGCCCTGCCAAATTCACACGCGAACAACTGCAAGCCGCCGCATTGGCCTTGGTGGACCGGGAAGGCTTGGCGGGTCTGACCATGCGTGCACTGGGCAGTGCACTGGGTACCGGCGCCATGACGCTGTACAACTACGTGGCGACGCGCGAAGAGCTTGAAGTGTTGGTAGTCGAGGCCGTTATTGCGCAGGCCCAATGGTCTACCGACGTCCAGCCGCAATGGCAGGACGAAGTGCGCGACATTGCCACCGCGTGGTGGGGCGTAGTTCGAGCCCACCCCCATGCGATACCGTTGATACTGACACGGCGTAGCCGCTCGCCGGCCATGTTTGGAGTCTCCGAAGCGATGCTGCGCGCGCTGGCAAAAAGCGGACGTTCCGGGTCCAGCCTGCTGGTTGCGTTTCGTGCTGTGACTGCGCTGGTCACCGGTCTCGCGCAGGCTGAACTCGCTGGGCCTTTGGCTGTGAAGGCCGCCGAATCGGCCGAGAACGCCATTGCACGATTTCGTGCGCTTTCGGTTGAGCGTTTTCCGTATCTGGTCGAAATTGCCGGTGCGGCTGCGCACAGCGCACCCGAGGATGAGTTTCGTGACAGTCTGGATGTTCTGTTGGAGGGGCTTTCACAGAATCGCAAAAAGGTGCTTTGATCGATGCGTTCTATTGGTAGCAATCCGACTCCAGGCTGGCCTTCCAGGGCATGCGGGCGTAGGCCTCGTTAAATGGATCCAGCGCCGCGGCCTTAGGGCGCTCCATCATGATGCATTTGTTGCCCCTGCGAAAGCGTATGTGGTCGAGGTCAACACGCTCTTCGGTCCATGGGCCGGATTGGGCCGCGGCATTTGCAATCGCTCCCTCAACCGTTGCTGGCAATCGTCCGCGAAATTGCGACTGCGCGGCAAAGCCGGGTGCCGCCAGTGTGGCCGCGTCTTTGCGGGAAAGAGTCAAGTTCAACGCTGGCGAGGCTGGGGCACTCACAGCTGCTGTGTCGGTTGGCGGTGCGGATATGGTGTCGACTGCTGCCGGCGCCATTCCGTTGGCCGACGCTTGATTCCTATGGTCCGGCTGTCGCAAGCTATCCTGCGGTGTCTGCATGGCGTGCGCCTGCACGGTCATGGACTGCGGCAGCACTGCCTTTGGCAATTCCAGCAGCCATACGTTGATCGGCGTTACGACTGCGTTGCCGCGGAACGCCGATAAGCCGTGCTCTTGCGACCACCACGCCATGATGGCCAACAGATGCAGACCCAGCACCGCCAGGCCAACGCTGATCTCACGCTCCTTAAAACGAGCGCTTAGAATTATTGTCATCCGAACCACGACTCCCTATCGCCTTGAAGCGCGAAGTATAGGGCGCAAAGAAAGCATTCATGCCAACAAAGACTGCACTTCTCGTCATTGACATTCAGCGTGGCGCCTTCGACGCTATGCGTTGCCCACCCATCGCCTCAGCGGACCGCCTGATAGCCAACGCCACGGCCTTGGTGACAGCGGCCCGGGCGGGCGGTCACACGCTGGTGTTTGTTCAGCATTGCGACGAGCCACTGGCGCCGTTTGAAGAGGGCACTGTGCATTGGCTGTTGCACGAGGCACTGGTGCCGGCGTCCGGAGACGTGGTATTGAAAAAGTACGCATCCAGCTCGTTTGAAGCCACCGATTTGCATGCGCAGCTCGAAGCCCGCGGTGTCAAGGACCTGCTGCTGTGTGGATTGCAGAGTGAGTTTTGCGTGTCCAACACCACGCGCTCGGCGCTGGCGCTGGGCTATGCCGTAACCGTTGCCGGTGACGGTCACAGTACCTGGCCTTCGGATGACAAAGGCGCTGACGAAATCTCCGAAATCGTCAATGCACAGTTGGGTAGTTGTGGCGCAAAGATTTGCGCGACACAAGATATGGTGCAAGCGCTGCGGGGCACCTGATCGCACGCGCGCTCGGTTGGTAGCATTGACCGGGCAAACGATGTACAGTCAGCCAGTCGAATGCGACAAAGGAGCTGACCATGGCATTGCGGGGCGTGCGTATGCTGTGCATTGGGCTTGCAGCCATGTTGGCGACATGGGCCAGTGCGGATACCCTGCACATCGGGTCATGGGATCGCAAGACCGATACGCTGGTATTGGTCGGCGAAGCGGTTCTATCGCGGGCCTACACGGAGTTGGGGCAACCGGTGGACTTCCAGGAATATCCCATTCGCCGGGCCATGGTCATGATGTTGAACGGCGAACTCGACGGTAATGTGTTTCGGATTGCAGCGCTCAGCGGCGAACAACCAGCCTTGTTCCGGGTGGACACCCCCATCAACTTTACCGAGGTGCGGCTGTATGCGGCCAACTCCGTGCACAAGGTCAGCAACTGGAGCCAATTGACGGGATTGCGCGTGGCCTACCAGCGCGGAACCTTGGTGGTGGAGCGCAACCTGCCGCCAAACTGCCAACGGGTGGAGGCGGGCAGTGTGGTTGAGCTGTTTCGTTTGCTCAGCCATGGCGTTGCAGATATCGCTCTGGTGGTGGAGCCGGCACAGAGCAAGCCCCATCCGCTGTCAAATACCTATGGAGCCGGTCGTTCCGACGGCATCCTCGAGCGCACTCCGCTGCATCACTATCTGCTCGGCAAGCACCAGGAGACCGGCGCGCGTTTGAACACGGTGCTTAAACGCATGGCAAATAATGGCGAGATGCAGGCCGTGACCAACAGGGCATTGAAATCGCTGGAGTAGGAGTACCTAGTGCTGGTCGGCCAGTACGAATCGTGGTTTACACCGGTACCGGTTTCGCTGGCCGTGCCGTTGTCACTGGTGGGCTTGCCCCTCAATATCTGCGTGCAGATCGGCTTGGTGCTGTTGATTGCGCTGTCAGCCAACAACGCCATATTCATTGTGAGGTGGCCAACGAACTGCGCCATGAGGCTATGGGTTTTGATTCCAATGACTTCGTTGTAGTGTGACTGATGACGTTGAATGGTGCGGGCGCGGCGGCGCGCAATTCGATTGGCTTCACAGTGTTTTCTGGCATGCTGGCATCCACTATTCTTGCTGTGGCACTGGTGCCGGTTTTCGTCTTGTTGGTTGCGCAGTGGCAGGAACGCATCGGGCCCAAGCCTGCGGCTCAGTATGCGACAGCGAGTCCGACTGCACAATGAACTTTTTTCCTATATAGTTCTCGAATGATTTTGACAGGTGAAAATGACTATGCGTTCGGGTTCATCCTCAATTTTTGCGACAGCCGTGCTGGTCGGTGCCAGTCTGTTGGTGCAGGTCGCGCATGCTGAAGCGGACCAAAGCAAACTGCAGAAGCTGGAACAGCGCTTCAAGGCCGCCAACAAAGCCGGTGACGGCAAGTTGACGCCGCAAGAAGCCAAGGCCGGCATGCCATTTGTGAGCAAACACTTTGACAAGATCGACAAGGACCATAAAGGCTATGTGACGATTGCGGATATCCAGGCGGCAATGGCGGCGCGGGGAAAGTAGCAGGGTTTGTTGTTGTCACAAACCAGTCTGGTGGTCTGTGTTCCTGAGGCTGAGGCCTTGGTCGCCGGTCTGCGCGATCGTTTTGATCCTGCCGCTAAATTGGGCATGCCAGCGCATATCACGCTGGCGTTTCCTTTCATGCCGCCTGAGACCGTTAGTCCCGCCGTTCTACAGCGACTGCAGGGCATCGCAAATCGCTTCACCACGTTTGACTATTCTCTGGCAGGCGTTGGCAGGTTTCCGCGCGCCGCGTACTTGGAGCCAGTACCCGCCGCGCCGTTTATCGCGTTGACCCAAGCGGTGTTTCAGGCTTTTCCGCAGCACCCTCCCAATACTGGCAGTTCCAACACGGTAGTGCCGCATGTGACGGTTGCCAATGGCAGTGCGGATGCTGCTGATGCAGTGCAAACCGAGTTGTTGGGCGCGTTGGGGCGCCATGGGTCCGTCCGGGCGACATGCAGGTCGCTGACATTGTTTGAAAACGGGTCGGGCTTTTGGCGGCCCATGCATGTGTTTGCGCTGGCTGGCGTCGGAGAGAAAGCCCTTGCGGAGCAAAAATAATGTTGCCTCGAAACCCTGATTTCGAAGGTACATTTCACCTGTTTGCGGATGTGCGTCGCGGCCCTGTGTATTCCAACTATCGTCCGCAGCATGCGGTTCATGACAACTACCAGACCTCAGGTCATCACAATTATCTGGACCGTGAGTGCCTTCACCCCGGGGACATCGCAAAGGTCGAAGCGTGGCTGATAACACCACACATCTACCCACAGTGCCTGTGGGAAGGGCGTGAAATCAAAGTGCTGGAGGGTGCCAAACACGTTGGCAACTTGGTGGTCACGCAGGTGTTCAATGAGATTTTGCGTGTGCGTCCGCAGGACTATAGACCGGTGTGGGTTGAACCGCCGGACTTGGACTGAGTGGGCCATCCTTACGCCAACGGGCTTGACATATAGTCTGTTAGTCAATGGTCCGCGACAGCGAACGTCAATACATTGATGCGCGCAGTGGACTAATCTAGTCGAATCCTAGGAGGCGGCGGTGGGTTTGCCAGGCGTCGTAATTGTGTTCAACGGACCAGCGCCAAGTTTCAGTGATTTGTGCGCGGAGGCGTCGGACTATGGGGGCATGTTGGTCGTTTGGGATGACGTGGGTCAAGCGACTGCAAAATTTTCCTTTGAGATGGATGCAAAGTACCCTGTTACCGTCCACTTCAGTCAGCGAGATGGTTTTTTCATTTGTGATTACACCATGCTGGCACCGGTGTTGTACCAACTCCTTTGGGAGGTGCTAGTTAAGCTAGGCGGTACCCCGGTCTATCCATATGAACGGCTGCGGCTACCAATCTCCAAACGCTCTATTGTCCGTGCACGTGCCAGAATTCATATGGGTAGTTCGTTAATGTTGTTCCTGCTAATTGCCGTCCCGACAGGTGTCGTCGTTGCCCTTTGGAAATTGGTTGCCAAAGCCCTTTAACTACGGGCGTGAACCAGACTGCAAAATATGTTTGCCAAACCTGCAGCCAATAGAATAGACATGGCAGCCACTGATTTCCCCGATTTTGAATCATTGATTGACCAGTGGCTGTTGACGCCCGACGCTGAGGTCGAAGCACTCGTGCGCCAACACAGGGTGTTGCCAATTTCCGCAGACGTGGGGGGAGCTTACTTCTTTCGACTGGTTGATCGTCAGGTAGTTTTTTGCGCCTGGGGGTCGGACGGCGGGTTGTACCTGGAGGAGCCATCGTTGAGGATGAATGCCCTGGTTGTCGGTGCGAAAAAGTATCCACAACTCAGATCATTTCTGCCCGAGCGGCCAAGCGATGCGCCGGACTGCGTGAAGTGTCACGGAACGGGAACGATCATGAAATCCTTTGGCTGTGGCGCTTGCTGGAGCCTGGGCTGGCTGCATGAAATGGTTAACGGCATCCAAGCTGCCAATGCTCTGCGGTCATCAGTGGCGTCAAGGCTTAAGGCATGGCTTTTCAAAAGGTCGAACTAATGGGTGATTTTTTCGGCCGTTAATATTGGGGACAGCGAAAATGGCCGGTCACTGATTTCCCAAAGCGTTGTCTTTGCTAAGCCATTCCGGAATGTCAGTTTTTCCATACAACACCCGCCAGACATCAATGTGGTCTTCGCGTTCCATAAAAAATACAAGGTGTGGGTAGCGTCTTGGTGGCCAGGAGCGCAATCCCGAAAGATTCAATGCGTGAGCGTAGCGTAGCGTGGCAAGCCGGTAGCGGGGGCGCGCGCGATTTGGGAATAGGCTTACTCCAGGGTATCAATAAATCCAAGAGCGGCTTGCCCGGCGCCCTCGCTTAAACAGCGATAAATCGCGTCAAGTACGTCTTGATTGGCCTTGCTATGCGGGATGACGGGCTTGGCCCTCATCCCCAGTTGCGTATTTGCGCGCGCTCGCGCAGCGCAGCAAAGTAACTGGCATCAGCGGGCGCAGCGGGTGTGGACTCCAGGCCCTTGAGAAGCATGCCGCGCAATTGCAAGAGATCTGCGTCTTTGCGAATCAACTCGCGCACATACTCGCTACTGATTCCGTCACCGCGTTGTGCTACCTGTTCGTCTACAAAGGATTTGAGCGAATCAGACAATGAGATGCGCATGGTGCTCATTTGCCAATTTTAAGGCCGTTTGGCAAGATTTGACACGAACGCAACTGGTTGCGTCACGTTTTAGTTGCCCTCGACGTTGCCGAATGTCCTCGACCTGCACGTATCATGCTGCCTATGAATTCGATCACCCTTACGGCCCTTGAAGCCTTCCCGCAGCAATTGGAAGCACATTACGCAGCATTCCCCGCCGCATTCACCCATTGGACACCCGCGTCCTGGGACGGAATTCCCAGCGAGCATTTCACGGCCATCGAACAGGTATGCCACATTCGCGATATCGAGATAGAGGGCTACCACGTGCGGTTCCACCGCACCTTGCGCGAAGACAAGCCCTTGTTGGAATCGATCGTTAGCGAGCCCCTTGCCATCGAACGCGCGTACGGCACACAAAACGCCAGCGAGGTTTTTGCCTCCTTTCGTGCGGCGCGGGCGCAGACCGTCGCATTGATTCGGGGTCTGTCAACCGAACAACTGAGCCGAAAGGCGGAGTTTGAAGGCTATGGCCCACTGACTTTGCGCAGTCTGGTGCACTATTTGTGCAGCCATGACCAGCAGCATTTAGCTGGGCTGCAATGGTTGTTGGGCAAGATCGAGGCTTCGAGCGCCTAGGATGACCATTGCCTTCCTGGATGTTGACTACCGCGACATCGGCGCACGTGCCGCATGCGTTGTCGTCGATGGTTGGACGGCCGGGGTTGCGGCGGCAGTCTATGTGCAGGATATCGCCACAGTCGCAGCCTACGAGCCGGGTCAGTTCTATCTGCGTGAAATGCCGTGTTTGATGGCCGTATTGGCAATGCTGCCGGCGCCGGCAGACGTGTTGGTGGTCGATGGTTATGTGTGGCTGGCGTCTTTGGAGCGGGAAGGCTTGGGCGCCCATTTGTTTTCCGCGATGGGAGGTGTGACCCCCGTAGTTGGCATTGCCAAAACTGCGTTTCATGGCGTGGACACCAGCGCCGTGGTGGCACCGGTGTTGCGGGGCAGTTCCAAAAACGCCTTGTATGTCACGGCAGTTGGCATGCCTTTGGATGAGGCTGCAGATCATGTGCGAGGCATGTGTGGCCCGCACCGCATTCCAGACATTCTGCGGTTGACCGATCAGTTGGCCCGTGGCAAGGGGCTGGCCGCGTCTGCGCTGGTGGATGGCGGTTCGACCGTTTCATAGTCCCCGCCCCAACTCTGCCAGTCCGCACCCCATAGCTCAAAGGGATGCTGGGTACGGTCCGAGCCGTTGCCGCAGCGCATGGTGCCAGCGGCACAATAGACATCACAGCCCCAGCAGGTGCGTTCCGGGTTGGCGGGGATGACGGGGAATTTCTTGGCCACTATGTCAATGGCTTGCTTCGCCAGCATTGGATGCAGGTAGCCGCTGGCCGCGTCGACGTTTCATATCGTCGCCCATGGCCTGTAGTGCGGGTGGTGTCAAATAGACCTGAGCCGCTGGGTAAACGACCTGTTCTTCGCGCTCGATATGGTCGTTGTACAGCGCCGTAAAGCCATGCAGTGCGGCGGTCTGCTCAGGTGTCAGGGCTACCCATGTATCGGCGGTGCCGTTGACCACCATTAGCAGCACCGCGCGGGCGTTGGCCCAATGTGACTCCATCTGATGATGGTCTTGCTGCAGTTCGCGCACCAGGGCTTGAATCTCGACATTGCCGTTGGCCAGCAGGGGTGGGAATACATGTAGTTCTTCGTCTTCATGGTGCAAGGGCGCGGCAACGTCGAAATAGCGCAGCACGTCTGCGGCCGCCAAGCGTGCCGAATCGTCGCAGCCCTGTGTCCGCAAATGCGTTTGCAAGCGTTGCAGCAGCGCCAGCGAGCGCTGTACGCGTTCATGGCACGCACTCAGCATGTCGAAGGGCTGGTCAAAGCTGGCAGCGGGCGTGTGAAAACCCGGTAGTGGCGCACTGCTGGAAGCTGTCATGGCGGTTGCACTCCTGAATGATCAATATTTGGCGGTCAGCCGGGTCGGCCATCGGCACGGGCCCGCCCATACCAGGAACCCAGGCGCACACTCCACAGCGCCATCACGGTCAACCAGACCAGCGCTGTGGCCGGCAGCAGCCAGGGTGTCAGCGCGCTCTGAAAACTTGCCGCCAGGCGCAGCAGTGTTGCCACTTGCAAGGCCCAAAACAGCGACCACAGCATGTTGTCGGCGACCAAGGCCCGGCCACTGTGGCCACACGAGACTCTGGTTACCATGGCCAGCAGCAGCGATGCCAGGCAGCCCATGGTGGTGGCGTGCAACGCACCCAGTGGCAACACCTGCGTGCCCAACAACAAGGACAGCAAACGCGTTGAACCCGCCAACAGCAATGCCAGGCCCAGCCACACGAAGCCGATGTGCAGCATGGCCAGCAGGCGGTTCTTCAGGCTTTGCACCAAGCCCCACACGACGGCCAGCCAGACCAGCACTGCGCCGACCAGCAACTCGACCAGCCCCAGCAGCGACAACCAGGCCGTGCCCCATGCGCTGTGTTGCAACAGCAATTCCAGCCAACCGGACGCGGCCTCAGCACCCACCATAGCCACCATCAGCCACAGCACCCAAAACGGCCGCCACAATGCCACCAACGGCATGGCGCTGGAGGTGAAAAATGGAATCATGCGGTGTGCCACGGTCACAAACACCAGCATCACAAAGCCCCACAACGCGCTGAACACGCAGGCACGCGCCGCGTCCTGGGCGTCCAGCAACAGGCTGCCCAGCAGGCCGAGCAGGCACAGGCAGCCAATCGTGCAGGCCAATGCGATCAGGCGCGCATGTAGCTGATCCGGCGCCGCACTGCGCCGCACCATGCGCCAAAAGATTGCGGTGGTCCAGCACAGACCTAGCGCGTCCAACGCCAAGCCCGACAGTGCCAGGCCGGTATGCACCTGTGCGCCCACCAGCCACAGTAACCAGCCCAGTGTTTGCGCCAGCAACGGCGCCAATACTTGACGTGCCTCGGGTTGTTGCACGTTCAACCATTTGGGCCCCGCAGTAAACAGGAATCCGCCAAAGAACAACGGGAAGAAACCCAGCACCATCACGCTGGCATGTACCAAGGTGGGCGACACGGCAATCGACCAATGCAGATACGACGCCAAGCGGTCGGTTTGTACCAGTGTCCACCACAGGCTGGCACTGCTCAGCACCACCAGCCCCAAGAAGAATCCGAGCCGGTGCGGTGCCCACAGCAGATTGGACCAGCGCCAATGCGCATCGGCCGCACGCAGCGGCGCCGGTATGCCAGTGCCCGGTGCGCCAGTCGCAGCAAGCTTGATCGCGTGAATTTTGATGGGGCTCATGGGGCAGGGCGGCAGTTGCCAGGTCTATTGAACTGCGAGTTTGATGCGTTTCACAAACTCTGGATCGGCATTGCCCAGCTGCCCGGTGCGTCCCGCAATGCGGCCATTGGCGTCCAGCAGAATCAAATTGGTGCTGTGGTTGAAATCCCCATTGGGTAGTGCCCGGTATTGCAGGCCCAGCACGGCAGCCAGTTTGCGCGTGGTGGCTGCGTCGGTGCGGGCCAGTGTCCAATGCCTGGGGTCCAGTTCGCGCTGTTCGGCCGTGCGCTGGAGCACCGCCACGCTGTCGCGTGCCGGGTCAATGGTAATCAGCAGCACGCTGACATGGGCGCGTTCCTCGGCACTGAGCTTGGCTTCGGTATCGCGCAATGCTTCGACCAGCATGGGGCAGACGAATTCGCACGAGGTGTAGAACATGCCCACCAGCACGGGCTGGCCGCGCTTGCTGGCGATAGAAAAGTTTTGGCCTGCCTGGTCGGTCAATTGCGCGTTTAGCTGGTAAACCGAATCGGTGGGCAGAGTGGTGGCGCCAGCGGCCACGCACATCAGACCCATGGCCAACGGACGCAGGTAGCGTAGTGCAGTCTGAATGAGGTGCCTCATGGTTTGCTGTCCTTGTTTGTTATGTTGCCCGTGCTGCTCAGGGCTTGCGGTCGCACACAGCGAAAACCCAGGCTGCTGGTGCTGTCGGACGCGCTCAGTGACGACAACAGCGCAATGCGCATCAGCACTGCGTAGTTCTCGCGTTGCTGCAGGCTGATGGCGCCAGCGCCGCAAAACTGCAGCTTGTCGGGATCGTCGCGCGAGCGGCTGTCGGGGCTGACCAGTAGCGCGTTGAAGTCGTCCACCCATTCCCAGATCAGGCCATGCAAATCGCGAATGCCATAGACATTGGCCTGGCCACCCACGCTGGGAATGGCGCTGCTGGCGGGGCGTTCATACCAGTTCAAAATGCGGGCGCGCCACGCCGGGTCGCGGCGGGCATCGCGCCGGGTTGCGTCGGCGGCGGCCGTGTATTCCCACTCCAGCCAGGATGGCAGGCGCGCGCCCTCGGCCTCGCAAAAGGCCTGGGCGGCAAACCAACTGACGTTTACCACTGGTTGCGGGCTGTTGGGCCCAGCGGCAGGTGCTTGTGGTGTGGTCCAGTCGCTGAGGTAGCCCGCGTCGGCGAAGGTGCGCGCAATGCTGCCGCGCGCCCAAGACGGGCTGGCAGAAACGAAGGCGCTGAACTCGCCCTGTGTGACGGGGGTGCTGCGCATGAAAAAGGGTGCCACGACAACTGGGTCCTTGTCGGCATCATTGGCCAGCACACTGTCCAGCGTGCCACCCGGCACTGCGACGTAGTCGGCCGCCTGTGCCGCAGCGCCGGTCGCCAGCCACAGCAGCGCGACGCAGGCGCGTTGGCGCCAAGCTGCACTCGGTGGCTGGTGTACTTTTACGGTCTGTGCTTTCATGGCAGGTGCTGACGTGGCTTTGTGGTTTCGCCTACGCTGGCTAGTGGGCCGGGGCTGCAGCGGCCTCGGTCTTCGCGGCGCGTGCCTTCTTCACATCTTCGGCCGACACCTGTCCGCCAGGGTTGCCCCAATCGCTGAGCACATAGGTCAGGATGTTGGCGATCTCGTCATCATTGAGCTGGTTCATCGGTGGCATGACCGAGTTGTATGGCGTGCCGTTAACTGTTACCGGGCCAGTCAGGCCGTGCAGCACAATGCCGATGGCGCGTTTGACGTCAGCCGCCAAATAGTCCGACTTGGCCAGCGGTGGAAACACACCGGCCAGACCAGCGCCGTTAGGCTGGTGGCAGACCGAGCAGGTTCCGGCAAACAGCACCTTGCCGGCTTGCGCCTGGTCTTGCTGGGTCAGCGTGCCGCTGGCGGCGTTGGCCGTCGCGGTGGTCACGGCTTGCATATTGGGCTGTGAGCGGTCACCCAGGTAGACGGAATCGAGTTCCTTGCCCGAGTAGATGGTCTTGTCTTCGGGGCCAGTGACCTTCATGATGGCTAGTGCGCCCTTGTTGAAGGCACGGAAGATCGAGTGGTCCACCAGCACATAGCTGCCGGGCACCTTAGTGCGGTATTCAACCGACACGGCACCGCCGGCCGGAATCAACGTGGTCTGCACATTCTTCTGCACGTTGGAGCCACCTTCGTAGCGCACCTTGTCAAAGATGGCGCCAATCACGTGAAAGCTCGACACCATATTGGGTCCGCCGTTGCCGACAAACAGGCGCACGGTTTCGTTGGTCTTGGCGGTGATGGCACGGTCGCCAGTCATGGAGCCCTCGGCACCATTGAACAGCACGTAGGTGGGGCGCTCGTCAATGGCCTTTTCCATGTCAAATGGTTGCAGACCTTTTTCGCGGTATTTTCCGGTGGTGTAGAAGTCGCCCTGCATCACGTAGTACTCGTGGTCAACCTTGCTCAGTCCCTCGGGTGGTTCCACCAGAATCAGACCGTACATGCCATTGGCCACGTGCATGCCCACCGGTGCGGTGGCGCAGTGGTACACGTAAATGCCCTCGTTCAGCGCTTTGAACGTGAACTGCGATTCGTGGCCCGGTGCCGTAAAGCTCGACGCGGCACCGCCGCCAGGGCCAGTCACGCCGTGGAGGTCAATGTTGTGCGGCATCTTGTTGCCGGGGTGGTTCTTCAAGTGAAACTCCACCGTGTCGCCCTGGCGCACGCGGATGAAGCTGCCGGGCACCGTGCCGCCAAAGGTCCAGAACGTGTAGGACACGCCCTCGGAGATCTGCATTTCCTTCTCGACCACTTCCAGCTCCACAATCACCTTGGCTGGCACCTTGCGGTTGGTCGGTGGTGGCACGTTGGGCGGGCTGGTCAGCACGGCATGGATGGGTGCGCCTTGGGGTGGACCAAAGTCACCGGTGGAACGTGCCGGCGATGGCTTTTGTGTGGCCGCTGTGGCGCTGGTCATGCCAACGCTGGCCGCCATACCCAGCGCGATGAGCGCACTGGCAAGACTATTTCTGAGGTTCAAACGCATGGGACTCTCCTTGGACAAGGGAATGGAGTGGTTAGGAATGGAAAACCGAAAACATTTATTAAAAATACATCTTTATAGTAAAAAGAATCCTATAAAAATGGGTTGATCCAGATCAAATGCGCAGCGCTAAATCCAGCGGAAAAACCCTAGGGGGTTCTTGCTGAGAGCGACCGAAGCGATATACGCAAACGTGCACAGGGCCAGCAGACCTGACAGTGCGCGCAGTGGCAGGGTGGTGGTGGCACGCAGCGCCACCATGCCCAAGCCGATATAGACCAGCAGACCGCCTATCTTGGCCAACAACCACGGCGCCTGCAAGGGGTTGACGCCCAACTGCCACGCCAAGGCAATGGCCGACAGCAACAGCACTGTGTCAACGATGTGCGGCAGTGTTTTGGCCAGGCGCTGGCGCACCCACCTTGCATTCAACCAGACGCCAATACTGCGGATGCAGAAGCCAGCGATAGACAGCGCCACGGCGCTTTGGTGCACGGATTTGAGTGTGGCGTAGTCCATCGGGTAGGCTTGTTCTAGTGGCGCAGTGCCAGCGGTTGGATATTGAGCACCTTGGCCAGCATGGCACTGTTGTGCACCAGGTCGGCCAAGGTGTATTCGTCCAGAACCGCATAAAAGGCATTCAGTGCCTCCTTGAGCACGGCACGCAGACGGCACACCCGGGCGATGGCGCAATTGTCGGGCTCCAGGCCAAAACACTCGGCCGGCAGGTCCGCGCCTTCGGTCGCGCGGATGACCTGACCAACGACGATGTTATTGGCTGCCATGCCCAGTTCCAGGCCACCGCCTTTGCCGCGCACATTCGCCAGCCAGCCTTGCTGGCCCAAAAAGTGCACCACCTTCATCAAGTGATTTTGCGAGGCGCCAAACGCCTCTGCAATCTCGGCAATGGTGGCGCGCCTGTCCGGCACGGCCGCCAGGTAGATGAGTACGCGCAGGCTGTAGTCGGTAAAACTGGTCAATTTCATGGCGTACTCCGGGTTCAGGTCAGTTCAATGCGGTGCGCGCAGTAGCAGTAGGCGCGTTGCCTTGAGCGTATTGTGCCTTGGGGGTGCGCAGCAGCTTGATGGCATAGAGTGCCAACAGGACCGCACCGACCGCAAACACCATGTCACCCGGTACGCGCAGCCAGACCAATGTTTCCATGATCTTGGAATGCACGATGGCGGGCGAGCGGGCAAACCACATGCCCTTGTCGATGCTGGCCCAGGCCTGGTAGATGCCGGCTGGCACCAGTGACATGAACACCATCATCGCCAGGCCAATGTTCAGGCTCCAGAATGCGGGCTTGAGCAGGCCGTCGGCATGCAAGTGGCGCGCATACAGGCCGCGCAGGCAGAACAGCATCAAGCCAATGCCCAGCATGCCGTAGACGCCAAACAAGGCAGCGTGCCCGTGGGCGGCGGTCAGGTTCAGGCCCTGCACGTAGTACAGCGAAGCGGGCGGGTTGATGGCAAAGCCCAGCACCCCGGCGCCCAGCGTGTTCCAGAAGCCCACGGCCACAAAGCACATGATGGGCCACTTGTAGGCTTGCAACCAGGGGGCGCCTTGTGAGCGGCGATAGGTTTGCAGTGCTTCCAGGCCAATCATGGCCAAAGGCACAACTTCCAAGGCTGAGAACACCGAGCCCACCGCAATGATGGATGTGGGTGTGCCAGTGAAGTACAGGTGGTGCAGCGTGCCCAGAATGCCGCCGAACAGAAACACAATGGTCTCGGCGACAATGGCGCGGTTGGCGCTTTCTGTACGGACCAGGCCCAGGCGGGTGAAGATCAACGCAACGACTGCGGTGGCGAACACTTCAAAGAAGCCTTCCACCCAGAGGTGCACCATCCACCAGCGCCAGTACTCGATCATCGAGTAGTGGGTGTGCTGACCCCACATCAGCGAGCTGGCGTAGAAGCCACCAATGCAGGTGGCCGACAAAAACACCATGGCAATCAGGCCACGCGATTCCGAGGGCTTCATCAAGGCGGGCCACAGTGCACGGCCCAGCAAAAGCACCCAGAACAGCAGTCCCACGAACAGCAGAATCTGCCACACGCGGCCCATGCTGGTGTATTCAAGGCCCTGGTTGCCAATCCAGAAGCTGAAGTTCACACCCAGATGTTGCAGGCTACCCAACCAGCCAGTCGCGGTCGAGCCGACGACGATGGCAATCAGTGCCCAGAACAAAACGTCCACACCTAGCTTTTGCAGCTTGGGTTCATGGCCGGACAGCAGTGGTGCAATGTACAGGCCGGTGGCCAACCAGGCGGTGGCAATCCAGAAGATGCCGACTTGCGTATGCACGGTGCGGCTCACCACATACGGCAAGACCTGGGCCAATGGAATTCCAAAGAACGCCTGACCCTCGACTGCATAGTGGGCCGTAATGGCACCCATGCCGATTTGCAGCAGCATCAGCCCAATGACGGCAAAAAAGTATTTGCGCGTGGCCTTCATCGATGGCGTGGCAACCACGGCAATGAACGGGTCGGCCTTGGGTGGCAGCAACTCGGCTTCGTGCTTTTGTCCACCATGGAACCAGACCATGGCGCCGATGCCGGCAATCAGCAGCACGATGCTGACCATGGACCACATGGCGGCCGAGGTGCTCATGCTGTTGCCCACCAGGGGCTCATGCGGCCAGTTGCTGGTGTAGGACAGGTCGGTTTCACCAGGGCGGTCCGCAGCAGCGGCCCAGGCCGTCCAGAAGAAGAATGCGGTCAGTGCCTGGCGGTCTTCCTTTGCGGGTATTGCACCATCCTGCATGGCGTATTGCTCACGCAAGGCAGCCAGCGCAGGGTCATTGCCGTACAGGCTTTCAAAATGGCTGGCGGTTTCGCGAATGGCCTGTGCGCGTTCCTTGGAGACGGTCAGCACCTGACTGGTCTCGTCGTAGCCGTTATGGCGCATTTCCTCTTTCAAGACAGCGTCAATGCCAGCCCGGTCGGTGGCGGTCGGCGTGTGGTTTGCGGCCAGCGTATTGGTGTGGATGGCTTGCAGGGCCAAGGCCTCACGGTGCAGCCAGTCAGCCGACCAGTCTGGCGCCACATAGGCGCCGTGGCCCCATACGGTGCCCATCTGCTGGCCGCCAGCCGCTAGCCAGGCCTGTTGACCGGCTTGAATCTGTTCGCCGGTGAAAAGCACCTCGCCGCTACTGGCAACGACTGCCTTCGGAATCGGCGGAGCCGTTAGATAGATCTGATAGCCGAGGAACCCGAGGGCACCAAACGACAAAATAAAGATAAGCCCTAGCCAGCGCCAGAGCCTGCTGTTGTTTTTCATGGTTGAAACTCCTGATGAAAGTGAAAGCGTAGGAAAGGGCCGCTATGCGCAGCCGCACGAACCGCAGCATTGGCGCTCGGCCGGCTGCGTCGCTGTCTTGCTGATGGCCACACGCCAGCGGTCCGGGCCTGATTCGAGGTAGTTCCAGGCAAACTGACCGGGCATCAGGTCTTGAAACTGGGTATGCAAAGGCCGGGGATCGTGGTCATTGACCAGTTCCAGCGCTTGGCCATCCGCCAGCCGGCCAAACGAGGAAAAAATCATCGGATGGCGATCACGCGGATGAATGCTGCGCAGGTCCAACAAAACAGGGGAAGTCGTCAGTGTCATAGTGGCTCCAGTCAAAGTAAGAGATAAAGTTTTAAAGATGTATTTTCAATGCATCTATAGTAAATTGGTACGGATGCCACTTCTTTGATCCAGATCAAAGAGCCCGTTGGGAAAGCGCGCTTTGGGGCTCACAACGACCGGAGCGCCCAGGCTGTGATATGGTTGATTTCCCCCGCAGCGCCGTGCTGCTACTTGATTTTTGATTGATATGACCGAGAAAACCGGCTTCACCACCGACATCGTCCACTCCGACCGCCACTTTGGCGTTGACCATGGAGGCGTACACATGCCCGTGCACCTCTCGGTGCAATACGGCTTTAACAAGGTCGAGGACCTGATTGGCGTGTTCCAGGGCACCGTCAAGGGCGGCTTCAACTACGCCCGCCAGGGCACGCCCACGACCGCCGCGCTGGAAGCCAAACTGACCCATATGGAAGGGGGCGTCGGCTCCGTCGTGTTTGCCACGGGCATGGCGGCCATCAGCGCCTTGATGCTGACCTTGTTGCGCGCGGGCGACCATGTGGTGGCCAGCCGCTATGTGTTTGGCAATACCAATTCGTTTCTCGGCACCATCGAGCAGCTTGGCATTGCTGTCAGCAAGGTCGACGCAACCCAGGTGGACTGCGTGGCACAGGCGCTGCAGCCGCAGACGCGCATGGTCTTTGTCGAGACTGTGGCCAACCCCGGCACCCAGATTCCCGATCTGGAGGCCATCGGCGCGCTGTGCCGTGACAAGGGCATCTTGTTTGTGGTGGACAACACCATTTTGTCGCCGCTGCTGTTCCGCCCGAAAGATGTCGGTGCTGGCCTGGTGGTGCACTCACTGACCAAGACTGTTTCGGGGCACGGCAACGCGCTGGGCGGCGTAGTGATCGATACCGGCCTGTTTGACTGGTCGCAATACCCCAACATCAGCGATTCATATCGCAAGGGCGACGCCAAACAGTGGGGCCTGGTGCAAATTCGCAAGAAAGGCCTGCGCGACATGGGTGGCACGCTGTCGTCGCAACACGCCCATTTGATCAGCACGGGCGCAGAGACCTTGTCGTTGCGCGTCGGGCAATCGAGTGCTACGGCGCTGGCATTGGCAACGTTTTTGGAGCAGCACCCAGCCGTTGCCAAGGTGCACTACCCCATGCTGGCCTCGCATCCACAGCACGCGTTCGCCGAGAAATGGTTCAAGGCCGGATCGTGGTTGATGTCGTTTGAGTTGCGCGACAGCGATAGCTGCCTGGCAGTGCTCAATCGTTTGCAACTGCCGATCAAGGCCACTGGCATGGCGGACAACCGCACGCTGGTGATTCCGGTGGCACACACCATTTTTTGGGAGGCTGGTGCCCAGGCGCGCGCCGAGATGGGCATCGCCGATGGCCTGGTACGGGTCTCGGTGGGGCTGGAGGATTGCGCGGACCTGCTTGCGGACTTCGCGCAGGCGCTGGCCTAAGCCACCAATTCGACCCGGTTGCGCCCGCCTTCCTTGGCCCTGTAGAGGGCCTTGTCGGCCCGGCGCAATATATCGTCCAGGCTTTTGTCGCCGGCGGCAAACAAGCCAACGCCAATGGACACGGTGATGGACAAGGTTGTGGGTTGTTCCGCGCCGCCCAGCACCAAAGGCGCGCTGGCAATGGCGGCACGCATCCGTTCGGCGGCAACATGTGCATCGGCAGGGCTGATGGCTTCGAGCAGTGCCGCAAATTCTTCACCTCCCTGGCGGCCCACCATATTCGGGCCTCTACAGCTGTGCGCCAGAATGGCCGCCACGTGTTGCAGCGCCAGGTCACCCACGTCGTGCCCAAATCGGTCGTTGACGGACTTGAAATGGTCGATGTCGACAATGGCGGCGGCAAATCCACCGCCAGCGCGTTGTGCGGCATTGAAGCGGGTGGTACCGGTGCTGGCGATGGTGCGCCGATTCGGCAAGTTGGTCAGAAAATCTATGGTCGCGGCCCGCTGCCACTGCATGCGCAAGCGTTCCAGACACAGCACGAGGAATGCCGTGGTGCCAATCACTGGAAGTACGGCGGCCGTCATGGGTGTCAGCGCGTTGACCCAGGTTCCCGCATCCAAAATAGAAGACACGGTTTGAAAATTGAGTGCAAAGTAGACCCCACGCCAGGCCATGAAAACAGCTGTTAACAGCATGATGGCACCCAAGGCGTAGCGGCTGATTTCGTGGTTTATCTGGCGATTGCGGTACAGGCTCATCACGGCACCGAGCAGTGGTACGGCCCATCCACAGCCCGCAACGGCAATACGCGCGGAAAGACTCGGCTCCATCACGGTAAACCAGATGATGCCCATTGTGGTCAATGCAGCTGGCAAGAAGATCCAGGGATTGTCAGCGATGCCGTCAAACCGGCGAACGGCACGCCAATAGAGCGCCAAACCCAGCACCGCCCAGCCGTTGCCCCAAGGCAGTACCAGCCAGTGTGGAACCAGGTCTTGCACCGCCAACAAAACGATGCCAGCCGCCACCAGCAAGGTGCCAATGCGCCAGTCCTTGGCCGCCGGTTGCATTTCGGGTGACAACCCCCGGTGCAGCACGCCCAGCATGCCGCCGTTGAGTAACACCATGATGGTGTCGACGACTAAGACAGTGCGAGGGTCCATGCGGCACAATTGTGCCAGAGCAGGCCTTCGCTAAAACCCCGCTGCGTGTACCTGGCTACTGTAGTTGGCGACGACGCCCTGATCGACGATGACGCCGCTGGCGCCCATGGTGTAGGCATGGCCATTCTGCGTGCCCAGATAGGTGGTGGTGCTGGGGTAGTAGCGGTAGTTGTAGCCATTGAAGCTGCCGGACTGCGCCGGACTGGGCGCGAACATTTGCGGAAAGGTCTGCTCGGCCCAATTCATCGCGCGGTTGGAATCCGCATTAACACTGGCGCCATACAGCGCCGCGCAGCCGCTGGCATCGTCACCACGCAAAACGCGCTGGTAGGCGGCGGTGTGGTAGGGGTTGGCAAACATGACGGACGCCGATTGGTCGGAGTGGTTCAAACCGATCACGTGGCCCAGCTCGTGGGTCATGATGGCCTCAACGTTCGTTAACGACCAGGACAATGCGGTGTTGATCACCGTATCGGCATCTATCATGGCATGGGTGGCGTCATACCACCAGACGGTGTAGGCACCATAGCCCGCCATCTCATCGGTGAGCAGACCCCAGCCGAACACATTGGTCCTGTCGAGGGTGGAGGCAGTACTTCGCACGTTGGGAACGGCCGATGTAATACCCATGTAGTTAAAAGTCAGGTTGCACATGCCAGACCATCTGGCGGCTGCAGTCTGGATGGCGCTGACGACAGCCGCGGTGGTCAGATTGCCGGGTTGATTGGCAGGGTTATAGAACCAATTGACCTGCCCGCCCGTCCAGTGCTCTTGCGCGCCGCCCAGCACATACTCCGGGTGTTCGCGTCCGTCGGGGAACGCGTTGCGCGAGAAATCCTGTGCCTGTGCGGTCAGTGCTGCCAGGCTTGCCAAAATTACAAATGTTTTCATAGGTTTTAGTGTACTGCGGTCGAAAGACCATTGCCAATTCCCTGGAAAACGGCGGGGGAGCGTGGGCGCAGCGCCGCACACGCAGTGGCAAGCGTGGGGGCAATATCTACCATCGGTGTTATCGTAACTCTTCTGGTTTGCGCCGCACTGGCCGCTACCAACGCCCGAGCGACGAGACAGGAGAGCGACTATGACAACCGATGCAGTCCGCAAAATCCGCGACTACAACGCGGGGCGAGACCCCGAGCGATTGGCTCTGAAGTACACCAAGATGCGCGCCAGCGCATTTGCATTTTTGCGTGGATCCTGTCATCTGTTCTACGACCGCATGCCCCAGAGCGGCATCACCAAAGGCGTGCCCCTGGTGTGGGCCTGTGGCGACCTGCATCTGGAGAACTTTGGCAGCTACAAGGGCGACAACCG
>OUNL011260384.1_pt1 | contig 23377 bp, 15 predicted proteins | sample 1779831 | NCBI WGS metagenome assembly OUNL01 (sample SAMEA3914863, study PRJEB12502) | metagenome | biome: forest; material: soil | place: USA | collected 2011-09-16 | depth 0.1 m | reverse complement strand
GTGTTATTTCGAGCGCGCGCTGCGTTTTCGCCCCGCGGACAGCCTCGTCAGAATGATCTACGCCAGGTATTTGTTTCTAGAACACCGTGACCAGCAGGCCAACGACCAACTCGAAGCTGCCGCAGGCTTTGCCGGCGACGACGCATTTGCGCACTACAACATTGGCTTGTTGTATCTGCAACATGAGAACTATCCGTTGGCGCTGACCCATGCACAAAAAGCCTATGCATTGGGGTTTCCGCAGTTAGCGCTGCGTGATCAGCTACAGTTGCGTGGCCAATGGAAGGAGCCGGAGTCGCCCGCCATCACAGGGCGGTGACGCTCGCTCACGGCAAGGTGTAGTGCACGACGAGCTTCGGGCGCAAGCTGGTATCTCCGCCGTACTCACGCGCGAAGTAGCTCTTGGTATTGATATCGTCTCCACTGGTGCGCCGTAGGCGCCAACCCAGATTGCTCGCACCGGCCTGCATCGCCTGCAGACCCTGGGTGACATCGATCGTCAGCCAGCCAGGAGCCCACGCCGCCAGGCCGGAGCCGTCGGCCACAGCCTGATAGTCTGTCCCCGCGCCGAATGCCCCTGAGGTCGCCCACGCTACGCCGGCGCGACAGGATCGCCAGGTGACCTGCAACTCTTGCCAGTCGCACTTCAATCGGTAGGCGGACATGGTGACGCTGTAATTGGAGGACTTGTAGAGATCCAGTTCCGCAGCGCTCACAATGGCGTTGTCGGGTATGGGTCCACCTTCCCGTTGAAAGATGGCGAAGCGCACCATGCTTGCGTCATAGACATAAATATCCAGCAGCGAGGGTGACGTGCCGAAGTTGGTGTCCACCGCATTGCTGGCGATATGCGCGTCGCGCGTACCAGCATAGCCATTGAGTCCATCCTGCAGCGTCGCGACGATGCCACCGCCGGCTGGCGTCACCTGAATGCTGATGCTTGGCGTGGCTTGGCTGGCAGCCTGGTTGTCGGTGGCAACGGCCTTCAGCGTGTGCGAGCCCTGGGCGGCATTGGACCAGACAAATCGCCACGGGGCGGCGGTGACATGTGCCAGCAGGGCAGCGCCGTCGTAGAAGTCAACGGACGCCACGCTGCCATCGGCGTCCGTGGCATTCACCTGCAGGGTAATCGCGGTTCCCGCCGTGAATTGCTGGCCGGCGGCGGGCGACGTCCAGCTCACCGCCGGTGGTTGGTTGGTGCCGCCCGGGGCCTTCCAGCCAAATGGCTTGTAGATCCAGATATTGCCCGCATTGCTGTCTTGCAGCGCCATGAACGCGTCCAGGTTGGGGATGTATTTCCATTTGCCCAAGATACCCGTGCCCGTGTCACCGGTTGGGGCCGCACCGTTTCCGGCGACGACGGTTTGTTTGATCAGCGTCCAGCCCGTGGGCGACACGGTCGCAGGTGGTTTCAGCATCCACACCTCATTGCCGCCACACCACAGGGCATACTGGTGGCGCTGCAGGTCCATGTCCAAACCGCAGTAGCGGATGTCGATGCTGCCGCTTGCGAGCCGTGACATGAATTCTCCGCTGGGCTCGGAAAACGCAATGGTCTTCTCGTAATTGGTGTTGCCGCCTGGCGCGGTCGTGTCCCAATAGGTGAACGGGGTTGCAGCGTTGCCCACCTTGACGAAAAGCTTTTGCACGGGGTCATAGGTACACACCGTCTGCCCCTGCGGTGAATCCCAATAGCCGCCAATCTGGGTCCAGGTGTCTGCCTTCGGATTGTTGACGTCGTGCAGCACATAGCGAAACAACTGTGTCGCGGTGCCATATCCCAGTCGGGCACCGGCGTACACCACGTCCAGCCCACCCTCGTTCGCATAGCCCGTGCAGCCCTCGGTGTGCAAGGCAGGCAGGCTAGGGTTGCCGGCCAGGTTGAGCGCAAAGTCCCGGTTCTGCCACATGAGCCCACCCACAATTTCCGGATGGGGACTGACCCGTTTGACATGCGAGCCGGTCGTGCCACCGACCTTGTTGGGGTCGGCCTTGGCGGGATCCCACAGGTAGGGGCCGGTGTTGCGGCTTTGGCCGCCCGTTGTCGCACGCCGATAGGCCGCACCGTTGTCATAGGCGGCACCACCAAAGGTCAGGAAACGGTTGGCCACCGGCAAAAATATATTGTTGTCGTAGGTGTGCGCTGCTGCGGGCGCCGCATCCGGGCCGTCAATGGCGGTGTAATTGCCAGAGGCGTCCAGCGTGATGTCACTGGGCAATGAGCCCCGTTCCCACACGCGCGTGCTGCCGTGCCAGCGGTAGATGTCGTTGCCCGGATAGTTCGCATGGCCACCGCCATAAATGATCAGGTCGCCCCGGTTGGAGTCCCAGGCAAAACCGCTCCACGCGGTAATGATCTTGGACGGCGGTGCGGCGCCCATGCCGTTGTTATCCCATGGACGCAGTTCTTCGGGGGTCCAGACATCGCTGAACCGATTCAGACTGGCCTGCATCCAGCTGCCTTCTGGCATGCCCGCCACCACGCTGATCAAACCACTCAGCGAGCTTGTGCTGGTGGTGGTACTGCTCAGCTGAACTTTCCCGGCGAACTGGCTGGCCAGGCGTTGGGGGTCGGGTGGCAGGGCTGGGTCGGCTGCAATGACTTCCATGGGAACCACCGCATTGCCCACGCCATTGATCGTATCCCGAGCGGTGACATGCAGCTCGTAGCGGCCAACCTTGAAGGCCCGCCCGTCAATGACACCGGTGTCCGGATTCAGTGTCAGGCCCGGCGGCAACTCGTCCTCGGCCACGCTCCATCGCACGCTGCCCTGGCCACCAGTGGCCGACAACTTGGCGCGGTAGGCTTCGTTGACCGTTGCCAATGGCAGCGCCGACGATGACGGCGTAATCTGCTCGCTCGATCCGTTGCACTCCGTCAGCAACATGACGACCAAAACAAGGCCAAGCAACCGGGTAGTGAATCGCGCAACAGCATGCATAGCGTGTCATTTTCGAAAACCCAACATACTGGGTATTGCAAAAAATCAAGAAAACGCGAACTCAGACTTTCTTTCGCATCGTGCGCGCCCAGCGCACCGCAGGCAGCTCCACATGGCGCCTGCACAGGTCGGCCAAAACCAGAACGCTGGCCAACGCGACCAGCAGTGCGAGGTCGGGCGACAACTGCCATTCCATCAGACGCAGCTGAATGGCCCAGCCAATGTTTTCATGCAACAGGTACAAGGAATAGGAAATGCCCCCCAACCAGACCAATGGACCCATGCGCAGCAGTGCGAGCTGGCTGCGGGCCGCACCATACACAGCCATCGCAAACACCACGGCCAAACCCGCCACTGCCGCCGACTCACAGATCCAAAGGGTTACCAGTGCCAGGCCAACCGTCATGGCCATGCCATGGTGGATACGTGGCGGTGTGTCCTGCGATGTGCGAAACACCGCAATGCCCAACGCAAACCACGGCAGATATTGCAGGATGAGCAGCCGGTACACGATCCACGGCAGTCCCATGTCCCAGCGCTGCACCATTGCGAAGTGGGCCAGTCGCAGCACCATCAAGGCGCACAAGAACCAATGGATATGCGCCATCCAGCGCAACCGATACAGCAGGAACATACCGCAGTAGAACAGCATCTCGACCTCCAGTGTCCAATACACCCCGTCAACGTGTGCCACGCCGAACAGACCATGCACCATCACCAGGTTGGCAAGTGCTGTCTGCCAATTCACCAGCTTGCCGGGCAGACCCAATAGATGGCAAATGGTAAAGGTCGCGGCGATGGCCACCCAATAGGCGGGAAAGAGTCGACCAAGGCGCGACAACCAGAAATCACGCCCACGGGTGGTCCGTTCCAGTGTCATGAAGATCACAAAGCCGCTGATGATAAAGAACAGGTTGACACCAAAGTACCCGGTCGGCACCGCAAAGCTGGGCGAGCCAGCAGCCGGGAAAAGTTCAGTCAGTCGGGTCGTGTAATGGAACAGCAATACCGACAAGGCCGCCAGGCCACGCAGTGCGTCGACCTCCAACAGACGGCCCGCATGATCCGCACCCTGTGCGTGTTCCTGTGCCGCCGGGACTGGTGAACTACACACAATGGGTTGCATGGTGAGAGATTAAAAATACTGCGGGTGCGCAGGTGTTTGCGAATTCGCAAATGGCTGGCGCTCTTCGAAAATAGACTGCCGGCTCAGCACCACATTCCGGACACATGCACTCTGTCTTACCGCGAACTGCCACAACAAGCCGCAGGCAGTCATGAAAGACATTGTTCAAGGCGCCTTGTTTACGGTTGCCATGCGTTGGACCGATCGACTGATCGGTCTGATCAGCACCCTGGTCTTGGCGCGACTGTTGGTGCCGGAGGACTTCGGCATCATCGCCATGGCCTCATTGGTCATTGCTTTGGCAGACGTGCTCTTTGACCTGGGCGTCCATGTCACACTGATTCAGAACCGGGCTCCGCTGCAAGAACACTTTGACACCGCCTGGACCTTAGGAGTATTGCAGTCGGCCATTGCGGCCATTGCACTCTTCATTTGCGCGCCTTTTGCAGCCCGGTATTTCCATGAACCCCGTGTCGAAAGCGTGATCCGGGTGCTGGCTATCGCGCTATTGGCCAGTGGCATTGAAAACATCGGCGTCGTGAATTTCCAAAAGGACATGCGCTTTGGCAAGGACTTTCTGTTCATGTTCACCAAGCGTTTTTCCGGTTTTTGTGTGACGCTGGTATTCGCCTGGATACTGCGTTCGTATTGGGCGCTGGTCATTGGCACGGTGTTTGGCCGCCTGGTCGGTGTTGCCGCCAGCTATGCCATGCACCCCATGCGTCCGCGTTGGAGTCTGGCGCGGGTGCGTGAGATCATGGGGGTTTCGCAATGGTTGCTGGTGCGCACCACCGGTCTCTACTTCGAAGGCCAACTGCACCGCATGGTGGTGGGGCGCCGAGACACGGCGGCCATGTTGGGCACCTACGCGATGGCCGACGATATCAGCGCGATGCCGTCGACCGAACTGTTGATGCCCATCAACCGCGTGTTGTTTCCAGCGTTTGTGACCGTCAAGGACAATCCGCAGGAACTCAAACGGGTCTTTCTGCTGGCGCAAAGCGTGCAGAGTCTGATCGCCATTCCAGCCAGCGCCGGGTTGGCATTGGTCGCCCCCGAACTGGTTGTGCTGATGCTGGGCGACAAGTGGCTGATGGCGGTGCCACTGGTGCAACTGCTGTCACTGGCTTGCCTTGGCGAGGCCATGCTGTCGAGCGCCACCTATTTGATGATCACCCTGGGCCAGGTCAAAGTGCTGGCTCTGTTCACCTGGCTTCAGGTCGGCACCTTTGCTGTGATCGCGTTTTTTGTGTTCCCGGGCGCAGTTGCGCTGCACATTGCCTGGATTCGGCTGGCGCTCAGCGTCGTCTCCGGCGCTGCATTCGTCTGGATGCTGCTGCACGTCTTCGCGCCACTGCGTTGGACGGATCTGCTGCGCGGGGTGGTGCGCCCGCTCACAGCGACCTGCGTGATGGTCGCAGGCCTGCAAGCGCTCAACATGGTCTGGATATGTCCCATCCTGAGCCTGGCCTTGGCGGTCAAGGTGACTATGGGCGCCCTGCTGTATGCCTGCACGATTGCGCTGCTCTGGTCTGCCGCCGGTTCGCCGGTTGGGGCGGAGTCCTATTGCCTCCAATACTTCACCAGACATTTGAAGAGGATTCACACATGACGCCCTCCCCTGCACTGTTGTCAACAGGCACCCCCAAGTTCCACCGTGCGGACCTGGCGCAATGTGCAGCCAGCCAGGGCAACGTTGCCGCCTGGCACAGGGCCTGCGAGCAGGATATTGCCCGCGCTGCCCCACACGTGTCCGGTGACTTTGCGTTCGGCGTGACAGACACCACGGGTCGTACCAGCCTGGCGGTAGACCGCTTCGCGATTCAGACGCTGTGCTACCGCGTGAAAGACGGCGAACTGCTGTTTGGTCCGCGTGCCGATACCTTGGCCGACGCCACCACTGAGATTGATCCGCAAGCCATCTTTGACTACCTTTTCTTTCACGCCATTCCGTCACCCCGAACCATTTTCAAGGGCATCTATCGGCTTCCACCGGCGCACTGCGCCGTGTTTGAGAAGGGGCAGCTCACTGTCAACCCGTATTGGACACCCGAATTCAGCGATGCCCGCCACGTAAGCTTCCCGGCGCTGCGCGACGAATTTCGGGGGCTACTGCGCCATGCCGTGCAGGACCAGCTTGATGGCAGTCGGCCGGCCTGTTTTTTAAGTGGTGGCACCGATAGCTCCACAGTGGCCGGTGTCATTGGCGAGGTGGGCGGCATGCCGGCATCCACTTATTCCATTGGATTTGACGCCGCAGGTTACGACGAAATGGCATATGCCCGAATTGCCGCGAAAAAGTTTGGCACGCAGCACCACGAGTATTACGTCACGCCAGATGACCTGGTGCGCAGCATAGAAACCGTGGCGACGCACTATGACCAACCGTTTGGGAACTCTTCCTGCCTGCCGGCCTACTACTGTGCAGCCATGGCGCGGGCCGATGGTGTAAGCAAACTACTGGCCGGCGACGGGGGTGATGAACTGTTTGGCGGTAACTCCCGCTACGCCAAACAACGTGTGTTCGATTGGTACGGCGCACTGCCACAAACCCTTCGCACGCGGGTCATGGAACCCATGCTGGCCGGAACAGCCATACAACGTCTGCCATTGGCACGCAAGGCCGCCAGCTACGTACAGCAGGCACGGGTTGCCATGCCGCAGCGCTTACAAATGTACAACCTGTTACATCGCTTAGGAATGGATACCGTATTCCCGGTAGCGTTTCTTGAGACAATTGACCCACTGGCACCGATGGTCCAGCAGGAGCAGGTCTGGCACTCAGCCAGTACTGAGGCATCTTTGCACCGAAATCTGGCTTTCGATTGGCGCTATACCCTGGCGGAGAACGATCTCCCCAAGGTGTGCGGCAGTACACAGCTGGCCGGTGTTTCGGTAGGGTTCCCGTTGTTGGACCAGCGGCTATTGGACTTCGCATTGCGCCTGCCGGCCAGTTATAAGCTCAAGGGCCTGACATTGCGTTGGTTTTTTAAAGAAGCGCTGCGTGGTTTTCTACCAGACGCCATCATTCAGAAAAAGAAGCAGGGTTTTGGTCTGCCGTTTGGTGTTTGGGCTTGTCGCCATGCCGGCTTGCAACGGTTGGCGTCCGATTCATTGCACAGCCTGTCGGAGCGCGGTTTCATCCGACCCGACTTCATCCGCACATTGTTGGCTCAGCGCTTGCCAGAGCATCCCGGCTATTACGGGGAGATGGTGTGGATTTTGATGATGTTGGAGCAATGGCTGCGCAAACATGCTCCGCGCTACAGCCTGTAGCAATCGGTTTTTGCACATTGGAGATGCTGTCATGGACAGACGTGAATTCGTACTCAAAACCGTGCTGGGCACGGCTGGCCTGAGCGCCGCTGCCTGCGGTGGAGGTGGTGGTGGCGGCGCGTCAGTGGCTGCGCCCGCCGCTCCCGTCACGTCAGCGCCTCCCGTCGTTCCCACTGTAACGCCGCCAGTGAGTCCGTCAACACCGGCCACTCCCGCAGTCGTTGGTGCGGCCGGCCAGGTCCAGCAGTTTCTGACCTGGGATGCTGGCAGTGGCCCCAGTCGGGACTACTGGAGCATCAAGCTGCAACTCCCATGGGCCAACCCCGGAGCCGGCGACTGGCTGGATGCGCACCAGCTGTCCCAGGGTTCCACGCCCTACGCGTCTGCCACCGCAGTACTGGGACCGGTGACGCTATTGGTGACAGACTTGGTGAACCGCTGGCTGTCCAACGGACTGAACCGCGGCTTCTACATTCGCACTGACCAGGCCTGGCCGATCACCTTTGCCGGCCGTACCGACGCCACGCCCCTGCACCGTCCGACCCTGACCGTTGATACCGACCAGACCAGTACGGTGCTGCCCTGTATCTGCAACGCGGGCTGGACACCATCGTCTTTCCAGGGACAAGACAGCCGCAGCACCTTTCAGGTTGCTGCGAACCAGCGCTTGGCCGCACTCCAGTTTGATCTGTCGACCATCGTCGGTCCGATACGACGGGCCACCTTGACGCTGAACTGTGTGGCGCTCACGCACCCGGGATCGTTGCAAGTCTTTGAACTGAATCCACCACAGTTCCATGTCGGGCCCGGTGAACTCCCTGTGGTGCAGGGCATCGCCAAAAGCTTTTCCTTCGACAAAGATCTGACCAGTCACCCCAGCGTGCTGCTGGCCATCGATTTTGCCGATCTATCAAGAAAGCGCTGGCAGACCGGAACCGAAGCATCCGGAAGCCAACAGGTGTTGGATCCGCGAACAGGAAGCACCTATCTGCGCAGCAAAATTCCAAAGGGAGAACTGCTGGGCTGTGACCTGGAACATGCCGTGGTCACCGCCACCGCGGCCGGAACGCCACTAACGACAGAAACCGAGTTGTATGCGCGGTACTGTGTATTTCTGGAAGACGACTGGGGGTCGGAAGTGGACGCCAACAAAATGCCGGGCTGGGACGGGCGCTTTGGTTGGTGGAATTCCGCCGGGTTCTGGCAAAACACCACCGGCAACGGCGGTGTTCCGGCAACCGGTCTGAAGGTGCGTAACGCAACGGCCAATCGATGGGAATTTGAGGGCGCCTCCATGCGAGGTCACGGTGGGACCAAGTCCAACGACGGTAACCCCTATGACGATTTGTTCTGGATCGGCAGCTATATGTACCATCTCGACCAGGTTGGGCCCTTCGGCGAGCCCATGCGTTGGGGCACGGCGGTGATTGACAAGGGGCGTTGGCACTCTATTGAGCACTACATCAAGATGAACTCTGTGACGGGGCCATTTGACGCGACGGGCAACGGCGTTGCCATGCAGGATGGGCAGTACACGGTCTGGATGGATGGTGCCCAGGTCTTCAACCGCACCAATTTGCGCTGGCGTCGGCATCCTGAAATGGGCATTCAAGGATTTTGGTTAAATTGGTACCATGGTGGAACCTCACCATCCCCGCGCGACATGCACTTCAGGATGGACTCTTTGGTTATTGCGCGCAACTATATTGGACCGCGTGCCATAGCTGCCTGATAACCAGGGTTCCCCGCTACATCTCTCAGCGATTGATCAGCAGGCGGGTGGCAAACCGCAACCGATTGCGATCCCATGGTGTAAACCGTGGTAGCTGCAAGACATCGGTACCCACTACTGCGGCCCCTGGAATGGTGCTCACTGCCGCTTCAAATCCGGCATTGCGCACCATGTTCACGTGCCGCTCGCCATAGTCGGTTGTGGGTTTTCCATTGGGATAGGCAAACAAGGTCACGGGCTGCCCCAGTAGCGTTTGCAGGGCCGATTTGCTGCTGGCAATTTCCCAGCGCGCCTGCGCGTTGCTGATATTTGCCAGGATGGGATGCGAAACCGTATGCGCGCCTATCTGCATGTTCGCATTGCGCAAGGCCAGCACTTGCTCGGATCGCATCATCAGGTCATCAGGCAGGGGCGTTGCGGCCCACTCCACCAATTGCGCAACCGTATCCTGACGCTGTGTTGGCGCCATATATTTGGTATGGGCCAACACAGCCTCCATGGCATGGCGGCGTTGCTCCAAGGTCTCCAGTGCGAAGATTCCCATGCCGAAAAGGCGGCCATCAAAAACCCGATGGCGGCAGTGGCGAAACGCTTCTATCACCGAATCGTTCCACATCCGCCCGCCATCCAAAAATGCGGTCGAGACAAAAAATGTGGCTGGCACCTTGTGATGCTGCAGCACCGGCAGGGCATTGACCACGTTGTCAGCGTAGCCATCATCAAAGGTGATGCAAACGGCACGCGCTGGCAGGTTCGCGGCAGGCAGTTGCCGTACCGCCGTATCCAGCGGTATCACGTTGAACCAACGGTTGATCCACCCGATGATCGTATTGAATCGTTGAATGTCCGGCTCCCCTGGAAACAGAGGATCCGGCTGGGAATGCACGCGGTGGAAAATCAGAATGGACAGGCGTGACCCGCGGCCCATGGGCGACAAGGCGTGAGCGAGGGGACCAAACATCACGCTGGCTGCGCTCCCTGGTGCCCGATGGGGTTGGCCGCTACTTTCGCACTTTGCGGCACTCCCTGCTGAACGTTCAGCCAACGTTTGGTCACCACCAGAATGACCACGATGTTGTAGGGCAAGTCAAAATAAGCGAGGCTCAAGAACGCCCCTCCCACGGCATAGCCAATCAGAGAAGCCTGGCACATCACCGCCAGATCGCACGTCCATTGCAACGGCGGCTTCCCCTGCGCCAACTTGCGAATGTGCCGCGTCGAGTGCAAGGCCAGAATCCAGATGATTAGAAACAACAGCAGACCCATGAACCCGTGTTCGCCCAACACAGAAAAGTAAATACTGTGCGCAACCTTGATATTGCTGGGGTCTGGTGCATAGCGCGCAAAGACTTCAGCGGTGTCAATTTCAAACCCGCCTCCCGTCGGTCGGCTGCTCGCCACATTGAAGGCGGTCCACCAGGCATTGATACGACCCATTGCAGAGCCGTCCATCTCATAGGATTGGATGGTGCGCATGCGTTCCTCCCAGGCTTGTGGCATGACCGCCAGAACGGTGCACACCAGCAGGACGACGGCGGTGCCCGTGAGCAATTTCCCTTTGGAGCGCATCCACACAATCAATCCCATGCCCATCAGCGCCAGGAACGCGCCGCGTGACTGTGTACCAATGGCAGCCACCACACACAACACCATCATCAGCAGCAGACTGGCGCGCACCCACCCCCGCACCGCCACCATACGCAGGTAGTTCATCAACGGCAAGGTAATCACCAATGCCAGGGCCAGCTCATTGTTGCCTTCAATGAAGCCGCCGGGTGGCCCCCAGACGCGGCTTTCACCCCCGGTTGCGATGGTGAATATGCCGCCCTTGAAACCATAAAATCCGATCGACAGAACGTTCACCCACACAAACCATTCGATGTGCTTGCGCTCACGCAAGGCGATCATGGCCACCAGCGTCATCAGTTGAATCTTCAGCACTTTGCTGAGCTGCACCCACGCCGCATCCGGGTTGATGGCAAACAAGGTGGTCACGCACATCCACAGTGTGAACAGGACCAACGCCAGTGTCACCGGCTGCCACGGCAGGCGAAACCGATCCGGATTGAACAACAGCGACACAAATGCGGCGGCTGCAGCAATGGCAGCCAACGGTGCCGTGTTGGCAAAACCGAAGGCCAGTTTGTGGGGATTCATGACGCTGATCCAGGTCCACAGCAACACCGCCACCCAGGTGTAGCGAATGGCAAACGGCAGCACGCCCACGAAAATCAGCATCAGGACAATATCACGCATGGTGCAGGTGGCCCCCACGGTTGGCGAATGCGTCCACCTGGCTGATCACATAGCGGTATTTGCCAGACGACTCCGGCGCAATGCCAGCAACTTGCTCGACGCGGATCTCCACTGCGTCGCCCAGGCGGGCCTTGAAATCCCGCACGATTCTGGCCCGGCTAGTCGCGGCCAACTCTGCCGGGCAAACCACCTTGACCTGCGTAAGCTCCGACGACACCTGGCGGATCTGAAACTGCGCGATCTCGGGCAGATCGCGTAGCGTGTAAATCAGCGCCAGGCCATGCAGCACGGTACCGTCGCGGGCGACCACGAAGTCAGTGGAACGGCCCTCCAGTTTGCCCAGTACCGGCAGTCCGCGACCACAGGCACACGGCTGGCCGCTCAGCGCGCCCATATCACCGGTGCGGTAGCGCACAAACGGAAAGTCCTGCGTTGCCATGTGCGTCACGACAATCTCGCCAACCTCACCGTCGGCCGCCGCCTGGCCATCGGGTCGCAGCGTTTCCACCACGATGTCTTCGGCGCTGATATGCAGGCTGCCCGATGGACATTGGTGGGCGATGAAACCGGCATCGCGTGCCCCGTAGCCATTGGCAACGGGGCAGCCAAACACCGTGCTGATGCGCTCGCGCTGGCCGTCGTAGAGCCGCTCGGATGTGACAAATACCACGTCAATTCCGCATTGGTTCAGGCTGACGTTGCGCTGGCAAGCATGGTCCGCGATGAGCGCCAGACTCGACGGATAGCCAAACAACATCTTCGGTCTGGCCCTCACGATGGCCGCCACGTAGCGGTCAAGATTTTCCTGTGACATGTCAAACGCCCCGAGCAGGCGGCTGCGCAGCACACCATCGCGCAGGCGCCGCAACCGGTCTTGCGCGCCCAGCTCAATCGGACTGCCCCAGACCACCATCTCGGGGTCACCAATATCCACCCCCCACCAGCGTGTGGCACGCCACTTGGCCGCAACATCATGGCTCTTGCGGGCGCGCCCCATATAGAAAACCAGCGGCTCCCCCGACGACCCACCGGTGTTGTAGCGCGTCAGCGGGCCGTGGTCTTGCGCCTTGAACGCGTCCACATGGGCCCGAATATCGGACTTCTGCAGCAGGGGTAAGGCGCGCAAATCGGCGATGGAGCCCACGTGGGCCGGATCAAAATGGTGCTGGCGAAAAAGGTCACGGTAGTACGGCACACGCTGCCCGATGGCGACCAGAAAATTGCGCAAGCGCTTGGTGCGCAACGCCTGCAATGCATCGGCAGACCACCATTGGCTCTCTTCAAGCTGCCTGCGCCACGCCACGGAGCTGTGACCCTTCAAGCGTTCATGCAGGGGAAATACCCATTGGGTGCACAGTTGTGTGTACAGACTCATGGCTGTACCCCCACCGCCGCCCGGCAGTAGGCTTCCAGCCATTGCCGCCGAACTTTGGCCCAGCTGTATTTTTCGACTTCCACCAGCCCGACTGAACTGAAGTGCAGGGCCAGCATGGGGTTGTGCACAATGCACAAAACGGCATCCGCCATGGCATCGGCATCTCCCACGGGAACCAGCAGGCCTGCCACGCCATGCTCCAGCATGTCTGGAATGCCGCCAGCCTGGGTGCTGACCACCGGCACACCACAGGCAAACGCCTCCAGAATAGACACCGGCATGTTGTCCACGGTGCTCGGATTGAGCAGACAGCTCGCTGATGCCACCAGCTTGGCAACGTCGTCGTTCGCCAGCCGCCCGACAAAATGTATCGCGCTGTTCTGCCCCAGCTCGGCCGCCAGCTTTTGCAGATTCTCGCGCTCCGGGCCGCTACCAGCAATTGTCATGTGTGCCAGTGGTGCATGCTGACGAATGCGTACCAAAGCGCGAATGGCGGTGGCGATGTCGTAGATCGGCTCCAGGTTGCGCGTGATGACAATGTGCGGCTGCAACGCGGGTGGCCTTGCCGCAGCGGGAGTGAAAAGAGACAAGTCAACAATGTTGGGTATCACCTCACTGCTCAAACCATAGTGCGCAAACACCCGCTGCAGATAGGGCGATGGCAATACCCGAAGCGACGACACGGCCAGCAGCTTCAGCACATGGCGTGGCGCCCCGGCAAAAAAGGAATCGGCATTGCCGCCGTGGTAATTGACGATCACTGCGGCACCGTGCAGGCGTGCGATGGCAATCGCCGGAGCCGCGAACAAGTGCCATGCCCAGCCTGAATTCGCCAACACGTGCACCACATCGGCGTTGGCGATGGCTTGCCATAGCCTGCGCAGATAGGGAGCCAAGCGGAAGGCAGCCCGCAACAACGGAACTCGGCCCACCCATGTGGGACGGTAGGGTGCATTGGTCTGCACCAGTTCAACCTGCAACCCCTCACTGCGCAACAGTCGCACCAGGAGCTGGCACTGGTTGCCCATGCCACCAGACAGAGGCGGCAGTGGCCCAACCACGCAAACACTTGGCAGCTTCATAGGCCCGCCACGCGCACGTCGCGCCGGGCCGCATACCAGCCGCCAATCAAACCCACCAACAACATCACCAGGGCCACGCCCACGACAGCGGCGACAACGAACAGATGCATGCGCAGGCGTACCAAGGCGGCAACCTGCGGTGCGTTGTCCGTGGTGCTCAATATATGAATGCGTGGGTAAACGCCTTGCACCTGTGCACCCAATTGTTCCAACGCGCGCGACCAGAGTCCCAGGCTTCGCACCAGCCACGCGCGGTCATAGGAAAACACGTTGTTGCCCCATGACAAGTACCACTGCGGCAAGCCACGACGGTAATAGTCCCATGCCTTGGCTTGTACCTCATAGCCCGGACGCGCGCGCGGTACCAGTGGCATCAGATGCAATGTCTCGGGAGCCTGCAACATGGCCTGGCGCAACTCCAGTGCCGATAGCGGAGCACCATCCTGCGCAACAAAATAGTAATTGTTGAAAACATCCACCAGTTGCCACTGCCCCAACTGCCGGTTCCAGACCTCCGGCCAAATGTGACCATGACCGCCAAAACCATCCAGGGAAAATGACCAGGCCCGCACGGGCATGCCGGCAGCCATCGCCAGGCCCATGAAGACGCGGGTAAAGTCCCCGCAATAGCCGGTACCGTTGTGCAGGATGCTGCGGTAGGTGTCGCGCAAATCGGACTGGATCGGCGTGCCCACCAGTTGTGGATGACTCAGCAGGTGCGCGCTGATGGCCAGTACCCGCGCCCAATCCGACGGCAACGCGGCCAGCCGCAGTCGTTCGACAACCCGGGCATACAACGGATCGGCGGGTTCGCTTTCGCGCAGGAAGTCTGCCGGCATGTCGTCAGCACCCCAATCAAAGCCCGATGCATCGGCACTCGCCAGCAAGGTCGCATTTCGCAGCCGCACCAATTCCATGGAATTTCCCAAATAGGGGGCCAGCGATACTGCAGCCATGGCGAGTACAGTCAGGCTGATCCACACCAGGCGCCGCCACCATGCTTTGGCCCGCGTTGACCGTGCGTGCAGCAAGGCCGGTGTACCGGCTGCGGCTACCAGCATAGGCCTTCAACCTGTGCCGCAATGGCATGCTTTTCGGGCAAGCGGACCAGGTCTAGAATATATTGATCCGAGCGACAGTGCAGGGCCAGCGTGTCAAACACGGCTGCCCCGGTCATGCCGACGACCAGCACGTCCGCGTCCTCGATCACCGTATGCATGTCGGCCTGCAGCATGGCGCCGATGTGGGGCAGATGCCTTTCAATAAAGGTGCGGTTGGCCCCCAGCAATTTGGCGAGATGCACCTCCGGGTCGTAAACCGAAATTTGCATGCCCTTGCCAATCAGCTGCTCGGCCAACACCACCAGGGGACTTTCGCGCAGGTCGTCCGTACCAGTCTTGAACGAAAGACCAATGAAGCCGAAACGGCGCTTGCCCGTGGCCAGTAACTTGTGCAATGCCAGGTCCAGGTGGTTGCGATTGGACGGCAGGATGCTGGCGAGCATGGGCACTTCGACGTCATGCACTTTGGCCAGATAGGTTGTTGCCCGCAGGTCTTTGGGCAGACACGATCCGCCAAAGGCAAATCCCGGTCGCAGATAGGCGCGTGAAATATTGAGCTGCGTGTCTTGACACACCAGATCCATCACCTCGAACGCATCAACACCCAGGGCGTCACACAGGCGCGCTGTTTCGTTGGCAAACGTGATTTTGAGTGCATGAAAATTGTTGCAGCTGTACTTCATCATCTCGGCAGCACGCACGGATGTTTGCACAAACCGGCATGGCAGATGGCCAAACAGAGCGTGCAACCGATCCACGGGGTATGCATGGCTGGCCCCCACCACGGTCAGGGGTGGGTTGTCGTAGTCACGGATGGAGGAGCCTTCACGCAGAAACTCTGGCTGAAAGCAAATATGAAAGCCCTCACCGTCCATCTTTCCCGACTGGACCTCCATCAGCGGTCGCAGGACTTCTTCCACGGTGCCGGGTACCAAGGTTGAACGAAAAACCACAATATGCGGATGGTGCTTGTCACGGATAGCCTGAGCCAGATCGCTGGTCAGGCGCAGAACAGCGCTCTGGTCCTGGCTGCCATTGGCCGCCGACGGAGTGCCCACGCAGACCAGGGATATTTCGCTGCCCTGCACGGCATCCCGGACTTGCGTCGTTACACTGGCATTGCCACGGCTGGCCACCTTGTCCATCAAGGCCGCCATACCTTCTTCGACCACCGGCGTCTTGCCCGCCATGATCATGTCGAGCTTGCTGCGATCCACATCCACGCCGATGACCTCGTGTCCATCGCGAACCAGACAGGCCAGCGACACCGCGCCCACGTAGCCCAAGCCAAATATGCTGATCTTCATGCTGTGACTCCCATCTCGTGCACCGAGAAGTTACGAATACCGCGGTCAATGATCCGATCCAAGCGATCCATGGACTGCGGCCACGCGTGGCGGCTCAGCATGCGTTTGCGTCCCGCCTCGGCCAGACACTGACGCATTGCAGGGTTGTCCACGATATCGAGAATATTGCGCACCAGTTCTGGTGGTGTGTCTGCGACCAGCAAATGCAGATCAGCCATAGCGTCCACTCCATCCGCGGCAATACTGCTGGTCACCACCGGAACGCCCATGGCCATTGCCTCCAGAAGCTTGTTTTGCGTGCCCCGCGCTATCTTCAGTGGTGCGACCATCAACGCTGACTGGCGCACGTAGGGCCGTACATCCGGCACTGAACCGGTAACCGTCACTCCGGCAAACTGCTCGAGCTTGCGTATCGCTGGCGTGGGATCGGCACCCACAATCAGCAGCTTCAGCGTCGGGCGCAGTAGCTTCAGCGCCGGCCACACCTGTTCGACAAACCGTATCATGCATTCCTGATTGGGGTAGTAGTCCATGCGCCCGATAAAGCAAATGGTGTTGCGGTCGTAGGCGTCTTGTGCAGGACAAAAGTAATCGGTATCAACCCCGTTGGGAAACCAGTCCGTGTCGCCACCAACACCTAGTTTCTGCAAGGATTTCCACTCTGCCAGCGTGGTGGTGGTGCAGATGTCAAAACGGCTGGCCAATCGCTTCTCGCGCGCGCGCAACTTGACGCCCTCCAACTGGTAGCCCCATGACAGCGGACGCGGTTTGTAGTTCGCATACTCCAGCCACTTTTCGGAATCCATGTCGCCAAAGTCCAATATCTTGGGGATGTCGTGCACGTGTTCCACGTATTGCGCGGCACTGGAACAGTGCACAAAGATCAGGTCCCATTTCTCCGCGGCCAGCAGCTTGCGAACCTGTCGATCCAATGCAGCCGAATAGAAGAAACCCATGGTCGATGGTGTCGGCGTTGGCAGCAGCGCAACCATGCGCAGCGCCTGAACCCAGCCAGTCACCCGGCCGATTCTGAAGTCTGCACAGTGGGAGGCGATGCCTTGCCCCTGCTGCGCCTCCAGATCGGACCGCGCCAAAGAGCACACCGTGACGCGATGACCCATCGCCGTCAGATGGCGGATCATGTTGAATGGCCTGATTTTCCCGCCCCGTTGCGGTGGATAGGGAAACCGGTGGCACAGGTAAAGGATATTCATGCCAGATGCGCTTGTAGTTCTGCTGACACATCCGTCGGATCGCGACGGTCCAGGTAGATACGGCTCCAGATTTCCAGATTCATGAGTGCCAACAAGGCGTCGGTGCCGTCCACGCGCTGCTTGGCATGGTTATCCATCAGGCGGCTGATAGCCTCGGTCTGGAACAGACCTCGGTTACGCACCACCTCGGGCGCCAAAACCCTTTGCACCAGCGGCGACAGTTCGTTCTTCAGCCACGCGCCCATGGGTGCGCCAAACCCGCGCTTCTTGCGGTCCAGAATGTCCTTGGGGAGCAACTGCGACACCGACTCCTTGAGCACATGCTTGAGGCGTCCACCGCGTAGCTTGATAGAGGCAGGGATGGTTGCCGCCAGTTCAACCAACTGGTGGTCCAGCAGGGGCACCCGGCATTCGAGTGAAGCCGCCATGCTCATGCGGTCTGTCAGCGTCAGCAAGTCGTCAGGTAGCTGGGTTTGCACGTCGACGGCGAACATGCGATTGAGCGAGTCTTGCTGCCCGGCCTTCGCAAACGCAGTTTCCAGTGCATCAACACCCTGGGGCGTGGGGCGCAGCAGCAATTGCGACACCTCGGAGCGCCCCAGCACCTGCAGGTAGCTGCGGTAACGATCGTCGGGTGCCATGTCAACGGTCGCCACAAAACTCTTGACCAGTCGCAAGGTATTGAGCAGCCCGGTGTGGCGATCAACCGGTAGCTGTTCTGCCAGCGACGCCACGCTACGGCGCAGCCAGATGGGGCACTGCTGGTAGCGCCTGGCATAGTGCTGCCCCAGATAGCGCCGGTAGCCACCAAACAATTCATCGCCACCCACTCCGGACAGGATCACGGTGACGTCCTTGCGGGCAAACTCGGAGACCAGAAAGGTAGTGATGAAGGCGCTGTCGGCCATGGGTTCGTCTAGATGCCATAGCAGCTTGGGCAGCAATGAGACCACGTCCGGGCGCACCACAATCTCGCGGTGGGTGGTGCCAAACATCGTCGCCACCCGCTTGGCAAACGGCAATTCGTTGTAGAGGTTCTCGGCCGTGCCGCCGGAAAAACCAATGGCGTAGGTATTGATGGGCTGCGTCGAGTGCCTGGCCATCAACCCCACCACGGCGCTCGAATCCACGCCGCCCGACAGGAAGGCGCCGATCGGTACATCGCTGACCATCTGCATGCGCACCGAAGCTTCCAGTTGCGCCAGAACCCGCTCTGTCCATTCGCGTTCGCTGACAACGGCATCGGTGGCCTGCGGCAGTTGCCAATAACACCATTCGCGCACATGCCGGCCTTCAATGGCCAACAGCGTCGCGGCTGGCAACTTGCGCATGCCTTGAAAAATGCAGTCTGGTGCCGCGACAAAGCCCAGGTGCAAGTAGCCGGCCACAGCGGCCGGGTTCAGTTGCGCACTTTTCCCCGGCAAGTGCAGCAGCGCCTTGGCCTCGGTCGAAAACGCCAGTAGCCCCGCATCCTGCACGATGTAGAGTGGTTTGACTCCCAGGCGGTCGCGGCCGATCAGCAAGCGCTTGCGCCGCCCGTCCCACAACGCAAACGCAAACATGCCATTCAGACGCAGCACGAAGTCATCGCCTTCGTCTTCATAGAGATGCAACAGTACTTCGCTGTCAGATGCCGTTTTGAATTGATAACCCTTGGCCTGCAGTTCGGCGCGCAATTCACGGTAGTTGTAGATTTCGCCATTGCAGACCAGCCACAACGTCTGCGCAACGTTCGACAGCGGTTGGTGCCCGGTGGCCAGGTCTATGATCGACAGCCGCCGCATGGCGATACCGCACGGGCCATCCAGATGCATGCCGGCATCATCGGGCCCGCGGTGCCGTGTGACGTCACCCATGGCTGTGAGCATGTCGGGGTCCGCCCCTGTGCCGTCAAAATGATAGATTCCGTGGATTCCACACACGATATACAAGCGCCTTAGATTTGTATGGACGCAGTATCCGGATGCCGCTGCACAGCACGTTGATAAACCGCACGGTAACGCGCGATGCTGCTGTCCCAGGTGCGTTCTTCCTCGACAAAGCGCCGTGCCTGCGCCCGTATGCGCGGCCAACTGTCGCGCTGTGCCAACACCGATGCAATCGCACGCTCCAAAGCGGCGGCATCGCCGGCGCGAAACAGGTGCCCGGTCTCGCCATGTCGCACCAACTCGCGGTGCCCACCCACATCGGAGGCAACCAACATGTGGCCCTGCGCCATGGCCTCCAGTGGCTTGAGCGGGGTCACCAGCTCGGTCAGGCGCACCGGCAAACGGGGGTATGCCAATACGTCAATCAGCCCGTAGTAACGTTGCACGTCGGCATGCGGCACGCGTCCGGCAAATAGAACCTTGTCTTGCACGCCCAAAGCCTGCGCTTGCGCACGCAAGGCCGCTTCCTGCGGGCCGCCGCCCACCAGCAGCACGCGCAACTGCGGGTAGCGCGGTAGCAATTGCCGCGCGGCCTCCAGCAGCAAGTTCAGGCCCTCGTAGTGGTAGAAAGACCCGACAAATCCAATCACCAATGCGCCGTCGAGGCCCAGTCTGCGGCGCAGTAGCGGGTCCGGCAACGCGGCGAACGGGAACGCGGCGGTATCCACCGCATTGGGGATGACGGTGATACGTTCCGAAGGAATGCCGCGCTGGGCGATGTCCGCGCGCAGGCCTTCACAAATGGTGGTCACTTCACTGGCGTGGCGCAAGGCAAAGCTCTCCAGTGCGCGCGACATGCGGTAGCGCAGACTACCTTCCGTCGTCGTACCATGGTCAACGGCCGCATCTTCCCAGGATGCGCGCATTTCATAGACGACTCCCAAACGGTGCTTGCGCCCGGCCCACAGGCTGGGAATGGCGTTGAGCGCTGGCGAATGGGCATGGATAACATGGGGGCGGGTGCTCTGTATCACTTCGGACAGCCGCCGGGCCGTCAACACCATCTGCTGGATCAAGCCCACGCCCTGGGCACTGGGGGTGCGGTGAAACACCAGCCCTTCGACTTCGTCCATCCGAGACGGGTCAGGGCCCTGCTTGGGCGTGGTCAGATGAACGGTGCTCCAGCCGAGCTGGCGCTGCGCCTGCAGAATCGATAGAGTGCGAAAGGTATAGCCGCTGTGCAGTGGAAGCGAGTGGTCCAGCACATGCAGGATGCGCAAGCTCATGGACTGCCTTCCCCACTCAACGCGTAACCCTCTGGCACAACATTCTTCAAAAATGCATCGAACATCACCAGTGACCACAGCGGCGCGCTGTGATCGCGTTCGCCGCGTTGGTGGGCATCCACCAGTTGGCGCACATAGGCGGGATCAAACCACCCCGTGTCCAGCAGGCGTTCGCCCAGAACCGTGTCCTGCAGGCGTTGCTTGAGCGGGCCGCGAAACCAGTGGGCCAGCGGCACCGCGAAACCCATTTTTGGTCGGTACAGCACACCTTGTGGCAGGTAGGGTTCCATGGCCTTCTTGAACAGATACTTGCCCTGGCGCCCCTGCAGTTTCTGATGCGATGGCAGGGTTGCCAGCCACTCGATCAGCGCATGGTCCATCAAGGGCTCACGCACCTCCAGCCCGTGGGCCATGCTGGCACGGTCTACCTTGGTATTGATGTCATCCGCCAGGTAGGTCTTCAGGTCCAGGTATTGAATCAGTGCCAGCGGGTCCCGCGTGTCGGCTGCACGGGCATGCTGGCGAAACACGTCCAACGCGTTGTACCCACCCAGCTCTGCCTTGAACTGCCTGGTGAACAGCGCTTGGCGCATGGGCGCCTTGAGTACCGACACCGCGTGAAAGTACGCAGCCACCGAGTCCCGTGCCATGGATTCCAATGTGGTCTTCGCCCGCAGCACGCGCCATGCCCAATCCGCCTTGGGGTAGACGCGGCCGAGCATCCCAAACAGCGGGCTGCGCAACGCAAGCGGCATGGCGCTGCGCAAGCGCTCCTCCCGCATATGCTCACGGTAGCGCGAATACCCTGCCAATGCCTCGTCCGCCCCATCGCCAGACAAGGCCACCGTCACGTGCTGCCGGGCCAGTTGACACACCCGGTAGGTTGGAATGGCGGAACTGTCGGCATAGGGTTCGTCGTACAGACGCGACAGAGTGTCAATCAGGTCATAGTCGTGGCTTCCCACCATCTCCCGCCAGTGGTGCGTCTGGTGCCGCTGCGCGACTTGTTGTGCATAGCTGGACTCGTCAAACTCCGCAGCTTCAAAGCCAATGGAGCAGGTCGTGACGGGCGTCGGCGACAGGCCGGCCATCAGCGCAACTACGGCACTGCTGTCCACACCACCCGACAGGAAGGCCCCGAGTGGCACCTCGCTGACCAGACGCACCGCCACGGCATCACGCAATCGGGTCACCAATTCGGCTTGCGCGTCCGACTGGCTCAGTCCGCTGTCCAAGGTAAAGCGCACATCCCAGTACGGCACGGGATGCCCGAGTGGCGCACCGCGGCGCACCGACAAGGTGTGCGCCGGTGGCAGTTTCTTGATGGAGCGGAAAATGCTGCGCGGCGCCGGCACATAGCCCAACGCGAAATATTCTTCCACGGCCAGTGGGTCGATGTCACGGCGCACCTTGCCATGCGCCAGGATCGACTTCATCTCGGACCCAAACAGCAGCGTGCCGTCGTCCAGCAAGGCGTAATACAACGGTTTCACACCCACCCGGTCGCGCGCCAGGAACAGGGTTTGCCGATTGCGGTCCCACAGTGCAAAGGCAAACATGCCGCGAAAGCGCTGAACGCACTGTGCGCCCCACGATTCCCAGGCATGCAAAATAACTTCAGTGTCACTTCTGGAATGAAAGACATGGCCCAAGGCTTGCAACTCGGCCATCAGTGATTGGTAGTTGTAGATCTCGCCGTTGTACACCACGACAACTGAACTGTCCTGGTTGTGCAGCGGCTGCTGCCCGGTGGCGACGTCAATCACGGACAGGCGACGATGCCCCAATCCGATGCCGGGCACAATGTAGACCCCGCCCTCGTCGGGTCCACGGTGGCGCTGTGACGCATTCATGCGTCCGAGCAACACGGGGTCGATGGTGCCCGGTCCCACGGTGTCAAAGATTCCGGTAATACCGCACATAGTGTCTACACCTGAACCGCTACGGGCTGCGCAAGCTGCCGTTGTTGGTCGTAGACCGCCTGGTAGGCGGCCACCATGGCACGCATGCTGAAACGTGCCTCCATCCGCGCACGACCGGCCTGCCCCATACGCGCGGCGCCTTGTGGATCGCAGGCCAGTTCCAGCAGTGCGCGCGCCATCACAGCCACGTCGCCCGACGGCACCAGTTTGCCCGTCACACCGGCATCCACCAGTTCAGCATTACCTCCTACATCGGTTGCCAGCACGGGCAGACCCGTCGCCATCGCTTCCAACGCCACGTTGGAGATTCCCTCGGACCACGATGGCAGCGCCAATACCTGCACGCCCCGCAGTATTTCGGGCACATCGGTTCGATCGCCGGGCAACCAGGCCAGATCGGCCAGACCGAGCGCACGCAGCAGGCTTTGCACCTGGGAGCGCAAGGGGCCGTCCCCCACCATGACCAGGCGCAAGCGGCTGCGCAGGACCGGGAACCAATGGATGGCCTGCGCAAATGCCTGCACCAATAGCTCCGGGTTCTTGACGGCCTGCATGCGCCCCACGAAACCCACCATCCAATGCTGTTCAGGATCGAAGGGACAGCCAGCAATGCGGGATTCCCCCGCGCGCGCAGGACGAAAACGCGTGCCATCGACACCGTTGCATACCTGCGTGATGCGGGTCTGGGGCACGCCGACTTTGCGCACCAGGTAGTTCTGCAGATCACCCGACAATGCGGTGTAGTGGTGCACGGCCGGCCTGTAGAGACGCCGTAGCTGCTGGTACTTCACGCTATTACCATCCTTATCCTGCAGGTCGCGACCGTGCTCACCGTGGATGCGCACCGGCACGCCGGCCGCCCAGGCCACTGGCAACACCTCCAGCGCCGCCAGGTTGCGGCTGTGCACGATGTGCGGGCGCAGCTGGCGG
>OUNL011262810.1_pt1 | contig 24039 bp, 22 predicted proteins | sample 1779831 | NCBI WGS metagenome assembly OUNL01 (sample SAMEA3914863, study PRJEB12502) | metagenome | biome: forest; material: soil | place: USA | collected 2011-09-16 | depth 0.1 m | reverse complement strand
GATGCCGCGGGCCGCCAGATCGGTCAGCGCTTCGCGAACGATGGTGCGGCTGCAGTCGAACAACATCGCCAACTGCTGTTCGCCCAGGCGCGCACCGGGGGCCAGTTTTTGCGCCATGACGGCTTCGATGATGCGTTTGCTGATGGTGGTGGAGCTGGTCATTCCCACTTCATCTGCAAATGCCATGCCACTGGTATACAAGATTTGTGCACCGAACGCGGGCTTGCCACACCGAGTCGGCAACGACCCGGCACTGGACAGGTGCATGACGCCCAATAACCAGGAGAAGCTCAGGGTTTACAAATCAACGCCTTGACAATAATTGCCTAGGCAATTAATAATCGATCCCTATGACGAAAGCCGAGAAACCCGCACCCCAACAGCAGATTGGCGGTGGCCCCATGCCGTTCTACTGCGCCAATGGCTACCAGCCGGAGGAAAGCCTGGGCTACCTGATGCGCCAGATACTGAACGCCCTGGGGCAGGAGGTGGAGCTACAACTCGCCCATACGGGGTTGACCAATGCCCAGTGGATTCCACTGTTCAAGCTCTATATAGGGCGCGCCACCACCGCCGCCGAACTGGCGCGGGAATGCAACCTGGACGCAGGCGCCATGACGCGCATGCTCGACCGCCTGGAGGCCAAGGGCCTGTGCCGGCGCGAGCGCAGCGCCGCTGACCGGCGCGTCATCACCATCACGCTGACCGAGGCCGGCCTGGAAGCCGCCAGCGAGATACCCAAGGTCTTGAGCCGCGTGCAAAACGCCAACCTGGACGGTTTCTCAAAGGACGAGTTCCAAACACTCAAAGGCTTTTTGCGCCGCATTCTGAATAACGCCAACACTTCTGCCAAAGCATCTATGCATGACACCATTGCCAGCCAAAGTCCCGGAGGCTCCCATGCCGCGTGACGCTCTATCAACCCCCGCTGCGCGCATACGCAAATGGGCCTTGCATGCGCTGGTGCTGGCCAGCCTGGGCGCCTGCGCCAGTTATTCCGGCATCACCTCCGAGTCCCAGATGCTGGATGCCAAGGCTCTGGGCCTCAGCGCCAATGCGGCCCCCGACGCTAGCCAGGCCGGCGCCATTGACCCGCAGTGGTGGCGCGCGCTGGGCGACGACCAGCTCAACGCCTTGGTCGACAAGGCGTTGGCCAGCAGCCCCAGTCTGCGTTCGGCACAGGCCCGCATCGCGCGCCTGCAGGCCGGCCGCGACGCCGTCCATGGCGCCGGGCTGCCCCAGGTTGGCGCCAGCGCTGACCTGACGCGCCAGTTGTTTACGGCCAATAGCATCTATCCACCACCATTGGGTGGCGCGGTGGCCGAGACCGGCGACCTGCGCGCCAGCGCCAGTTGGGAGCTGGACTTCTTTGGCAAGAACCGCGCGGCGCTGGATGCTGCGGTAGGCCAGGTGCAGGCAGCGCAGGCCGACGCGGCCGCGGCCCGCATGTTGCTGGCAAGTTCTGTGGCACGCAGCTACATCGCACTGCAGCGCATCGACGCACAACTGGCAGTGGCCCAGCGCACGCTGGCGCAGCGCAGCCAGACCAAGTCGCTGGTGCAAGACCGTGTGAATGCCGGCCTGGACACGCAACTCGAACTCCAGCAAAGCGATGGCGCGTTGCCCGAAGCCCGTCTGCAGATCGAAACCTTGAACGAGCAGCGCGCGCTGGCGCTGAATGCCTTGGCGGCACTGACAGCCCAGCCTAACGCACCATTGACGCTGGCGTTGCCGGCGCAGATTGCCAGCAGTCCGGCTGCGGCCGTACAGTCCATTCCCCTGGACCTGCTGGGTCGCCGAGCAGACATCGTGGCAGCGCGCTGGCGCGTGGAAGCCGCTACTCATGATGTGGCTGCTGCCAAGACCTTGTTCTATCCCGACATCAATCTGGTGGCCTTTGCCGGCTTCAACAGCATTGGGTTTGACAAATTGCTGAAGTCTGGCAGTGAGCAGTGGGGCGTGGGCCCGGCCATTCGCCTGCCGCTGTTTGACGGTGGACGCTTGCGTGCCAACCTGCGTGGCAAGACCGCCGAACTCGACGTCGCCATTGAGAGCTACAACGCGCTGGTCATAGACGCCGTGCACGATGTGGCCGACCAACTGGTGTCTGTCAGGGCCATAACCAGTCAGCAACGCGAGCAAACCGCTGCGCAGACCTCGGCCGAATCCGCGTACGCCATTGCCACACAGCGCTACCAGGCGGGGCTTGGCAATTACCTCAATGTGCTGAGCGCAGAGACCACGGTTCTGGCACAGCGCCGGCTGGCCGTAGACCTGGCCACACGCGCCTTGGATACCCATGTGCAACTCATTCGCGCGCTGGGCGGCGGCTACCAGGGTGCTACCGACCAGACCGCCAGCGCAACCGCCCACCCATCCCAGATTTCTGAAGCCAAACCATGAACGCACCGCAAAACTCCTCCGCCGCGCCGACCGCCCCTGTCAAAAGCGCCCGCCAAAAAGCCTTGACCGGCGTCAGCATTGCCGTGCTGATAGGCTTGGCCTGGGGCGGCTATGAATGGTTCACCGGCCGCCACGAAGAAGCGACCGACAACGCCTACGTGCAAGGCAATGTGATCCAGATCACACCACAGACGGGCGGCACCGTGACCGCCATCCTGGCCGACGACACCGACTTCGTCAAAGCGGGCCAACCACTGGTGCAGTTGGACCCGGCAGACGCCAACGTGGCCATGCAACAAGCCGAAGCCAATCTCGGGCAGGCAGTGCGCCAACTGCGAATTTGGTACGCGAACAACAGCTCACTGGGTGCGCAGGTGACGATGCATGAATCCGACATTACCAAAGCCCAGACCGAAATCACCCGCGCCACCGACGACCTGAAACGCCGCCAGGCGCTGGTGGGCAATGGTGCCGTTTCCAAAGAAGAGCTCAACCATGCGCAAAATCAACTGGCCAACGCGCAAAGTTCGCTGAGCGCTGCGCAAGCCGGTGTTGCCACGGCGCGCGCCCAACTTGCCAGCAACCAGGCCATGACCGAAGGCACCAGCATCGCGACCCACCCCAGCGTGTTGGCCGCGGCTGCCAAGGTGCGTGAGGCCTATCTGGCATTGCACCGTGCGGCACTGCCAGCGCCGGTGGATGGATATGTTGCCAAGCGCACCGTGCAACTCGGCCAACGGGTGGCGGCCGGCGCCCCGTTGATGTCCATCATTCCGCTGAGCCAGTTGTGGGTCGATGCCAACTTCAAGGAAGTGCAATTGCGCAATATCCGCATTGGTCAGCCCGTCACGCTGACCGCCGACCAATATGGCCGCAAGGTGGAATACAAAGGTACCGTCGCTGGACTAGGCGCCGGTACCGGCGCAGCATTCGCGTTGTTGCCTGCGCAAAACGCAACTGGCAACTGGATCAAGGTGGTGCAGCGTGTACCCGTGCGTGTCGCGCTGGACCCGCAACAACTGGCACAAAGCCCATTGCGTGTCGGTCTGTCCATGGAGGCCACGGTGGACATCAGCGACCAGAGCGGCAAGGCGCTGGCCGATGCGCCACGTGCCGGCTCCAGTGTGCAGACCCAGGTCTACGCCATGCTGGACAGCCAGGCTGATGCCGAAGTGCAACGGGTCATTGCGGCCAACTCGGGCCAGTCGTCTGTGCAAAAACGCTGATAACCTGCGCAACAGAACTCCATGAGCACCACCAGCTACATGCCGCTGCCGCCGCTGCAGGGCAATGCCCGCCTATGGGGCACGATTGCCCTGTCGGCGGCCACCTTCATGAACGTGTTGGACTCGTCCATCGCCAATGTGTCTCTGCCGGCCATTGCCGGTGACCTGGGGGTCAGCCCCAACCAGGGTACCTGGGTCATCACCAGCTTTGGTGTGGCCAATGCGATTTCGCTGCCGCTGACCGGCTGGCTGTCGCAGCGCTTTGGCCAGGTCCGTCTGTTCACCATGAGTGTGTTGCTGTTCGTGCTGAGCTCCTGGATGTGCGGTCTGGCACCCAATATGACCACCTTGATCGGCATGCGTGCCGTGCAAGGTTTTGTCGCCGGGCCCATGATGCCCTTGGCCCAGGCACTGCTGTTGTCCAGCTATCCACCAGCCCTGGCCGGTATGGCGATGGCCCTATGGGCCATGACCACCTTGGTGGCGCCTGTGATGGGGCCGCTCTTGGGCGGATGGATCACCGACCACACGCACTGGGGTTGGATCTTCTATATCAATATCCCAGTGGGCATCTTGGCCGCGTTCATCACCTGGACCATCTACCACAAGCGGGAAACGCCAACCAAGCAGCTCCCCATCGACAAGGTCGGCCTGGCCTTGCTGGTGGTCGCCGTGGGCTCGCTGCAGATCATGTTGGACAAGGGCAAGGAGCTGGACTGGTTCCACTCGCCCGAAGTCATGGCCTTGGGCATTGCGTCACTGATAGGCTTCGCGTTCTTCATTGCCTGGGAGTTGACGGATGAGCACCCGGTGGTCGACCTGCGGTTGTTGGCGCGGCGCAATTTCTGGACCGGCACGGTGTCGATGGCAGTGGCCTACAGCCTGTTCATGGGCAACCTGGTGCTGTTGCCGCTGTGGTTGCAGCAGTTCATGGGCTACACCTCTACACAGGCCGGCATGTTGATGGCGCCGGTGGGGCTGTTCGCCATCATCCTGTCGCCGTGGGTGGGCAAGAACATCTCGAAATTCGACCCCCGCAGCCTCACGACATTTGCCTTTGCCGTATTTGCGCTGGTGCTGTTCATGCGATCGCATTTCAACACCCAGGCCGACTTTGCCACCATCATGGTCCCCACCATCGTGCAGGGTGTCGCCGTCGCGTTCTTCTTTATTCCACTGACGTCCATCATTCTGGGCGGCATTCCGCCAGAAAAAATTCCGTCGGCCTCGGGGTTGTCGAGCTTTGCCCGCATGGTTGGCGGTTCGTTTGGCACGTCGATTGCCATCACCATCTGGCAGGACCGCGCCGCCATGCACCATGCGCAACTGGCAGAGATGATCAACCCCGGCAGCATTGCCAGCACCAACGCGCTGGCTGGCCTCAACGCCGCCGGCATGAGCATGGAACAGGCGCTGAGCCAGATCAACCGCATGGTCGACCAGCAAGCTTTCATGATGGCCGCCAACGATGTGTTCTTTGGTTCTGCGCTGATCTTTGTGTGTCTGATTCCCTTCGTCTGGCTGGCACGACCCATCCGCACCCCTGCAGGCGCGGGACCGGGCGCCGCCGACGCTGCAGCGGGCGCGCATTAGCATCGGGACTTCCTTGCTGGGCTCGAGCCAATCGCCTATGAGCGCATGGTTTTCCAAGTAACATGGGCAGACTGCCATGACCCACCCGTCACCCACCACCCTGGACGCTCTGCAAGCCCGGTACGGCACCCGCTATCGCTGGATCTTGCTGTTGACGGTCATGATTGGCACAGTGGCGTCCATCATGTCGTCGACCATCATCAACGTCGCGGTGCCGGATATGAGCCGCTACTTTGTGCTGGGGCAGGACCGCCTGCAGTGGGTGTCCTCCGGTTTCATGGTCGCCATGACGGTGTCCATGCTGACCACCCCTTGGCTACTGTCGCGCTTTGGCTACCGCAAGACCTATTCAGGTGCCATTGCACTGCTGTTGGTAGGCGGCATTGCCGGCGGCCTGTCCAGCAACTTTGATCTGGTGCTGGTGGCTCGGGTGGCCGAGGGCCTGGCATCCGGCGTCGTGCAGCCGATACCAGCCATCATCATCCTGCGGGCTTTTGACTCCAACGAGCAAGGCCGCGCGTCGGGTATTTTTGGCATGGGCGTGGTGCTGGCGCCCGCGATTGGCCCCAGCGTCGGCGGGCTATTGGTGGACTGGTTCGGCTGGCGCGCCACATTCTTCATGGTGGTGCCGTTCTGCCTGGCCTCGCTGTACATGGCCCGGCAGTACATACCAACTGCCAACCTGAGTGCATCCGAACCCAGCGCGGAGGGCAAAACCACGCTGGACTGGCTGGGCTTGCTGCTGGCAACCACTGCGACTCTGTGTCTACTCAATGGATTGGTGCGCTTGCAAAGTGGCCCCTTCCTGCACAGCGCAGTCATGTTGGGCGCGTCCACTGTGGCCTTGTTGGCCTTTGTGCGTTGGCAGCACCGGCTCAGCCACATACACCGAGGGCCGCACCAGCAACGCCCCTTGTTGAACCTGGCACTGTTCAACCACCGCCAGTTTGCCATGGGCAGTCTGGTGTCGTTCATCTATGGAACCGCTTTGTTTGGCTCGACCTATTTGCTGCCGGTCTATCTGCAGATGGGGCTGGGCATGTCCGCCTCCCATGTCGGCACACTGATGCTGCCCGCCGGGCTGGTGCTGGCCGTCACCATTCCCATCGTGGGGCGCATGGCCGACCGCTGGTCGACCCATATTCTGGTCAGTGTGGGGCTGGTATTGCTGGCCCTGGGCTTTGCACTGATGGTCACCGTGGGGCTGCAAACCGCTATCTGGGTGATTGTGGGCTGGGTCATTGTCGGGCGCATCGGCTTGGGCTTCATTCTGCCGTCGCTGAATCTGGGTTCCATGCGCGGCTTGTCCAAGTCCTTGATTGCCCAAGGCTCCAGCGCCATCAGCTTTTTGCGCATGGTTGGCGGTGCCGTCGGTGTGAGCCTGTGTGCCTTGGTGCTGGAATGGCGTCTGGAGACGCATGGCCAATCGTTGGCACATGCCAACACCAACCCTGAGCGATTGGCGGCCTTCAATGAGTCCTTTCTACTGCTGGCTGGACTGTGCGCGCTGGCGATTGTTGCGGCCTGGCAACTGCGCGAGCCTATAAGGCATAGCCATCCTGAGGTCTGAACTATTTATGGTCCAAGGCCGACCAATTGGGGAACCGTCAACCGTTGGCCGGCTCAAACGTTAGTTAGCAACTCAGAGGTCAATATGAAAACAATCGCAAAATCCGTCGCAGTCGCAGTTTTAATCGCCAGCCTGGGCGGCAACGCGCTGGCCGACGGGCGCTACGGGCAGAATTATGGCTACCACGGCCATGGGCATGGCGCAGACTGGGTGGCACCGTTGCTGTTTTTGGGCATTGCGGGCGCGGTGATTGGCGCGGCCGCCAGCCAGTCAAGTCCACCGGCCCAGCCGGTCTACGTAACGCAGCCGGTGTATGTTTCGCCTCCTGTTACCTATGTGCCTGCTGCGCCAGTCTACGCGGCACCGGAAGTGGTTGCGCCACCCCCAGCCCCGGTCAACGCCTGGTATTTTTGCAAATCGGTCGGCCAGTACTATCCGTATACACAGCACTGCCCAGAAGGTTGGCAGTTGGTCACGCCCACGCCACCCCAACGTTAGGTTGGTTGAAAAGGCGACGGAACTTATTGGCGCCCGCGCGGCTCCAACCCCGAGTCTGGACACTACGTCAATGCAATTGTTCGGCACAATTTGACAGCCATCTGCTGTTTAATTGTGCCGATTGGCTGTACGGGCTTCAGTTCACAATTCCAGATAACGCCAATGTTTGTTGGGTAGGTAGCCGCGACTTTGTGTCGTAAAGCGCCACACCATCACTCTGCCGTGTGTAATATTAGGGTTAGCCAACCTGGACGGAGACCGGATGAAACTGAAACTTCTGTGGATTATTTTTGCCTTTGCCACAGCGGCGCAAGGCGCAACGCTGGTGCCGGATGCGCAGGATCGCGCAACGCTCAAGCCCGATTCACGTGAAGCCAGAGTGGCACGTATGGCGGCGGAGTGGCTGTCGCACTACCACTACAAGCCAGTGCCGTTGGATGAAGCCCTTTCTTCCAAGATATTTGACCAGTATCTGAAAGCGCTGGACCACGAGAAACTGTTTTTTGTGCAGGACGACATCAACCGCCTGTCCAATGCGCGCACACAACTCGGCGCCGACATGCTGCATGAGGACCTGGGTGATCCGTTCACCATCTACAACTTGTACGTGAAACGCGCCACCGAGCGGTTTGCCTACGCGCGCAGTTTGCTCAAGACAAGTTTCAATTTCCAGGAGTCCGAAAGCTACCAGTTTGAGCGGGACAAACAGGACTGGCCGAAGAATGACGCCCAAGCCCGCGATCTCTGGCGCAAACGCGTCAAGAACGATTGGTTACGACTCAAACTGGGTGGCAAGGATGACAAGGGTATCTTCGAGGTATTGGACAAGCGTTACGACAATATTTTGAAGCGCATGGCCAAGGTCAACAACGAAGATGCCTTCCAGACCTATATGAACGCCTACACCATGGCGATAGAACCGCACACCAACTACATGGGTCCGCGGGCGGCCGAGAATTTTGATATTTCCATGCGCCTGTCCTTGATCGGCATCGGTGCTGTGCTGTCGGAAGTGGACGAATATACGACCATCCGTGAGCTGGTTGCTGGCGCGCCGGCCATTCTTTCAGGCCAACTCAAGGTCGGCGATCGCATCGTTGGCGTGGCCCAGGGCGAAAGCGGTCCCATGGCCGACATCATCGGAGTGCGGCTGGACGATTCAGTGGCCTTGATTCGCGGCGCGCAAGACACGGTGGTGCGCCTGGAAGTGCTGCCTGCCGATGCGGGCCCAGACGCCAAACACAAGCTGGTGACCCTGGTGCGAAAACCCATCAGTTTGCAGGAGCAAGCGGCAAAATCCTCGGTGCAGTCGGTCACCGTCGGCAAGACGACGCACCACATTGGTGTCATTACGCTGCCGTCGTTTTACGAAGACTTTGCTGGCAGACAAAAGGGCAGCAAGGACTATCGAAGCGCCGCGCGTGACGTTGCCCAATTGATTGAAGAGCTGAAGAAGAAAAAAGTGGACAGCATCCTGGTGGACTTGCGCAACAACGGCGGCGGTTCTCTGACCCAGTCGGTAGAGCTTACGGCGCTGTTCGTGGGCAAGGGGCCAGTGGTGCAGGCACGCGATGCGACTGGCAGCATCCGGGTGGAACGTGCTGCGCAGGCGGAAGTCGTCTGGGACGGCCCCATGGGCGTATTGATTGACCGTGCGTCAGCGTCGGCCTCCGAGATTTTTGCCGCAGCGATTCAGGACTATGGCCGTGGCCTGATCATCGGTGAGCCCAGCTTTGGCAAGGGCACCGTTCAAACAATGTTCGATCTGGACCGCATGACCAAAGGTGACAAGGCCAAGCTCGGTGAACTCAAATACACGGTCGCGCAATTCTTTCGCGTGAATGGTGGCACCACGCAGTTGCGCGGTGTGACGCCCGACATTGCATTTCCCAATGTGATTGATGCGACGACGTTCGGCGAGTCCAGTTTTGACAACGCATTGCCCTATACCCAGATCAAGGCAGCAAACTACACTCCCAGTGGCGACCTACAAGGCATAGTCCCCCTTGTGGCCGCGATGCATGAGACGCGGATTCGCAACGACAAGGATTTCCAATACCTGCAGGCGGACATCGCAGAATTCAACCAGCGCCGCAAGAAGAACGAGATTTCGCTGAACGAGGTGGAGCGCCGCAAGGAGCGCGATGCGCAAGAGGCCAAGCTGGCGGCCCGCAAACCCACAACGGCTGGCGGAAAGTCTGGACAGAAAGACTTGGCGAGTGCCAACGACGTCGATGCAAGCGTCGGTAACGCGGCCAGAGATGATGGCTTACAAGCAGGTGAGCGCAAGCTAAGTGTTGAACTGGCCGCGGAAAAGGCACGCAAGAATGAAAAAGATGTGCTGCTGCTTGAAGCCGTACACATTCTGGGCGACGAAGTCGATGTACTCAACGCCAACCCCAGCCTGGCGGCACGAGGCGGCATGGCTAACCTGACGGCACCCGCACGGAACAATCCAGCGCTGGACGCTCGGCGGTAATAAAACTGCCCCCACGCTGCGCCGCTGCGCGGGTCGCTGCCCCCTCAAGGGGCTAATTTCCCTTGGGGCGGCCCTGCGGGAATTAAACTGCCCCCACGCTGCGCCGCTGCGCGGGGCCTCAGTTGATCTTGCCTAGCAGCACGGTCAATCCGGTAAAGACCGTGAATTTGGGGCTGTCGTTGTTCAGACCAGCGGCAAAGCCGGCGTCCAACACGACGCGCTTGGTTGCCGCATAGCTGGCGGCAAGCAGGAATTGCGCAGTTGACGGTGTGCCTTGTTGGACCGTGCCGGACAGGTCGCCCGCCAGCGTCCAGGCGTCACCGATCTGGTGCGACACGGCGGCAGCCCAGGTCCACTGGTACTGTCCCTGATCGGCCGCGACAGTGCCCAACCGTGTTGCCATCAAATTGGTGTCCAGATGAAATCCATGGGCCAGGTCAATGCCGTAGATGCCTTTGATGCTGTAATCCCGTTCGCCGCTGCCCAGACCGTCTGCCGCGGTGGGAAATTTGACCGTGGTTTCAATGCCGAAGCTGACGCCTTCTATTGCGTCCGGTGCACGGTATTTGAGCGTCAACGTGGTATCGCCCGGGCCATTGATATCGGGGCCTTGTGCCGGCGTGACGGCCACATAGGAGTCGCCACCGAGCAACACCGCAAAACGGTCATTGATGGAGTACTTCAGCAAATACGGCCAGCTGTTGCGTGCATCCATGCCATTGCCGCCCAAGCGCTGCCCGCCAAACTCCAACTCCAGCCAGCCCGGCGCTGAAATGTTGGCGCCACTGGTCACAGTTGGGCGAAACGGTGTTGCACTGGGCTCTTCCCCTTCCGCCAGAGCCGTTTTGGGGGCCAGCGCGGCACCGCAAAAGAGCCCAAGGGCCAATGCGGTGCTGCAAAGTGGGCGAACGGAATAGGTCATGGCGTTTCCTTGTACATGCAGTGGCTAGTCAACATCGCGGTTGTTATGCGTTACTGTAGCGACTTCAACAGCGCCATTTCACCATGCCAACCACCCATTTGCTGTATTTACACGGTTTTCGATCATCGTCGGCCTCCACCAAGGCACGCATGACGGCGGCGGCCGTTGCGCTGCGCGCACCTGGCGTGCGGTGGCTGTGCCCGGCGCTCCCAGCCTCGCCGGCACAGGCCATGGCCGAGGTTATGCGCGCCACAGCCGATTGGCCGCGCGAATCCATGGCTGTGGTGGGGTCGTCACTGGGTGGGTTCTATGCCACCTGGTTGGCGGAGCAGTGGGGCTGCAAGGCCGTACTGCTCAACCCCGCCGTTCGCCCGGCACGCGATTTGGCGGCCCACTTGGGCGATCAGGTGGCATGGCACGACCCGGACCAACACTTTGTATTTGAAGCGCGCTATCTGGACGAGCTGATTGCGCAGGAAATTCCAGCTATCAGCCGACCCGAGCGTTACTTTGCGGTTATTGCAAAGGGTGACGAGGTGCTGGATTGGCATGAGATGGTCGGCCACTATCCGGGTGCCCGTATCAAATTATTGGACGCGTCGGACCATGCCCTGAGCGACTACGACGCCCATGTGGACCAGGTGCTGGATTTTCTGGACTTGGTGAACTAGTTGTCCCCATGTTCGCTCCCTCGGGGGGCACAGAGCCACACGCAGTGGGCGAACGTGGCTCAGTATTTCAACGCCGTTGATTTGCCCCAGAACACGCGATAGGCATAGGCCGTATAGCCAATGATGACCGGTAGTACGACTGCCACACCGTAAAAAATGACCAGCAAGGCTTCTGGTGCACTGGCGGCTTGCCAGATGGTGAGCTTGTCCACCACCAGCCACGGAAACAGGCTATACGCCAGGCCGTAGAACGCCAGCAGGAAGACGCCGACGGTGCAGGCAAACGGAACCGCCACGCCGTATTGGTTGTTCTGCGCCAGGCGAATCGGCAGGCGCTTCAGGCTGCGCGCCATCACGACAAACAGCGCCAAGGTGACGGCCGGAATCGGCAACAGCAAGACCATGTTGGGGAAGCTGAACCATTTATCAAAAATGCGCGCACTCACCAGTGGCGATGCCACCGAGATGGCCAACACACCGGCGGCAGTAAACCACAGACTGCCCTGCGCCCAGGCGACGGCCTTGCGCTGCAATTCACCTTCCGATTTCATGATCAACCAGCCGGCACCCAGCAGACAATACGCTGCCAGCAGGCACAGGCCGATGACCGCGCTGAATGCATTGCTCCAGATATCGCCTTTAAACCCGGTGATCAGACTGCCCAGCATATAACCCTGGGACCAGCCCGCCAGCAGCGAGCCGGTATAGAAGGCACGGTCCCACCAGGCCTTGTGCTCGTCGCGCGCCTTGACCCGAAAGTCAAACGCGACGCCGCGCAGCGTCAGCGACACCAGCATCAACGCCACCGGCAGATACAGCGCACCCAAGATCACGCCGTGGGCCAACGGAAAGGCGACCAGCAGCACACCCACGCCCAGCACCAGCCAGGTCTCATTGGCATCCCAGAACGGGCCAATGCTGGCAATCATGCTGTCTTTTTGCGCCTTGTCGTCGGTCCGGCGCAGCAGCACGCCGACGCCCAGGTCGTAGCCGTCCAAAATCACATAGGCCAGCATGGCCAGTGCCATCACCAGGGCAAAGACCAGGGGCAGCCAGCCCTCTGCGCGGCTGAGGTCTGGAATGGTTTCAAGCATGTTGTACCTCTGCGTTGTGAGCATCCGGGTCGATGGCACCACCCACGGCAGCGATCGGGTCGCCGTGGGAAGCCTTGTTGGCCAGGTGAAACACCACTGACACGTAGGACACCAGCAGTGCGGCATACAGCGTCAGATACAACGCCAACGTGAACGCAATATTGGGGGCCGTGACCGTGGAGGCCGCCTGCGCGGCTGTCAGCACGCCCTGCACCAACCAGGGCTGGCGTCCGATCTCGGTGACGTACCAACCAGCGATCAGGGCAAACCAGCCAGCAAACGTCATGCCTACCAGCACCCGTGCCAGCCAGATTGGCAGTGTTTGACGTCGGTAGAGTTGTTGTGCGCTGAACCAACTCACGGCCAACATCAGTAAACCGATGCCAACCATGGCCCGAAACGCAAAGAAGACTGGCGCTACCGGTGGGTGTTTGTCGCCAAAGGCGTCTATGCCTTTGACTTCACCGTCCCAGTGGTGGGTCAGATACAAAGAGGCCAGTTTGGGAATCGCAATTTCCAGTCGGTTGCTCTGGGTCGCGGCGTCGGGCAGGCCAAACAGGACGGCGCTGGCGCCGTGCTCCGTCTTCCACAGCCCTTCCATGGCGGCAATCTTGGCCGGTTGGTGTTCCAAGGTGTTGACGCCATGCATGTCGCCGACCATGATTTGCAGTGGTATCAATACGGCCGCGGCATAGATGCCAGTCTTCAGCGTTGCCATGACGGCAGCGCCACGGTCATTCTTCAGCCAGCGAAACGCGCTGATGCCTGCCAACAGGAAGGAGACGGTCAGCCCCGAGGCCAGCAGCATATGTGTCAGGCGGTAGGGGAATGAGGGGTTGAATATCACGGCCAGCCAGCTCGTCACATGGGCTTTGCCGTCCACCATTTCAAAACCAGCGGGCGTGTGCATCCAGGAGTTCAACGCCAAAATCCAGAACGCGGACGCGGTGGTGCCGGCCGCTACCAGAAAGGTTGCCAACGTATGCACCCGTTCGCTGACACGGCCGCGGCCAAACAGCATGATGCCCAGCATCGTGGCTTCCAGAAAAAATGCCGTCAGCACCTCGTAGGCCAGCAAGGGCCCGGCGACATTGCCCACGGTGTTCATGAACCCGGGCCAGTTGGTACCAAACTGAAAACTCATGGTGATCCCGCTGACCACGCCCAAGGCAAAGGTCAATGCAAAAATCTTGATCCAGAATTGGTAGGCTTCCATCCAGTGCGGCTTGCCTGTAGCGACAAAGCGCGTCTTGAAAAACAGCAGAGCCCAGCCCATCGAAATACTGATGGTCGGGAACAGAATATGAAAGCTCATATTCGCGGCGAACTGTATGCGCGCCAGTGCGACGGGGTCCAGGCTGCTCATGGTATAGGGTCTCCATCGGGTGCGGTACTGGTTCCGGCATCAACGGCCAGGCTCGTGCTGGGGGCGCTTACGCGCGGTGCGTCCGGCCCCAGGTGCAGTACCTGCTTCACCCGGTCCTTGAACTCCAACAGTTTTTGCACCTTGGCCCCCATCGCCATCAGGCTGGCCAGGGCCGCAGAGTCCATTTTTTGCATTTCATCGAGCCAATTGGTCATGCGGTCGATGAACTCGTGCATTTGCCGCATGCGCTCTTGCGCATGAATGTCCTCGGCCACGCTGGGCTGCTCCAGCAAGGCGTCGCGCAGCATGGACAAGGTGGGGTCAATCTCGCGTTTGCGCCGCTCGGCGGCCAGGGTCTTGAAAATGGCCCAGACGTCCTCGGGGGCTTGAAAGTATTCGCGCCTGTCATTGGGCTGGTGAATCAGGCGCACCAGGCTCCAGGATTGCAGTTCCTTCAGGCCCATGCTCACGTTGGAGCGCGAAAACCCCAGAGACTCGCCGATTTCGTCGGCGTTCAACGGCTTGGCAGATACATACAGCAACGCGTAGATCTGGCCGACGGTGCGGTTGATGCCCCAGCGGCTGCCCATTTCCCCAAAATGCAGCACGAATCGTTGTGTCAGTGGCGGTAGGTTCATCAGCGGCAGTCTATTTCTGAGTTTTCTGTATTTTCTGAAACTTCAGTAATTGCCGCAGACAACGACAAATTGACCTGCGTCTGGTCAAGGGTATTGCGCCAGCGCTGAAACCTTCTCGCGGAGAACGGGTCGAACCTGGGCCGGCATCTTTATGATGACGGTTTACAAACTTGGCGAACGCAGGTGGCAACGGTCATAGTGGCCATCCGGCAAAAGAAATTTCTATCAAAGTATTTATGTTTGGTCATTTGCGCGCACACACCATGCGTCAAGCCGTTGTGCGCTTAGGTGCCAGCCTTGTCGCCGGAGCAATGCTGGCCGGTTGTGCCGACACCGGCTATTTACTGCAGTCGGTAACGGGCCATTTCAAGATCATGCAAGCGGCACGACCGGTGGACCAATGGCTGGCCGATGACACCACGCCCATCGAACTGAAGCAGCGGCTGAAAATGGCGCAGGATATTCGCCGCTACGCGGTGAGCACACTGCACTTGCCCGACAACGCCAGCTACCAACGCTTCGCGCAGTTGGGCCGCCGCGCCGTAGTCTGGAATGTTGTTGCTGCACCGGTCGACTTGTTGACGCTGAAGACCTGGTGCTTTCCGGTCACTGGCTGTGTGGGCTACCGTGGCTATTTTGATGAGCACGACGCGCAATTGCTGGCCGATGCGCTCAAAGCGGACGGGTTGGAGGCCAGTGTCTATGGGGTGCCGGCCTATTCGACACTGGGCTGGACCAACTGGTTTGGCGGCGACCCCTTGCTCAGCACCTTCATCCACTACCCGCAGGGCGAGTTGGCGCGCATGGTCTTTCACGAGTTGGCGCACCAGGTGGTGTACGTACAAGACGACACCGCATTCAACGAATCATTTGCCACAGCGGTCGAGCGTCTGGGCAGCAGTGCATGGCTGGCGAGCCAGACCAACCCGGCGGTGGCGCAGGAATATGCGACGTTTGACGCACGCCGTAGGGACTTTCGGGCACTCACGGCCAAGACACGCCAGCAACTGCTTGGCGTCTATGCCGTAGAACATGGTGCGACTTCCGAGTGGCGCGAGCTGGCGGTAAAAAAAGCCACGGTCTATGCGGAGTTTCGTGAAGCCTATGCGCAGCTCAAGCAAAGCTGGGGTGGCTACGCAGGTTACGACACCTGGGTCGCCAATGCCAACAACGCGGCCTTTGGCGCACTGGCAGCCTACGACGACTGGGTCGATGCGTTTGAAACCTTGTTCAAGCACCAAGGTGGCAACTGGGTCAGCTTTTACACGGCAGTGCGCGAACTATCGGAATTGCCGAAAGAACAGAGAACGTTGCGGCTGCGGCAATTGAAGGCGGCAAAGGAATAATCGTTGCAAGCCAGCCCGCATCGCAGCATCAAATAAATGGTTTGCGATCTATTTCAAACTACCGCAATCCACTCCTCCTGTCAGGCGAACCTTGATGGCAGCGCTACTGCCCTCGGTGTATATGGTCCAAATATTTTCCGGCACGTTGCAGTTCCACACCTTGCGGTCGGCCGTCAAAGTCAGGATATAGCGCTCACTGCGCGCACCCACTTTTTCACTGCCCACGGCGTTGAACTGGTTGTTCAAAGTACCGACGGCAGGCCACTGCGGCAAGGCAGCGTCCTGTGTGCTGGCTTTGACAGTGCGTTGTGCGCGCCAGCGGTTGACGACAAAGTGGCAACGCTCGTCGTAGATGGGTTCGCTGCGGTAGCGCGGCACGCAGACCTGGTGTTTGGTAAACGTGCCGTCGCCCTTGTCAGAACGTTCATCATGGCAATCTTTGCCGGCTTCAATCTGGCGCGACGAGCGCTGTTCGCGTGTACGGGAAATCGACATGGCATCGGCAGGCATGGAATCGCACCATGCGGCATCCGACACCGGCGCCAGTCGCTCGATCTGGATTTCGCGCGCCCAACTGCGCTGCGACACGGTGGCAGTGGCGTCGTGCTTCACCGCAAACAACACCCACACCAATGCCAACACGGCACCCAAGCCCCCCAGTGCCCACAGCAGCCAGGAGCGCCCGCCGTTCTGTGACTTCTGCGCAGGGGGTGGCTGGCGCGTGAGTTCGGGGTCGGCAATCGTCGCAACCGGCTTGGTGCCGTCTTGCCCGGCGCCGCAGTTGGTGCAATGTGCTGCCGCCGCAGAATTCGGTGAGTTGCAATAGGCACAACTCCAATCCGCACCGACAAATTTGTGCTGCTTGGCTTCGACCTCTTCACCCGGCTTCGGGAAGTAGCGCCGCTTGGGGTCTTGCGCCGCGCCACAGGTCGGGCAGTGGCGGTGGCTGTCGCCCAGCAAGCCCTTGGTATTGCACAAGGCGCAGTCCCACAGCATCTCGTAATAGGTTTCGTTGTCCGCCATTGCCTGCTCCCATTGGCACTTGCCGTTGAATCATCAGAGCCGGGATTATTGCCTGAACCCGTGATGGCCCCGGCAACTTTGTGACATCAAACTTGCACGTGTGGCCGCAGGCCCGCAACAATGGCAGGCACCACCTTGCGCAGGTGGTTGGCAAACGCCTGCAAATGGCTAGGCGGCAGGCTGTCGCGCGACCAACTGGCTTCAAAGGCAATGGTCACTGGTGCACCCTGCTTGTCGGTGATAGGGCAGGCCAGGCCGCGACTGCTGCCCAGCTTGGACTGCGGCAGGATGGCCGCACCGATGCCCAAAGCGGCCCACTCTTCCAACACCTGGTAGCCCATGGCCTCGCCGGAGTATTCGCGCAGTGTGCGTCGCCGGCTGCGAAACAGCGCGCGCGTGGCACGCGACAAACCGCAGGCATCGGGCACCATGACAAAGGTCTCGTCTGCTATGTCCTTGAGCTGTACCGACTGCGGCGCAGCACCCTGTGGCCAGACGCCGCCACGCGGCACAAACAACAAGGGTTCGACGTAAAGCGGTGTGGCACTCCAATTGCCCTTGTGGGTATTGGCCACGCCAAAGACAAAGTCCAGCAGACCCTCATCGAGCATGCGATAGAGGTCGGCCATATTCATTTCGCGCAACACGACTTCCATGGCCGGATGCTGGGTGCGAAAGGGTTCCACCATCAAGGCCAGCAGTTTGGCGCTCACCAGCGGGGATGTGCCTATGCGTATCAGACGCGTACCCGGCCGCAGGTAGGCCTCGGTTTGCTGCACCAAGGCGGTCTGCGCAGCCAACACTTCGTTGATATACGGCACCATGTGCACGCCAAACGGCGTCAAGGCCACGGTGCGCGTCGTGCGCAAAAACAAACGCCCACCCAGTTCCTGCTCCAACTGCGCGATGCCGTTGGAGAGGGTCGGTTGGGTCACACAGCAGCGCTCCGCAGCTGCGGTAAACGATGCGGTTTCGGCCACCGTGCTGGCAAAACGAAGCTGGCTCAAGTTCATCTGCTATTTATAGCACGCTTGAATGAATGGCATGTGAAAAGACAATTTCCGAATTAAAGCACCACGCCCTACAGTTGCACCCAGCCAGCATGACGCTGGTTCAACCCGTGTACACCACACCTTTGGAGAACCCTATGGTCTATTTGCAAATCAATCTCAATGTCGCAGCAACCGACCGGCCAGCGGCCGCGGCGATCTACACCCAATTCAAAGCACCGTTTCTGGCGCAGACGCACGGCGCGAAGTCGAAGGAACTGCTGATCCGTGACGAAGATGTGCAGGTGCTGCACGGATTTGACACCGTCGCCAGTGCCCAGTCCTACCTGGGTAGTGACATGTTCAACCAAGATGTTGTCACCGCCTTGCGTCCCCTTTTGCAAAGCCCACCCGACGTGCGCATTTACGCCGCGAACTGACCCGCGAAGTTCCGATGGGGCAGCGATCGGCGTAGCTGCGGAGTGTGGGGGCTATAACAACACCTGCGCAACCGTCTCGCGGATCAGCACCAGTGTGGCTTGCTGCGTCAGCGTGGTGGGCCGCAGCGAACTGCTGGCCAGCGACACCTTGGTGCGCAGTACGGGCTCCTGGATGCTGCGCACACAAAACGCCGATGGACGCACCGAGCTGGCGACCGCGTTGCGGGACAGCACAGCACTGCCGGCGCCGTCTGCCACCAGGTCCAGAATGGCCGATACACCGTCGATCTCCAGGGCAATCGTGGGCCGGCAGCCAATGCCGGCCATCTCGGACTCCACTTGCATGCGAATCGCGTTGGGTCGGCTCGGTATCACCAGCGGCAGCCGCGCCACTTCAGCCAGCGTAACCGGTCCGCTGGCCTGGGCCTTGGAGAGGTCGGTATTGCGCGGCTGAACCAACAGCAGTTCTTCTTCCATTAACGCCGAGGCATCAATTTCAGGGCAGGCCTGGGCGTTGTACAGCACCGCAATGTCCAGGCGCCCGTTCAGCAAAGACTCCTGCATGGCGACCGACAAACCTTCGCTGATGGAGATGCTGGCCTCGGGCATCTGCAGGCGAAAGGCGCGTGTCAACGGCACGGTCAAAACGCGTGCCAGACTGCTGGGCAAACCGACTGCCACCCGGCCAGCTAAGGCGCCACGGACCCGGCCCAACTCTTCCTTGGCGCGCTCGACCTGGTGCAGAATACCGCGGCCATGGGCCAACAACAAGCTTCCGGCCTCGGTGGGTACGGCGCCACGGCCATTGCGTGTCAGCAGGTTTTGCCGCAACTCCACTTCCAATAGGCGCACTTGGCGACTCAGTGCTGGCTGCGCCACGTCCAGTGCCGCAGCCGCGCGGGTAAAGCTGCCCAGCTCGGCGACGCGCACAAAGTATTCCAGTTGTTTGAGGTCCATAACGCGATCCAATGAATAGCTGTTGTTTGATTATGCCGATATGTGATAACTGCTAGTGTGGGCCTTGGCTTTTCAGGCCGCGACGACGGGGGCAGAATCAGGCCATGCAAACTGCAATTCCTACTCTGTTCATGCGTGGCGGCAGTTCAAAGGGCCCATTTTTCCTGGCCACGGACCTGCCCGCAGACATTTCTACCCGCGATCGCGTATTGCTGGCAGTGATGGGCTCGCCGGATCGCCGCCAAATTGACGGTCTGGGTGGCGCCCACCCGTTGACCAGCAAGGTTGGCATTGTGAGCCGCAGCAGCACGCCAGGCGTGGCATTGGACTTTTTGTTTGCGCAACTGCAGCCCGACAACGACACGGTGGACACCACACCCAATTGCGGCAACATGCTGGCTGGCGTCGTGCCGTTCGCGCTGGAACGGGGTTTGATAGATGCGCAGGGTGACCGCACCACGGTGCGGGTGCTGACCTTGAATACGGGAATGCAGTGCGACATTACCGTGGAAACGCCGTTGGAACAAGGCCAGCGTCGCGTGCGCTACGACGGCGACGCACGCATCGACGGCGTGCCGGGCACCAGCGCGCCCATCACCATCAATTTTCTGGACACTGCCGGTTCGGTGTGTTCCAGCCTGTTGCCAACCGGCAAGGTGCGCGACGTGGTCACGGTGGACGGTGACGGGATTGCACCCTTCACACTGGCGGTAACCTGTATCGACAACGGCATGCCCCTGGTGCTGTTCCATGCCAGCGACCTGGGTTGTACCGGCTACGAAACCGTTGCGGAGCTGAATGCCAATGTGGCACTGAAGGCGCGCATCGAAGCGCTGCGCCTGCAGACCGGGCAATTGATGGGGCTGGGCGATGTACGCAGCAAGAATTACCCCAAGATGACATTGGTGGCGCCGCCAGTAGCCGGTGGCAGTCTGTGCACCCGCAGTTTCATACCCCATGTTTGCCACGACGCCATTGGCGTGCTGGCCGCGGTCACGGTCGGCACGGCGTGCGTGCTCAAAGGTTCTGTTTGCGACGGGGTCGCTGTCATGCAACCAGGACAGACTACCGTCGTATCGGTCGAACACCCTACCGGCGAATTTAGTGTCGAGTTGGGCCTGGACCCGGCCGACCCGCAAAAGGTGACCCGCGCCGCCCTGTTGCGCACCGCGCGCCTGATCATGCGCGGCGAGGTGATGGTGCCCGCCAGTGTGTGGGACGGCCGTTGAACAATAAGTTTGGAGACTTGTGCATGACAAAACCCCTGATCATCGATTGCCATGGGCACTACACCACGGCCCCCAAGGCGCTGGAGACTTGGCGCAACCAGCAAATCGCCGGCATCAAAGATCCATTGGTGATGCCCAAAGTAGCGGACTTGCGCATCAGCGACGACGAGCTGCGCGAGAGCATTGAAACCAACCAACTGCGGCTGATGCGCGAACGCGGCTCGGATGTCACGTTGTTCAGCCCGCGCGCCAGCTTCATGGCCCACCATATTGGTGACTTCAATATCTCCAGCACCTGGGCCGCCATCTGCAACGAGCTGTGCTACCGGGTCAGCCAACTGTTCCCCGAGCATTTTGTACCGGTGGCCATGTTGCCGCAAAGCCCGGGCGTCGACCCTGGCACCTGCATTGCGGAGCTGGAGAAATGCGTCACGCAGTTTGGCAACGTCGGTATCAACCTGAACCCCGATCCCAGTGGCGGCCACTGGACGTCACCGCCACTGAGCGACAAGGCCTGGTTCCCCATTTACGAGAAGATGGTGGAGTACGACATTCCGGCCATGATCCATGTGTCGACCAGTTGCAATGCCTGCTTCCACACCACGGGAGCACACTATTTGAATGCCGACACCACGGCCTTCATGCAGTGCCTGACCAGCGATCTGTTCAAGGAATTCCCCACCCTTCGGTTCTTGATACCCCATGGTGGTGGCGCTGTACCCTACCACTGGGGCCGATTTCGCGGCCTGGCGCAAGAGCTGAAAAAGCCCTTGCTGCAGGACCATCTGCTGAACAATATCTACTTTGACACCTGCGTCTACCACCAGCCTGGCATTGACCTGCTCAACACGGTGATACCCGTGAAGAACGTGTTGTTTGCCAGTGAAATGATTGGCGCCGTGCGCGGTATTGATCCCGAGACCGGGAACTACTATGACGACACCAAACGCTATATCGAGGCGTCCACCATTCTGAGCGACGCTGACCGGCACCAGATCTTTGAAGCCAACGCGCGGCGCGTGTTTCCGCGGCTGGATGCTCGGCTCAAGGCCACAACGCCGCACAGCCAAAACGCAATGGGGAGCGCAACATGAATAACCTGGGCATTGTGAAACGCAACGTCACGCGCGCCGACCGTGCGGCGGTCGAGCAGTTGTCACGCTTTGGCGTGGCCACCATTCATGAGGCGATGGGTCGCGTCGGGCTGATGAAGCCCTATATGCGTCCCATCTACACCGGTGCCGCGTTGTGCGGCACGGCCGTCACCGTGCTGCTGCAACCCGGCGACAACTGGATGATGCATGTGGCGGCCGAGCAGATTCGACCTGGCGACGTGGTGGTGGCGGCCTGCACTACCGACAACGAGGACGGATTTTTTGGCGACCTGCTGGCCACGTCTTTCATGGCGCGTGGCGCTGTGGGCTTGGTGATTGATGGTGGGGTGAGGGACGTCAAGGATTTGACGGCCATGAACTTCCCGGTATTCAGCCGTGCCATCCATGCCAAGGGCACGATCAAGGCGACGCTGGGTTCGGTCAATATTCCGGTGGTGTGCGCGGGGGCGCAGGTCAATCCTGGCGATGTGGTGGTGGCAGACATCGACGGTGTGGTCGTGGTGCCGGCAGCCGTTGCGCAGCAGGTGGCGGATGCGGCCGCGGCGCGGGAGGCCAATGAAGGTGCCAAGAGGGCCATCTTTGCGTCTGGGGTGTTGGGCCTGGACTATTACAAGATGCGGGAGGGGCTGGAGAAGGCTGGCTTGAAGTACATCGACTGATGTGGCTTCCTATGTGGCTTCTTTTCGCCGCTGTTGGCTTTTTTTTTGCGTTCGGCACTTGCGTGGCGCAGCCGGGCTCATGCTGTCCTGCGGACAGAAAATCGCCCAACTGCGCCACGCAAGCGCCTCTGTTAATTTGTATCGAAAGATTTGTATCGAAAGGTCTGAATGTCGAAATTGACTTCGGGTGGGTTTGACAAGACGCCAGGGTGGCTGGACTGGTATGACGGGCCTTGCACGCCACGCTTTGTATTGCCTCACGGTAGCGTGGATGCGCATTGCCATGTGTTTGGGCCGGGGGCGCAATTTCCGTATGCACCAGAGCGCAAGTACACGCCGTGTGACGCGTCCAAGGAGCAGTTGTTTGCATTGCGCGACCACTTGGGGTTCGATAAGAACGTCATCGTGCAGGCGACCTGCCATGGCAGTGACAACCGGGCGCTGGTGGATGCGCTGAAGGCGTCAAACAATCGGGCGCGGGGTGTGGCAACTGTCAGGCGGGATATTTCCGACGCCGAGTTGCAGGACATGCATGCTGCGGGCGTGCGCGGCACGCGCTTCAATTTTGTCAAACGCCTGGCGGACTTTACGCCGCGCGATGTGCTGCTGGAGATTGCCCAACGCATTGCGCCGTTGGGCTGGCATGTGGTGGTGTATTTCGAGGCGCAAGACCTGCCGGAGTTGTATGACTTCTTTACTGCACTGCCGACCACGGTGGTGGTGGACCATATGGGCCGGCCCGATGTGAGCCAGCCGGTGGATGGACCTGGCTTTGCGCTGTTCGTCAAGATGATGCGCGAGCATGGCAATATCTGGAGCAAGGTCAGTTGCCCCGAGCGCTTGAGCCTGAGTGGCCCCAAGGCGTTGAACGGTGAACAACAGGCCTACGCCGATGTGGTGCCGTTTGCCCGGCATCTGGTGGAAGCGTTTCCGGACCGCGTGTTGTGGGGCACCGACTGGCCGCATCCGAACCTGAAGGACCACATGCCCGACGATGGCCTGCTGGTGGACTTTATTCCGCAGATTGCCACCACCGCTGCGCTGCAACGCAAGTTGCTGGTGGACAATCCGACGCGACTGTATTGGAGTTCATAAGCATGTCACTGGACAAACCCTATCTGGACGTGCCCGGCACGACCATTTTCGATGCCGAGCAGTCGCGTAAAGGCTACCACCTGAATCAGTTCTGCATGTCGTTGATGCAGGCGGAAAATCGCGTGCGCTTCAAGGCGGATGAGCGGGCCTATCTGGCTGAATGGGCGATGTCGGAGGAGCAAAAACTTGCTGTGCTGGCACGCGACCTGAACCGCTGCATTGCAGCCGGTGGCAACATCTATTTCCTGGCAAAAATTGGTGCGACCGATGGCAAGAGCTTTCAGCAGATGGCCGGCAGCATGACCGGCATGACCGAAGAGGAATACCGCAACATGATGATCGCCGGTGGTCGCAGTGTGGAGGGCAACCGCGTGGTTGGCGAAGATGGCGACGCCCAGGCGCACCGCCAACCGCAAGGCCGCAGCCATGCTGGCTCGACTGCACCAACAAAAAATTGACCATGGCCCACATCACCGCATCCGTCTATACCTCGCACGTGCCGGCCATCGGCGCGGCGCTCGACCTGGGTAAGACCCACGAGCCCTACTGGCAGCCGCTTTTCAAGGGCTACGAGTATTCCAAGCAATGGCTGCAGGACAACACGCCCGACGTCATCTTCCTGGTTTACAACGACCACGCCAATGCCTTCAGCCTGGACCTGATCCCAACCTTTGCCATTGGCTGTGCGGCGGCGTACACACCGGCCGACGAAGGCTGGGGGCCGCG
>OUNL010001981.1_pt3 | contig 27241 bp, 19 predicted proteins | sample 1779831 | NCBI WGS metagenome assembly OUNL01 (sample SAMEA3914863, study PRJEB12502) | metagenome | biome: forest; material: soil | place: USA | collected 2011-09-16 | depth 0.1 m | reverse complement strand
CCCTTGGCGTTGATCTCGTCGATGGCCATCAAAACCGTGTCTTTCAACACGGATTCCGAAATGGCCATGGTGCCAGAGAGGCTGTGCAGAATGCCCACCTTGATGGTGTCTGCCGCATGGGCCGGCAGAACCGTGAGCGTGGTAAGAGCGACGGCGGCCGTGAGCGCCTTCAGCGTAAAGCGGCGTGACTGGGTACTTTGCATGGGTGTGACCTTCCGAAGTTAAAGAAATCCAACTTCGCTACGCGGCAACTGCGGCAGGCGCAGCCTATGGCGTAACGATGGATTGACTGTAGGCACGCTAGAGCAAATCGGAAATACGCCGAGTGGCGTACGCAGTCACGCAATGGGAATCGCACAGGGGCGTTGGCTGTTGCACATGGTTCCATAGAAATAAGCTTTCGCACTACATTGTTTTCATAAAAACTTCAATGACATCGCGCCAAATTTACATTGCGTTGCACTTCAAGATGGGGACAAAACAACATCTTGGCCGACTCTGGGTTATGCTAAACCCCTCATGTGAAGCCACAACATCCACTGCGTGTTTTTGGCATTCACTCAGTCTTACCTGCGCTCAGAAGCGTTTCTGAAAAAGGAGACAAAGACAATGACTACAAGCGAAACAACCCCACTACCCGCCCTGCAGAAAACAGACTGCCAGGTATCCGAAATTTCGATCGCCCAGTTGGTTGGGCAAGTCTATGAAGCCGCTCCACCGGTTGAGCGCAGCCGGCTGCTGGAATATCTGCTACGCCCCCTGGGCGTACTGGCGCTGGTGTCCGTAGCCAACGGCATCTTTGCCAACATCCGTTTTCGCAGCGGCTGGCCCGAGTTGCATGTGCGCACCGAAGATGTACGCAATGTGCGTGCCGGTGACGTCATCGCCTTGGTCAACCACGTGCAGCAGGTCAGCCTGCATGCGGTGGATGGTCTGGCCGGCATGCTGGCTGCATCCCCAGGCATGACGGGTTCTGCGGCCGCCGCGTTGTTGATCACGGTGTTGATGCAGCGCGCGCGCAACCGGCGCGCCGATGATTTGGCGGCGTAGCACGGAGCGCAGGCTCCATTAATGGCGTATTCTCGACGCCATGAAAGACACCCAAGACAGCGTTAGCTCCCGCACGCTGGCCCACTACGAAGAACGCGCCGACGATTTTTTTGCCGGAACGCGCGACCATGACGTACGCCAGAACATGGACGCGTTGCTGAAATCGCTGGAGGGCGTTGCGCCCTTCACGATTCTGGACTTTGGCTGCGGGCCAGGGCGTGACCTGAAAGCCTTTCGGGCGCTGGGGCACATTGCTGTCGGTTTGGACGGCTCCGCCCGTTTTGTCAACATGGCGCGCAGCTACAGCGGCTGCGAAGTATGGCATCAGGACTTTCTGGCGCTGGAATTGCCCGAACACCGTTTTGACGGTGTGTTTGCCAATGCGTCGTTGTTTCACGTGCCTAGCGATGCCTTGCCAGCGGTGTTGGTGCAGTTGCGCGCGACCCTCAAGCCACGCGGCGTATTGTTCAGTTCCAACCCGCGGGGCAACAATGAAGAAGGCTGGAACGGTGAGCGCTACGGTACCTACCACGACATTGCCGCCTGGCGCGGTTTCATGACAACTGCTGGGTTCGTGGAGTTGCAGCACTACTACCGGCCAGCCGGGTTGCCACGCGAGCAACAGCCGTGGCTGGCCAGTGTCTGGCGCCGAAAGTAATTTGCTGCCCCCACGTTCGCCCACTGCGTGTGGCTCTCCAACTTATGTCAGGGCATAGTCATAGCGCAGGAACCCATGGTGCTGCGCGACGCGGTCATACAGTTGCCTGGCCCGAGCGTTGGTCTGGTGGGTCAGCCAATAGAGCTTGGGGGCGGCGCGTTGCCGCGCAACTTGGGCGACCTGTTCAATCAGCGCCTGTGCCAAGCCATGACCGCGCGCGGCCTCATCAACAAACAGATCTTGCAAATAGCAGACATCGTCGGACCAGATGCTGGGTTGAAACAGATAGTGGGTAATGCCCAGCAATTTCCCGTCCATCCATGCGGCAAAGCCGTGGATGCCATCGCCTTGCATCAAGCGCGTCCAGGTCTTCTCGAAGGTCGCCAGCGGCAGCTCTCGTTCATAAAACCGGTTGTAGCCCACGGCCAGGCTTTGCCAGGCGGCGTAGTCAGATGCCTGCAGGGCACTGACTATGATGGCTGACGCAGACACCGCGTCGCACGCGAGAGCTTCGTTCATACTTTGATCCTTTGTTGTACCAAGGCAGCCATCTGGTCGGTCAATGCCGTGCCCTGGCCGCTGAGACCGGCGGCCACACCATGTTGATCGGCCGTCGGGCGGTTTTGGCTGACTTTCCATTTGCCAACCCAGCGCTGCACCGGCAATTCAATGCCCACGATCACCCTGAGCAGGTTATGGATGAAATCGGCCGGTGCGTCCGACACCTGCCATGGCAAGGCTTGCCCCGCCTCGTGGCGCTGCGTCAAACGCGTCACGATGTCGAGCACGCGCGCTGGATCTTCAAAGGCCTGTGGCACGCCGTGGGCATGCACGGTGGCATAGTTCCAGGTGGGCACTGCCTTGCCATTGGCGTGCTTGCTGGGGTACCAGTTGGGCGACACATAGGCTTGCGCGCCGGTAAACACCGCAACCGAGGTCGCACCGTCGGCTAAGGCCTGCCACACCGGGTTGGCCCGGGCCACATGGCCTATCAGCGTGCCATGCAGTCCGCGTTCTGCGTCCAACAGCATGGGAATGTGGTTGACCAGCAATTCGCCCTGGTGCTGCACAACCCAGGTCGCCAATGGAAAGTCATGCACCAGGGCGTGCAGGGTCGCCGTGTCGGTCTCTTGAAAGTGGGGTGGTGAATAGGTCATGGTGTGGCCGCGTTGGGAGCTTGAAAAGAGGGTTCACACAGAACTTCTGTCTTCACCGAATTGGCGATGAAGCAGGAGTCATGTGCCTGGTGGTGCAGGGCCTGCAATTCCTCCAGCGTGGGCTGCGGTCCCGGGGCAAATTGCACAACCGGCTTGAGCACCACGCGGGTCATGGCCAACTGTCCTGTCTCATTGCGCGCCAAGGTGCCAACGGCCTCGTCTCGGTAACAGTCAACAACCCAACCGGCACGGGCGGCCACGTCCAGAAACCACAGCAGGTGGCAACTCGACAACGACGCCACAAAGGCTTCCTCCGGGTCAACGGCTGCCGCATCGGAATAGGGCAAGGGCACCACATGGGGTGAAGACGAGCCCGGAACCACCGCACCGCCATCAAAGTGCCAGCTATGGCGGCGGCTATAGCGGTGGTTGGCAAATGAAGCGCTGTCGCGCTGCCAAAGAATGGTACTGCTGTGTTGGGCCATGGGAATTTTCGTGATCAGGCTGCAGGATTGGACTTGTAGAATGGTTCTTTAGTTTAAAGAGTATTGTTAAACTTCAAGGGGCCAATTTATGGCAATGCAAAGAGCCATTAGTGGGCCACCGCGCGGCGATACGGTGCGCCAACAGGTTTACCTCGCACTGCGCGGTGCTATCGAGCAGGGTACGTTCAAACCCGGCAGCCGGCTACCGGCATCACGCGAACAGGCCAAGACCTTGTCCGTGTCGCGCAATAGCGTACTGTGGGCGCTGGAGCGCCTACAGTCCGAAGGCTATGTAGTGGGCCGGGTGGGCGATGGCAGCTATGTGGCCGGCGACCTGAAGGCACTACACACGCCGGCCAACGCGTTGCGGCCAGCTGTCGCGTCCGGACTGTCGCAACGTGGACAATTGATTGCCGACACCGTGTTGCGCTGGAACCCACCGCTGCAGCCGGCGCTGCCGTTTCGCATCGGTGCGCCCGAGGTGGCCAGCTTTCCGTTTGCGCTGTGGGACAGACTGGCACGGCAAGCCACGCCCGGCGAGCGCAGAGCCCAGGCGCAGTATCTGGACCCTGCGGGCGACCCGGCCTTGCGCGACGCCGTGGCCCAATGGCTGTGGGTTTCGCGCGGCATACGCTGTGAAGCAGCCCAGGTCGTGGTGTGCTCCGGTTCACAACAGGCCATCGACTTGGTCGGCCGTCTGCTGCTGGATGTCGGTGACCAGGCCTGGGTGGAAGACCCCGGCTACCCCGGCATTCGCGCCAGCCTGGTCGGTCACGGCATTCACGTGCGCCCTGTGCCGGTTGACTCTGAGGGCCTGCGCCTGGAGCAAGGCACGACGCTGTGGCCAGCCGCCCGATTGGCGGTGGTCACACCGACCTCACAATTTCCAACTGGCGTGCGCATGAGCCTCAAACGCCGCCTGGCATTGCTGGAATGGGCCAATGCGCAGCGCAGTTGGATTGTGGAAGACGACTACGACGGCGAATTCCAATACGGCAACCACCGCCTGCCCGCACTGTGTAGCTTGCCAAATGCCGAGCGTGTGCTGTATGTGGGTACTTTTTCCAAATCCCTGCACCCCGGCCTACGGCTGGGGTTTATCGTGCTGCCGCATGCCCTTGCACCGGCCTTTGCCATGGCGCGGGCGCTGAGCGACCGACATGCCCCGGGCGACAGCCAGCAGGTGCTGGCGCGCTTCATCACGGAGGGGCACTTGCTGCGCCACCTGCGCCGTATGCGCGAGCTGTATCCACAGCGCCAACAGGCCTTGATCGACGCCCTGGCGCAGGCCAGCCACGGCCAATTGCAGTTACAACCCAGCGAACAAGGTATGCACCTGCTGCACGAACTGCCGCTGGGCCAGGATGACCTGACTCTCTCTGCCCGCGCCCAGGCCGTAGGCATTCTGCTGGCGCCGTTGTCACGCTACACCATCGCCTCAAAACGCCGTGGTTGGTTGTTTGGCTATGCCGGCTACGACACAGCAGCGCTGCGCGCTGCGGCCGGCAAACTTGGGGCGTTGTTAGGTCCGCAATAGTTGGACTCGCAGCAAGGTCGGGGTACACACCGCCGTTCGTGTCCCCCGTCCGCTCCAGCGGTCTCATCCATGGCCGCATTGCGGCGTGCGCCCCCACCCTGAGCCAACGAAGCTGGCACAAAGGGAATCCTGACTGTGCCCCACGTCGACATGTTTGCAAGCTGGCCAAACTTCGCGGAGGATTTAATCACGCAGTTCCCGCGCTTTTTCAAGCCGTGTGAATAAACCATCACAGCGCAGTACCGCAGCTTGTCGGCAATTCGCGACGTAAAAAAATATTCTGCATTTCCCCCTGCAACGCGATTGCTAAGCGCGAAAGCCCCACGTAGCATCGGCCCAACTTGAAGTGTATTGAATAGGGGAACATCACATGCGTCGCATTTGGATCATTGCCGGTTTGGTCGTCACCGTTGCTGCCAGCGCAGCGGTCTACCAGCGTGGCAGCAATTGGAAGGAATTCCATTTTGTGGGCAGCCGCGTGATGGTGGATCTGGCACACCCCGACGCGTTGATCCGTACCTCCAGCCTGGTCGCTCTGCCCCGTGACTTGCTCAAGGTTCCCATGGCACATGACGTGCTGACCGAAGACCTGGCCTTCTACTACGAACAGCAGGAAGATCGCCTGGGCATCAAAGGAGCGATCAAGCGCATTGCCTACGAGCACAAACTGGCCTGGACCGATCGCCTGCTGAGCAGCGCTCTGAACGAACCGGCCGAGCTTGCACTGTGGCGCGACGGCAAGGGTGCACTGCGCCACTACGCGCTGGTCATGCATCGCAATACCTTGGCGAAAGTGTTGCAGGAGGCCGGCCAGGTGGCCTTGAAGGACAGCCAGCTAAGCCTTGCAGGTGAAATTGATACGGGTGCCGGTAAAGCCAGCGTGCTGGCACTGACGGTAAATCCGCGTCGCACCCTGTTATTGATCAGCCAGGGCGACCGGCTGGTCGTGCTGTCCGACCCGGGCCTGCTGTTTGATCCCAACAACCAAATGGTGCCGCAAGCCAGCACCGCCGTTGCCGAATGGTTGAAGACCGAAGGCAGGTTGGCCCAGCAATTTGCACTCGATCCCGCACCGACAGTAGCAGCCAGCACAGCCGCTGCGAGCCCGACCCAAGCTGTTCACACCCTGGTCGTTGGTGCGCCCACACTGGCCTTGGGTTATGGCGCCTTTCTGTCAGGCTTCAGAGGCCTGCGATTTGATTTTGGTCAACAACAGTGGTCCACCTCGGTCTGGCTGGCACCGCAAAAGTCAGGCGATGCTGCCCTGGGCGACGCAGCCCTGTGGCGCGCCGCGCCGGCCAACCCCAGCGCCTGCATGGTGTTGCCGGTCGATTGGCGTGCCACGCAAAAGATCGTCACGGAGGCCAGCAAGAAACCCGCGTTGGTTGATGCCAGCATGCTGGCTGCGTTCTCAGGGCCGGTGTTGGCCTGCTGGTATGACGAATCAAACCTGTATGCGCCAGTGTTTATCGGCCACCTTGCCGATCGCGCCGCCAAGCGCAACGCGAACTTGCAGGCATTGGCAAGCTGGGCACTCGCAACCGACCCTAACCAGGCCACCGTCGAAGCCGACAAAACGACGGGTAATGACAAAAGCAAGGCAACCGACGACGCCATGGTGTGGCACAACGCCAGTGGTACGGCGGCCCTGGGTGCGCGTGGCGGCTATGTCAGCTTCTCTCCCGACGCAGCACTGGTCGACAAGGTACTGGCAACCATCGCCCGCACGCACCCCAGTGTGGCCGACCAATTACCCACGTCGAATGCCACATTGGCACTGATGACGCCGCGCCCGCTTTCCAGCATGGCCGAGCGCGAAGTGCTGCGTGCACTGGGTGGCGCTGGCGATGCCAACTTGCTAGCTGCGGCGCAGACACATTTGCCAGCACGCATGAAAGCATTGGCAAGCTACCCGGCCTACCGATTGGAATTACCCAGCCAAGGCCCCACACCGGGCGATTGGCACCGTGTGGAGTGGATTGCGCAAGGGGCAGCCAAATGAGGCGACGCACATTGATGTGCGCTGCCATGCCGCTGATCGCCTGGCCCCCCATGCTGGTTGCTGGGACCGATGCTGAGGCTGCGCCAGCACTGACACCGGCCCAGTCCCGCAGCTTTCGGGCCTGGATGGTACGCATCATCTCCAGCCAATTGCGCGCGGGCCCAACCCCGCGCTGGCAGCAGCGCGACTGCGTGGGCCTGGTGCGCTTTGCCGTTGCCGAAGCACTGCGCGATCATGACGAATCCTGGAAACGTGCCAACGGCCTGGCCGGCCAACCCGTGCCACCCGAAGTAACGCTGACCAGCGGCCAGCAAAACTTACGCCACCACTGGCGCCTGGCCGACGGTACGGTGTCAGCCTACGCCAGCGCGTTGGAGCTGATTCAGGAAAACACCCGCTTCCAAGCCCAGGACTGCAATCTTGCCACTGCGGGTGACCTGCTGTTTTTTGACCAGGGCGACGCACAACACCTGATGGTATGGATGGGCTCTTTCATCGCCTACCACACCGGCACCGTGACCCGCACCGACAACGGTCTGCGCGCCGTGGCATTGCGCGATTTGCAGCGATGGCGTGACACGCGATGGCACCCGCTGCAGGACAACCCCAATTTTGCCGGCGTCTTTCGCCTGGGTTTTCTGACCGCCTGACAAACCCAACAAACCGCTCCAGACACACGATTCAACCGATTGAGACACACCATGAAGATATCCCGTTTACTCGCCGTTGCGACGATGCTGCTGACGGCGCTGCTGATGCCTCCGTGCTGGGCGCAGGGTGCGGCTGCCGGCACGCCGTTTTTCCTGCTCAGCGACGCGGCCTATGGGTCGGCCGACACCGCCATGGTGCGGCTGGAGGCCCAGCAAATGGAAGCGATTGCCGAGTACGGTGGCGTCGATGTATACGTGTACCGCGTGAAGCAGCCGCTGGACTTTTTGAAGGCACAAAAGAACCTGCACCGCATTGACACCGAAGGCGACTTCGCAGGCCCCGGCCTGTCCGAAGCATTGGCCCGCACCTGGGACAACTGGTGGACCGGTTCACGGCGGGCATGGCGCGGTCTGTTCAGCGCAGACGTACGCCAAGCGGTGACGGCACAGGCGCCCGAAGTGCGCTCGCATCCACTGTTCAAGGCGCCCACACCCGAGGCCCTGAACCCGCTGTACAAACCCTTGAAGGCGCACACCCTGGTGGATAGTTTTCGCTACCCCGTGCATCTGGCCAGCGCCATCCAGCCCCCGGCTGGCGTCTCGTTGGCAGGCAGCAGCAGCGACTTCATTGCGGCGCCCAAGGGCAATGTGTTGATTCCACTGGGCAAGCGTGCGCCAGGCCTGTACCTGGTAGAAGCCATGGTGGGTGAACACCGGGCCGTGACGCTGGTTTTTGTCAGCGACTCCATTGCCGTGACCAAGGTCTCGGCCCAGCAGATGCTGGTGTGGGTGGCCGATCGAAACAACGGCAACCCCATAGTCGGAGCCAAAACGGTGTGGAGTGATGGCGTCGGGGTGCTGGCCAGTGGCAACACCGATGCGCGCGGCGTGGCCACATTCCAACGCGCCGCACCGGAAAAAACCTATGTCTATGGGCAAGACCCCAAAGGCGGCGTTTACGTTGCCGAGAACTACTACTACGACAGCGAAATCTACAACACCAAACTCTACGCGGTCACCGACAGGCCGCTGTACCGACCGGGTGAAACCGTCTTCGTGAAGTTCCTGGGACGCACCTTCACATCGGCACGCGAATCCAAACCTATCGTGGCCGGCGAGCTCAAACTACAGGTATTCGATGCCAACGGCTTTCCGGTCGCTGGGCAAACCTTGCAAATGACACCACAGAGCGGCGGTGACACCAGCTTTGCGCTACCCGACAACGCCGTCGCCGGTGGCTACGAATTGCGCTTCGCCTACAAGGGCAACAGCTATGGTGCCGCGTTTCGGGTGGCCGAGTACCAAAAGCCGCACTTCGAGATCAATGTGCTGCCCGAAAAGCGCGACTTCAAAACCAACGAGGATGTCAATGGCAAACTGCAATTGGTCTACCCCGATGGAAAGCCGGTGGCCAACGCCAAAGCCGAATTGACGGTGCGCGCGCAACGTCTGACCATGATTGAGGGCGACCTGGGCTATGCCGGCCAATTTCCAGTGCAACTGACGACGGCTGCCTTGACCACCGACGCCAAAGGCATGGCGCGCTTTGTGTTGCCTGCCGCCAAGGAGCCCAGTCGCTATGTGCTGTCGGTGCTGGCCACCGACGGTGCCGCGTACCGTGTGCGCGTCACCAAGGAGATTTTGATCGAACGCGGCGCCGGCACCTGGGCCATCTCCACCGAACGTTCCTTTTCAGCCGCCGGCGACAAGGTTGATTTCACGTTCCAGTCCTTGGGTGCTGTCGGCGTGAATGCAAGCCCCTTGCCCGCCCCCGCCAACTGGGATTGGGTGCGCCTGGAAAACCGCAAACGCGCCAGCGGTGCGTTGACCGCCGGCAGCGGCTTTTCCATCAGCTTTGCCGAACCCGGCACCTATTCGGTGTCGCTGCGTGACGCCAACGGCAACGTGGTGGGTGCCACCACCCACTACGTCAGTGGCGCAGGTGTGGCTGCACCGCAGGGCTCGATCGAAATGGTGTTTGACAAGAGCAACTACAAGCCTGGCGAGACCGCCAGCGCACTGATCACATTCCCACAAAATGTCGATCAGGCCTTGTTCACTCTGGAGCGCGACAAGGTTGAAAAAACCGCATTGATGGCCGGCGCCGGCGGCTGGGTGCGGGCCACACGCCTGTCACCGTTGCAGTGGCGGGCCGAGATTCCCGTGCAGGACGACTACGGACCCAACATTACCTTCTCGGTGGTGTATGTGCGCAATGGCGAGTACGTGTTCCAAAATCTGGGCTTGAAGGTTGAGCAGCCCCGCATTGCAGTATCCGTGCAGGCGGACAAGGCCGTGTATGCGCCGGGCGACAAGGTCACGCTGGATTTGACCGCCATGGTCGGCGACAAAGCCGCTGTGGGCAGCCAGCTCACGGTGGGCGTCGTCGACGAAATGGTATACGTACTGCAGCCGGAAATTGCGCCGGATATTTCCGATTTCTTCTACCACCCCCGGCGCAACAACGTGCGCACCTCGGCCAGTCTGAGCTTTATCGCCTATGACCTGGCGAAGCCGCCGTCGAAGCTGGACCTACCGGCACGCGGGCAGACGCACCAGCGCACCATCAAGATCTTGGAGCGGCCACGGCGCGAAGACAAGGACACGGCATTCTGGCAGCCCAATGTTGCAGTGGATGCCAATGGCCACGCCAAGCTCACGTTCACCATGCCCGACTCGCTGACGCGCTGGCGCATCACGGTGCGTGCCGCATCACCCACCGGCACCGTTGGGCAAAACGTCTCGCATGTGCGCTCCGACAAAGATTTCTATGTCAAGTGGACCAGCCCGAACTGGATGCGCAGCCAGGACGCGCCAGTCGCCAGTGTGGCGGTTTTCAACCAGGGCAACAAGGATGCCAAGGTAGAACTGCGTGCCAACGGCGCAGGCTTGCAACGCAAAGACGCACTGACGCTCAAACCTGGCGCCAACTTTGTGGCCCTGCCGCTGGGTGCCAGTGCAGCGGATACCCAGGTTGATCTGGCTCTGTCGGTTGACGGCAAGCCGGTAGATGCGCTGCGCGTGCCCATCCATATCGTGCCCCTGCATTGGCAGAGCCAACGCTCGTTGAGCATTCCGATCGCGGGCACCGATACGCCCGTCAAGCTACCTGCGGACGCCAGCAACTTGCGGCTGCAGTTTGCCGATGGCGCCAGCGCACAGTTCCGCCGCGTCATGGACGACCTGATCGACTACCCGTTTGGTTGTGTGGAGCAGACATCCAGCCGCCTGATTCCCTACAGCCTGGCCCTGCAATCGGTGTTGCCCAGCGAAACGCGGCTGTCGGCACAGCTGACCCAGCGCCTGCACAGCTACCGCTTCCGTCTGGCGCAAATGGCCGGTCCCAAGGCGACGTTTGGCTGGTGGCGCGTGCCTGAGCAGGACGGTGACCCCTTCCTCACCGCCTACGCCTACTTTGCCGACTGGCATGCCAGCCGCGCCCTGAACCTGGCCTTGCCCAGCGGCCACTTTGACCGCTTGCTGGAGGTCTATCGCAATGGGGGCGTGCAACAGTCGCTGTGGCATCGCGCCCTGATGCTGTACTGGATGCAGGAAATGGGGTTGCCGGTGCGCTCCATGGCCGAGGCACTGACTGAAGAAATTGCCCGCAGCAGCACGAGTGGCCATGCCACGGGCAACAGCAAGGCAAACCTGCGCTCGGGCATGAACAGCCTGGTATTGGCCAATGACGAAGGCGACCTGCAGTCGGCGATGAGCACACTGCTGGCAGCCTATGTGGTGCAGCAAACCAAGGGCACACTGGCGCCCAACGTGGTGGCATTGCAAGACGCGGCCGCCAGGCAGGTGCACCAGTCCGCGCTGCCCCTGGGTGAAGCTTTGCTGGTCTTGACCGGCAAGCGGCCTGCTGCCGACGCCGGTGCCGTGTTGGAAACCGTGCGCGCTGAAACGCCCACCATCGACCGCTCACTGGCGCTGCTGTGGACTTACCGCGCGCTCAGCGGCGGACGCAGCGGCACCGCCGACCCGATGCTGCGCCAGACCCTTGCACGCTTTGAGCCCGATGCGCCGTGGCAATCGTTGGAGTCGGCCACAGGGCAACGCGTGTTCCAATGGCCCGCCAGCACGGCACTGCCAACCAGCATCAAGTTGGCCACTGCACCCGCCGCGGGTTTAACGGCCGTCGCGCAGTTTGAAAGCCGCGAGCCCGAAACCTCCAGCCTGCCAGTGCAGGTGCAACGCCACCTGTACCGCTTGGTGAGCAATAGTTCCAGCCATGCAGGGGATAAGGCTAAGAATGCGAAAGCGCAGACCTCTGCCGACAACGATGCGCCACCGGTTGTGGTCGCTGCCGACGCGACCAGTTTTACGCTGGAGTTGCTGGCGGCGAATGCGGCACTCAAGACCGACGAGGTCTACCTCGATGAAATTGTCTTGACGCGCAAGAGCGGCGCGCCACTGCGCTTTGGGATTGTGGAAGTTCCGCTGCCACCCGGAACCTCGGCCGACCGCACGACCTGGGGCATTCAGGTGCAATTCCCTGGCAGCCAGGCGGCCCAGGCCATGGAAGCGGCCAGCTATGAGCAGACGCCCCGCGGCTACGCGGTGCCTGTCGAGTCGTTGGATGGTCCTTTGGTGATCCGCCACCTGGTACGGGCAGCGCAGACCGGCAAGTTCATGTTGCCGCCCGTGCGCTACTACCGCATGTACCAGCCCGAACAGAAGGCGTTTGAGGAGCATGCCCGTGCCCATCTGGACATCCGCTAAGGCGTCCACCATCGCCAGCGCGGCGCTGTATGTTGTCGCGCTGGCGCTGTGCGCGCAGGCCCAGGCCGCTGACGAGGCCAACGTGGCCTGGCTGCGCGATGGGCAGGTGCAATCACGCACCTTGACGGCTGGTACGGTGCCGCCTGCGGGTGCCAGTGCGGGCACCCCCAACGACACCGTGCCCTTGGGCAGCCTGTGGAAGTTGTTTGTCTACGCCTACCTCGCGGATACCCACGCCCAGGAAAGCGCCTACCAATGTGCTGCCAATGCCAACACTGTTTCTGGCGGCGAGGAACGCTACTGTTGCGATCCGGGCGAGCGGGTGGAACGTGATGCCGCGCTGGCCCGCTCCTGCGCGCCCTACTTTGCACCCGAACGCCTGGGGCTTGGCGCAAAGGCATGGCAGTCGCATTGGCAGCCGCGGACAGCTTTCACATGGCTGTTGGACGTGCATGGCCTGCAACCGCAAACCGAGGTCCCCGTTGGCGAACTGCTGCAGGCCCTGGCCAGCATCTCACCACAGGCACGCGCCAAAGCCCGCAACGCCTTGTTGCAAACCGGTCTGGAAGGCTATGGGCGCGAGGCCTGGACCCGCATGGGCACCGGCATGCGCTACAAAACCTATTCCTGGCACCGTGCCGACGGCAGCGCGTTTGGTGGCGCGGCCGGTTGGCTGGCCGATGGCACGCCGTTCTGGTTTGGAGCGCGCGGCTCCAGCCGCTCGACCCTCACACGATGGGCCGGGCAACTGGCGGCAAGTTTGCCGGAACCGCGCTGGCCAGACGCCGGGCATGGCGCCGATGACACCAGTTGCGTCGATGTCGACTTCTTTGCCCGGTACCCGTTGCGCACGGTTTTGCTGGACCGTGCCAACACCCCCGCCCGCGCGGGCGACCTTAACGGGCGCTACCGGCTGCAGTTCGAAAACGGCAATTGGCTCAGCGTGCAGGCCCAGGGCAGCTTGGCCCTGAGCCAAAACCAGGATGGGCCGCCACGCATCAACGGACGCTTCAGCGTCAATGACTATGTGGCGCGTGTCGTAGACCGCGAAGGCAATGCCAAATCGCCACAAGCGGCGCGTGCCATGGCCATCGCTGCACGCAGCTACCTGGTGCAAAACGCGCACTTTGAAGGTGGCTGCTGGCATATTGCGGACGCCAGCAACACACAACGTGTCAGCCCCAACCCGCCAACCAATGACGCACTGGCGGCCGCCTGGTTTACCGATGATGTGGTATTGACCGGCGTGCCCGTGCACTACCACACCAACGTGCCTGGACCCAACCGCATGGCGGTGCGCGAGGCACTGGCACGCGCCGACGCAGGCTGGGACTTTGAACGCATCCTGTCGGCCAGCTACCCCCGCGCCACGCTGGGCACGGTGCAGGGTCGGCTTGAATGCGCTCGGCTGGACGCCGCCGAACATTGGTTGACACAGGCATCCGCGGCGTGGCAATCCACGCTGCGACGCGAACCGGGGTTTGAGGCGCTGGATGCGCCGCCCCGCATCTGCGCCTTGGCCGATGGCCACCCTTACTCCGACCAGCGGCGCATGCGCATCTATGTGCGCGGCTGGCGCAGCCTTGACGAACGCGTCACGCTGGCCCACGAGTATTTGCACCTGGCGTTGCGCTTTCATCCGAATGGCGCCAACGAAAACTACGTCGAGCGCCTGGCGCGCCGACTCATAGAAGGTTGAACATGCACACACACCATCACACCCACACCTTCGTCTGGACTGCAGCTCTCGCTGCCTGTCTGCTGATCACCGCACAGCCAGCGACCGCGCAAATCAGTGTGGACACGCCGCGTGGCGGCTGGCGCGACAGCAATGGCGAAGCGGCTGGTTTTCGCCAGGCGGTGAACTACCCTGCGGCATCGGTCAACACCATTGGCCAAAGCGCTGCGGCGCTGATCAAAGGCCACATTGCCGCCAAGAAAAAGCCGGGTCCTGCAACACTGGTGGTCAACGGGGTTGCGCTGCCGCTGCTGGTGGACGAGTCCGGTGACTACAACCGACCCTATTCCTTTGGTGCCGGCTCCAACAGCATCGAGGTGCGCAGCCCCGGCAGCAAGGAGCGCAAACGCGTGCAGTTCTATGACGCCTATGCCGGCAAACCGCAGGCACGCCTGCGCGTGGTGTTGTCGTGGGACAGTAACGGCACCGACCTGGATCTGCATGTGGTGTCACCCGACGGTGAGCATGTGTTCTATGGCAACCGGGTGGGCGGCAATGGCGGCGCGCTGGATGTGGACGTCACCACCGGCTATGGGCCAGAAATCTATGCCAACCCCACGCCGCCAAAGGGCGTCTACCAGGTCTACGTCAATTACTACGGCACCGGACAGGACCAACAACAGGTCACCACGGCGCAGGTGGCCATCGTGACGCAAGAGGGAACCCTGTCTGAAAAACGCCAGATCGTGCAAGTACCCATGCGCAACCCCGGGGAACTGACCTTGATAAAGTCATTCAGCTACCCATGAAAGCACTCGCACCACTTTGGCTACTGGCCATTTCCTTGCCACTGTTTGCCGCACCCTCCAGCAGTACCGACAACACGCTGGACACGCCGCGTGGCGGCTGGAACTACTCCGGCCTGGTGGACCACGCCGGCGACACCCGCGTGGCCTACCCCACGCCGCCCATTGACCGTGGGGCGCAGCGCAACCGCACGCTGATAGAGGGCCACATCCGCTCGGCGGGCAAGCGCATTCCAACACTGGTCGTCAATGGCAACCCGATGGTGCTGAACCTGGGCGACGACGGCCGTTTTGCCCGTCACTATGCCTTCGGTAGTGGATCCAATGGCGTGGAGATCAAATCAGCGGATGGCAAGAGCCTGCAGCGGGTTCAGTTCTACGAGGCCAACCCCGGCCAGTTGTCACCACAGTTGCGCATCATCTGTTCTTGGGATGCGCCCGAGGCCGAAGTCGATCTGCATATCATCACCCCCGACGGGCAACATGCCTTCTACGCAGCGCCCATTCTGAACGGCGGCGGCGGCCTCGACGTCGACAGTGTCGATGGCCCAGGCCCCGAGATGTTCACTACCGTGGCCCCGGTGCACGGCGCCTACCACGTCTTCGTCAACTACTGGGGCAACTACGGACCGGGCGGTTACAACTTTGACGAATCGCAGCGGGTAAAACCCATCATCACGACCCGTGTCACCTTGATCTTCTATGAAAACACGGCGCGCGAGAAGCGGGAGAGTTTTGTGATTCCGCTGCGCAAGATTGGCGAGCTCAATCTGGTGAAGTCGTTCATGTTTTGAATGCGCTCTGCATGTGACTCTCTGCCCCATGAGGTTGTGAATAAATCGAACAACCGCTCCGACTAGATATCGGGTGCCTGCGCTTGAAGCCTACGGGCTTGGGTGGCTGGCGGACCGGGGGTCCGTTCTCTGGCTCACGCTCGCCGGTGGCTGTTGCAGGCACGCCATCGTTTGCTCATCAACGAATGTATTGGTACGCCCATATTGTGGCAACGGCGAATGGAGCCGACGCCCGGACCCCCAATCCACCAGCCGGGGTAGCGTGTTTGCTTAGTCTCCCGCGAGACAGCCGGAGGACGCGGGCCACGCCAGCTACCTTGTGCGAGGTGCTACCCGTCTATGCTGGGGCGACTAGAATGCGAGCGTTTCTGGGAAAGCTCCATGCAATCTATTTCTACTCGGCTACTAGCCACACTGGCCGTCGTCCTATTCGCAAACAGTCCTGCGTTTGCTGGCAAAACCTATAGTAGCCTTGAAATTGCGCGCGAGACGGCACGGGCCAATGCCTTTTTTGACAAGGCATTTGACGCCGCCACGGAGCGCAGCCCCATGACTTTGGGCTATCTGGGCATTGCACGGCAGACCGACAAATGGGACGACATTTCGGATGCCCATGCACTGGAAGACCTGGCCATCACCACCCGCAATCTGTCAGAACTCCAACGCCGCATCCAGTTTGACGCGCTCGATGCACAAGGCAAGGTCAGTTACGCAATGTTTGTGCGAGAGTCCGAACACAGCATAGAAGGCTGGCGCTGGCGCCACTACAACTACCCGCTGAACCAGTTGTATGGCCTGCACAGCCAGGTACCGGCTTTCCTGATCAACTTCCACCCCATTTCCAACGTACGCGACGCCAACGCTTACATTGCGCGACTGCGAGGCATCGCACCGCTGTTCGAGCAGTTGACGACCAACGTTCGCATGCGCGAGAAGGAAGGCATTGTTCCGCCACGCTTTGTGTTCCCCTTGGTGGCAGACTCCATCCAGTTATTGATCAGCGGTCAGCCGTTCGTCGCATCTGACAACAAAAACGCGCTGTGGGAAGACTTTGAAAGCAAAATCGGCAAACTCCAGCACGTCGACGCGGCAAGCAAAAAGCGTTTGCTGGACCAGGCCCGCCAGGCACTGGTGCAGGACGTCAAACCCGCTTATGAAAAGCTGCTGGCGGTACTGTCCAGCCAGCAATCGATTGCCACCGACGACGACGGATTTTGGAAGCTGCCACAAGGTGACGCCTATTACGACTTTGCCTTGCGCGAAGCGACGACAACCCGGCTGACGGCTGACCAGATTCACCAACTGGGCCTGGGCGAAGTGGCGCGGATTCAGACAGATATGCGTGCCATCATGGCCCAAGTTGGTTTCAACGGTGACCTGAAGGCATTCTTTGCCTACATCAAGACGGACCCAAAGTTCTACTATCCGACGACGCCCGAGGGCAAGGCGGCGTATGTCAAGCGCGCCGGCGAAATCATTGACGACATGCGCAAGCATCTGGACGAGTTCTTCATCACCAAGCCCCAAGCTCCGCTGGTGGTGAAAAAGGTGGAGCCGTTTCGCGAACAGGGCTCCGCCGGTGCGTTCTATGAACAGCCATCGGCCGATGGCAAGCGCCCCGGCATCTATTACGTCAACACGGTAGACATGCAGGGCCTGCCGATATTCGAGATGGAGACACTGGCCCATCATGAGGCCATTCCGGGTCACCACATGCAAATCGCCATTGCGCAGGAGCTCAAGGGCATTCCGAAATTTCGCAAATACGGTGGCAACAATGCGTTCGTCGAGGGCTGGGCGCTGTACTGTGAAGCCTTTCCCAAAGAGTTCGGCTTTTACAGCGACCCCTATCAGGACTTTGGCCGCCTGAACGACGAGCTGTTGCGCGCCGTGCGGCTGGTGGTGGATACCGGCATCCACGCCAAGCATTGGACGCGTGAGCAGGTCATGCAGTATTTCCGCGACAACACGCCCAACCCGGAACGCGATGTTTTCACGGAGACCAATCGCTACATTGTGTCGCCTGCGCAGGCGACCTCGTACAAGATCGGCATGCTCAAGATCATGGAGTTGCGCGCCTTGGCCAAGCAGGAGTTGGGCGCTGCGTTTGACCTGCGCCAGTACCACGACCTGGTGTTGAAAAGCGGCCCGGTGCCGCTGGATATGTTGGAAGACAACGTGCGGTCCTGGATCGCTCAGAAGAAAAAGCCTTGATCCGAAAACCCTGATCTGCCTCAGATCTGACGGCGACGATACCGCGCTGGTGTCTCGCCAACACTGCTGGCAAACATGCGGGAAAACGTTGGCACGTCGGTGTACCCCACCGCCTCCGTGATGCGCGCGAGGCTCCACGTGGTGTCACACAGCAATTGCTTGGCCCTCTCGACCCGTGTTTGTTGCAGCAGGCTCAATGGCGACTGGCCCGTCTGCAGCTTGACCCGGCGCAACAAGGTGCGGCTGCTGACATGAAAGGCCAGCGCCAGGCGCTCCAGGTCATAGGGTTCTGCCAGGCGCGTGCGCAGCCACTGCACCACGTTTTGCGAGAAGCTGGGCAAGGTCGTGGCCAACAACGCTGCATCCACATACGGCGCCTGGCTGCCTCGTGCCGGCGGCAGCAGGGCCAGGCGCGCGGTGGCGGCAGCCACGTCCGCGCCCAAGGTCTTTTTGACGATGTGAATGGCCAGGTCAAACGCCGAACTGACCGCACCCGTCGTTATGACGGCGCCATCCTCCAGCAGCACGGCGTCGGACTGCACCAGGGCTGCAGGGTAGCGCGCGCACAATTCGCCGGCGCACAACCACGCGGTCGTGGCATGGCGGCCGTTCAACAACCCCGCTTCACCCAACAAGAACGTGCCGACACAGACGGAGGCCACCGCCGTGCCACCGGCAAAGGTCTTGCGGATGAACGCCAATTCCTTCTTCAGCACGCCAAGCTTTTGCTCCCATTCGTCAAGCCGGCGAAGCTCCAAGCCTGGCACGATCAGCAAATCATAGCTTCCGACCGGACGCTGCACGCCAACCGTGAATCCACCGGCCACCGCAACCGTGCGCCCAATGGGTGCCACCACCTGCACCTCAAACGCTGGTACCGTGGTCTTGCCCAACGCGCGGGCCAGATGGCTGGCGATCAGCAAGACATCGGCCACGCCAAAGATCTCTGTGCCCATGCAACCGGCGTAGGCCAGGATTGCGATGCGCAGGGTCTTCGTCGTCTTCGTGATTTTTGTGCGCGCTGGCATGGCGGGGGACTTTGGCGATAACACCATTAAATATGGCAATACCGCCATGGTAGCGTACGACCTGTCCATTTGACAATGGATGCATGCAAAACAACCCAGAAAGGAATCACCATGCGTTTGTCCATTCTTTTGTTTGACGGCTTTACCGCACTCGACGCCGTTGGCGGTTACGAAGCCTTGCCCGACTGCATGCCAGCTCCACCTGGACGGTTGGCATCTGCAACGGCGTCGAGCTGCTGGGAGCGGCTGGCGCCATTGCCGGGCTGCAGGTGACCACCAACTGGTTTGCCCGCGAGCGGGTCGCATCCTACGGTGCACATGTCGGCACCCAGCGCTATGTGCGTGACGGCAAAGTGGTGACCGGGGCCGGTGTGTCGGCCAGCATCGACACCGGGCTGTTCCTGGCTGGCTTGCTGGCCGGTGAAGACATGGCCAAAACCATTCAATTGGGTATTGAGTACTACCCGGACCCGCCGTTCGGCAATGGCACGCCCGACACTGCGCCGGCAACGGCGCAAGCTTTGGTGCGCGCCTTCGAATCCGGCGCCACACAGCGGCTGGAAAACCTCAAACCGGCGTTCTAAAAATCTGCACCAATCTTGCCACCCACACCATGAAAATTACCCACATCAGAAACGCCACAGTAATCGTCCAGTTCGGTGGCCTCCACATCCTGGTCGACCCGATGCTGGCGCCCAAGAGCGCGCTGCCGCCACTGCGCATCTTTGACGGCAAGCGCCAGCGCAACCCCATTGTCGATCTGCCGCCGCAAGCCGTTGGGGCCCTGGATCAGGTCACGCATTGCCTGATCACCCATTGCCAAAAGGGCCATTTTGACCATTTGGATGGCCATGGCAAACAGTGGCTGCGTGAGACACAGTTGCCGGTGATATGCACACCGCACGACGCTGCGTACCTACGCAAACGCGGCCTCAACGTGCAGCCATTACCCGAGGCACACGACCAGCACAACCCGCTGTTTGGCGGCAGCATCCGCACGGTGCGCTGCACGCACGGCGAAGGACTGATCGGCCGCGTCATGGAGCATGGTGTGGGCTATTTTCTGGAAATGCCGGGTGAACCCAGCCTGTACCTGGCTGGCGACACGGTGCTGACGCAGCGCATTCGCGACTTCGTGCAACTGCACCAACCGCAGGTTTGCGTGGTACCGGCCGGCGGCGCCCGCATGGACCTGGGTCAAGACATCATCATGGGACTGGACGACGTGATCGCATTCACCCGCCTGGCAACCGGCCAGGTGGTAGCCAACCACCTGGAAGCCATCAGCCACTGCCCGGTGACACGCGCAGAATTGCAGGCCGCGGCATTGCGTTCCGGTTTGGCCCGGCGTTTGCACACGCCGGCCGATGGGCAGACGCTGGAATTCCAGGCCCACCGGGTAACCATGCTTGCCTAACCCCCGCCCCCCGGCGCTTTGCACGGGGGCGGCCTCGCTTCACACTGCGCAGGTGTATTTGCTCAATAATTCAGCCAGCGGCAGTGGCCGGTCCAACAGATAGCCTTGAATCAAACTGCAGCCGGCCTGGTGCAAAATATCCAGTTGCTGTTGGGTTTCAACGCCTTCGGCAATCACCTCCAACCCCATGAGTTGACCCAGATCCACAATCGTCTTGACGATGGCCCGATCATTGCGCTGCTGCGGCAGATCCCGTACAAACGAGCGATCAATTTTCAGCGATGAGATGGGCAGGTTCTTCAGCATGGCCAGCGATGAATGCCCCATACCAAAGTCATCCAGGCTGATGCCAAAACCCAGTTGACGCAGCGCGCGCATCACCGGTATGACCTGGTCCGGGCGCTTCATCAGCATGCCTTCGGTCAACTCCAGCGTCAGGTTGTGCGGTTCCAGGCCAAAAGCGTTCAGCAGTGCGCGCAATTCCTGCGGTAGATTGGTATTGGCAAACTCCGACGCCGCCATGTTCACATGTACCTTTAGGTCGGTGAAATTGGCAGACCGCAGTATCGCCAGGTCTCGGCAGGCCTGGCCCACCACCCATTTGCCGATCTGCACGATCAAATGGCTTTGCTCCGCAATCGGAATGAACACGTCGGGCGGCACCAGTGTGCCATCGCTGCGGCGCCAGCGCAGCAGCGCCTCTACTGACTCCAGACGTTGCTGCGCAATGTCAAAAATAGGCTGGTAAACCAGGCACAGCTCGTTGCCATGCAAGGCATGGTGCAGCTCTGTCTCCAATGCCAGGCGCTGGGCAATGGAGGACTGCTGCAGCGCCAGTGCGTGGGTGTTGCTGATGGACGAAAAATGGCAACCGTTGCGTCCGTTATTCTTGATGCGGTACATGGCCGCATCGGCACTTTGCAACAAGGCTGCGCTGTTGTCGCCACTGTGCGGAAAGGTGCAGACACCCACACTGGCCGAGACGGTGAGCTCAATCTCTTCATAGACAAAAGGCGTCGACGCGGCGAGCAAGACTTGATCTAGCAAACTCGCAGCATCTGACAAGGCAACCTGGGGAATCAGCAGCGCGAATTCATCTCCCCCCAAGCGGCCCGCCCGGGCGCCATCCGGTGCCAGCGCTCGCAGGCGCTGCGCAAATTCACGTAACACCTGGTTGCCAGCCTCGTGGCCAAAGGCGTCGTTGATGGGCTTGAACCGATCCAGATCGATGAAAGCCAGTCCAAAGGTCTCGCCGCTGGCCGCCGCCGCAGTGCATGCCTGCGAAAGTAGATCGTGAAAATGGTTGCGATTGGCCAGCCCCGTCAACGCATCCACCTGGGCCAAGTGCAAGATCGTTGCCTGGTGTTCAATGCGCTGCGCCATCTGGGCGATGAAGGCACCGATGGTGGCCGATACCTTGGGCAGTTGTGCCTCGGGCTGGCGCGACAGGCAACTGTAAAACTCCAGCACTCCGGGGCGGTGCGTGCGGCCGTCAGTCGCGACGTAGGTCACTGGGAACACATAGCCCGACCACAATTTGCACTCGCGGTCATTGGTGCGCTGCGAAAAACGCAAGTCGTTGACCATGTCTTCCACCCAGTCGGGCCTACCGTTGCGCCAGACGTTGCCCACCAGGCCTTGCCCTGGTGACAGCGACACGGCCAGGCTTTCCTCACCGAAGGAGGCCAGATCAAGCTCGGGCTGGTGCCAGAAATACTTGCAGGTCAGGCTGGGTTGCGCGCTCGGCGGCGCGTCCATGGCCCAGTAGGCGCCCCAGTCCCAGCCCAGGTTTTTACAAATTAACTGTATGACATTGGTGACGGCGTCGCCCAGCGAGTGCGACCCTACCAGAAACTCCGTCATCTCGAACCCCAGGCGTTCCCGCATGGCCGCGTGCTTTTGCGAGGTCAGGTCAACCAAGGTGCCACTGACCAGATGCGGGTTGGCGAGGTCACTGGGCAGATGGGTCAGGCGCAACCAACGCAGGCCTTCACTGGCGCTGATCACGCGAAATTGGTGGTGCTGGGGCCCTGGACCCTGTGGCAACAGATGTGCAATCAGCGCCAACATATCGTCGGAGACGACGTGGATGAAGCAAGCATCCAGGTTATTGTGGTGCAAGGACGCCACATTCAGATAACGTGCCGCCATCGCAGACAACACGATCTGGCTGGTTTCGGGGTCGAACCACCATCGGCCAAACGAGGCCGCTTCTTCCAACGCCAGAGGCGAGGCACTTTGCGTCAGTGCGCTGGACAGATGCTGCGACAGCCCGGGGCCATGAGTGGCCAGGGCTGTGCGGCCAGAAAGTTGGTGCATGGCGGCCTTACAAGTTGGCAACAGTGTGCGTAGCTTGTCTCCAGCACATTTCGTGCCACGGATTGACCGCGTGATCAGGTCTCAAATTGGGGATGCAATTGCCGTATGCGCGTCATCGCCATGCCGGCCGCAGCGGTGCGGGTCTCGACGCCGAGTTTGACAAAGATACGCTCCAGATGCTTTTTCACCGTCATCGGGCTGGAGCCCAGGATATCGCCAATGTCTTTGTTGGTCTTGCCTTTGACAACCCAGTACAGCACCTCGGCTTCCTTGGCGGTCAGCTTGAAGCACAGACTCATGGCCTCAATGACGGCCGTGTCGGACACTTCGCGCATCACGATCAGCCAGTCGCCATCCTCCGCAGTTGCATCGTTGTCACCAATCTGCTGATGCAAGCGAAAGATCAGGCGCGTGGCACCACGCTCCAGTGTCAGGCGCGGCGGCTCACCCTGTGCAAGACGCGCCAGACCACTGCGCAGCCAGGCCAATACGGGCTCAGGCGTATGGGGCGCCTGGGTACCGAAGTAGCGCTCCAGCAGCTCGCGGGCCAAAGGCGTTTGCCACATCAGGCAGCCATCGCTGGCCCGCACCGTGATGGTGGCGTAGCCAAAGGCATCCAGCGCATTGCGAGTCTGGCGCCGCTCGCGTGCACCCTTCAGATGCACCTGCATACGCGCTAGCACCTCCTTGGGTTTGATCGGCTTGGTGACATAGTCCACGCCGCCCGATTCGAGCGCCGCCACCAGGTATTCGGTTTCGGTCAGCCCGGTCATGAAGACTACGGGGATGTGTGCGGTCTGTGCCATTGACTTGAGTTGTCGCGACACCTCAAAGCCGTCCATGCCGGGCATCATGGCGTCCAACAGCACGATGTCGGGCAATGCCTGCAACGCCAGTTGCAACGCGGAGGCACCCGACGTGGCCACAAGCACGGTGTAACCCGACTCATCGAGCGCGTCGTGCAGCACGGCGAGGTTGTCTGGCACGTCATCCACAATCAGCACCACGTCGCTATTGGCACGGTCCAGCGTGCCGTGCCAGGCCTGGTTGTCGAGTCTGCCAGCAATGGCGGCAGAGCGTATGTCAGTGGGCATGGTCTTCATCCAGAACTTTTTGCAATTGCGCCAGCATGGCTTCAAACTGGAATTGACGGGCCAGTTCTCCCATGGCCCTGGCAAAGCTTGCCGTTGCCGGTTGTGCCAGTTCGATGGCTTCGAGCGTGTTGGTGATGCCGCGGTAGAAACCCAGACGAACCAGCTCCTGCAAGGCCAATAGATCGGCCCGGGCAGGGATCACCTGTGCAGCAGCAGGCAGCGTGACTGTTGGCGTCCCGCAATCAGATAACGAGCCAGAAGCTTCCAACCAACTCAAGCCCAGTTTGCGCTCCAGCCAATCCAGCAACTCCGAGTGGCGCACTGGTTTGACAATGAAGTCATCCGGTTCAATGCCGACCAGGTTGTCAACACCACGGTCAAATGCATTGGCCGACACAATGGCCACATGCGGCTGGACAATACCCAACGCGCGCATGCGCCGCAGCGTTTCCCAGCCGTCAATGCCCGGCATAGCCAGGTCCATCAGCACGACATCGGGGGTATAGCCCGTGGCCAGCAAATCCAGACCATCGTGCCCGCTGGCGGCCACACGCAGCACAAAACCCAAAGGCTCCAACAGGCTGACCAACAAATCGCGGTCCGCCTCCTCGTTGTCCACCACCAGAATCTTGCGCCGCACACCACTATAGGCATGCCGTGGCCGGCGCACCGCCCGCGCTTGGCGTTCCAGCGCATGGCCGGCCTGCACATGCAACTCCGGCAGGAACAGTCGCACCTGAAAGATGGAACCCTGGCCCAGTTGGCTGCTGGCCGTAAGTTCACCACCCATCAAATCGGTCAGCATTTTGGCAATGGTCAGGCCCAGACCGGCGCCGCTGGCGCCCACTGCCACCCCGCTGGCACGGGCGAACGGGTCGAATACTTGCTCCAGGTCCTGCGCGCTCATACCAGGGCCGGTGTCATGGATTTCCACATAGGCCATTTCGCGGGCATAGCGCAATCTGAAGGTGACACTGCCCAGTTGTGTGAACTTGATGGCGTTGCCCAGCAGATTGATGAAAATCTGGCGCACACGTTTCTCGTCTGCGCGCACCCATTCCGGCATGGCGCCCTGCACTTCAAAGCCAAAGGCCAGTCCTTTGGCCTCGGCCTGCAGCTCAAACAGACTGGCAATCTCGTGCATGCCACTGGCAAACTGCATGGGCTTGGCGTTCAGCGTGAGTTTGCCGGATTCGATCTGGGCCATGTCCAGCGTGCCCTCAATCAGTGACAACAGGTGCTCGCCGCCGCGCTTGATGACGTGCACCGCCTGCTTGCGGTGGCTGGGAATGGAGGCGTCCTCGCCCATCAACTGGGCGTAGCCCAGAATGCTGTTGAGTGGCGTGCGCAGTTCGTGGCTGATGGCACTGATGTAGCGGCTCTTGGCCTGGTTGGCCTGCTCGGCCTGGCGCTTGGCTTGTTCGGCCAAAGCCGTGGCGGCCTGCAGTGCCTCGTCGGTCTGGCGGTGCGATTCGATTTCCTGCATCAGCAAATGGGTCTGCCGATTGGACTCTTCTTGTGCCACCTCACGGCTTTTGTGCGCCAGCACCAGCCACCAAGCCACGATGCCGCCGAGCAGCAGCAGTGCCATATAGGCTTTGAAAAACCCCGAACGCAGTGCCACCTGCACCGCTTGTGAACCGCCCGTGGCCTCGGTCAGCGCCGACAGCTCCTGGCGGTAGAACATACCAAAGACCGTGGCCAGCAAGGGCACGATGATCAGCATCAGCAAGATGAAATGCCCGGCCCCGGTATCCAGAAACGGCCAGACGCGGCGCGGCATCAGCCAACGCAGGGTGGCGGACCATTGGGCGGCCAAGCTGGCGTGCGGCTTGCACAAGTCGCCACAGCGGGCATCCAACGTGCAACACAGCGAACAGATTGCGCCCCGATAGGCCGGGCAATGGGCCATGTCAGGGCCCTCATACTCGCGCTCGCAAATTACGCAATGCTGGGCGGACCGCACCGCACCCGGAGCTGCCCGCGGATCGGACATCCTGGCAATGTAGTAGCGCCCGCCAGTCGCCCAGGCAATGGCCGGTGCCGCCAGCATCGCGGTAACCAATGCCACGACCGCGGAAAACGCCTTGGCGTCGGCTCCAAAAAAACCCAAATAGGCGCTTACCGACAACGCAGAGGCCAAGGCCATGGCACCAACACCAACAGGATTGATGTCAAACAGATGTGCGCGCTTGAACTCAATGCCCTTGGGCGACAGCCCCAGCGGCTTGTTGATCACCAGATCGGCCACCACGGTCATGATCCAGGCAATCGCGATGTTGGAGTACAGACCCAACACTTCGCCCAATGCCTGAAACACATTCATTTCCATCAGCATGAAGGCGATCAGGGTGTTGAACACCACCCACACCACACGCCCAGGGTGGCTATGCGTCAGCCGCGAGAAGAAGTTGCTCCAGGCCAGCGAGCCGGCGTAGGCATTCGTGACATTGATCTTGAGCTGCGACACGACGACGAACAAGGCAGTGGCCGCGGCCGCCCATTGCAGCGAGGTGAACACATACTCGTAGGCCGCCAAGTACATCTGGTTCGGGTCCACCGCCCTATCGGTAGGCACGCTGTGCGTAATGGCCAGGTAGGCCAAAAAGGCACCACCTAGCATCTTGGCGACGCCCAGCACAACCCAGCCGGAACCGCCCAGCATCACGCACGCCCACCAACGCACGCGGTTCGCGGGTGTTTGCGCCGGCATGAAGCGCAAGTAGTCGGCCTGCTCGCCCATTTGCGTGATCAGTGCGATGCCCACGGTCAACGCAGCACCAAACAGGTGCACATCAAACACGCCACCCACACCCAACTCACCGCCATAGTGCGTGATGCCTTCAAATGCACCAGGATTTCGCACCAATACAAAGCCAAACGGCAGCACCAGCATCAACAACCAAAGCGGTTGCGTCCAAACCTGAAGCCTGCTGATGGCGGACACCCCATGCGTGACCAGCGGAATAACAATCAGCGCGCATAACAAGTAACCCCAGCTCGGCGGAATATCCAGCACCAGCTCCAGCGCGTAGGCCATGATGGCGGCCTCCAGCGCGAAAAAGATGAAGGTGAACGACGCGTAGATCAGTGACGTGATCGTCGAGCCGATGTAGCCAAAGCCGGCGCCACGGGTCAGCAAATCCATGTCCACGCCATAGCGCGCAGCGTACACACTGATAGGCAGTCCAGCCAGGAAGATCACCAACCCCGTCACCAGAATGGCCCAGAAGGCGTTGGCAAAGCCATACTGCACCAGCAAGGTCGCGCCAACCGCCTCCAGCACCAGAAACGACGCCGCCCCAAACGCGGTATTGGCCACCCGCCATTCCGACCATTTGCGAAAACGCTGCGGCGTGAAGCGCAGCGCGTAGTCTTCCATGGTTTCGCTGGCGACCCAGTTGTTGTAGTCGCGGCGAATTTTCACCACGCGCTGCAAAGGGGCGGAGTTCGGTGGGAGGGTTTCCGTTTCGGTCGACACACGGCGGTGTTTGCAGTTTCCATGCCACTAGTGGTAGTGTTTTGGCAGTCGCACGCCAATAGGATTGGCTGGGGCTCAGGCGGCCTGGACGTTTTGCTCCGTGTCCCCCGCCCGCTGCGCGGTCTCCTCCTTTACCTACGCAAAAC
>OUNL011234741.1_pt1 | contig 38683 bp, 41 predicted proteins | sample 1779831 | NCBI WGS metagenome assembly OUNL01 (sample SAMEA3914863, study PRJEB12502) | metagenome | biome: forest; material: soil | place: USA | collected 2011-09-16 | depth 0.1 m | reverse complement strand
AATCTGTAGAAGTCTATAAAAAGGCTGAATCTCCGTTTGCCAAGCAAAAGCCGCAAGCGCAAAGTAACACGCCTGTTGAAACTCCTATAATAAGAGACGCGCAATATTACCGTAATATCCGAATGGGTCGGTCTCATTTAAATAAAAAATAATTAGGAGTCTTTAATGGCTAACACAATTCCTGCTTACTATCCAGGTATGTCGCCTGCATTAAATAGGGCTACGTCTTTTAGTTCTGCATTACTTTCTTATGGTTCTTTTGTAGCTGCTGGTACACAAAGTGTATTAATTCCTGCACAAGCTCAAGCATCTAAACGTCAGTTTTTAATGTTAGGAAATGCTTCAGCTGGTATGTCTTTAGCTATTGCCCAAGCAATTGTTAATGACCCAAATGATCAGCCTATTACTTCACCTCTTGAATCACAAAGAGCTAATTTAGCAGTTGGTATGGTTACATATTTTACAGCTATTCCTGCTGCAGCAGACGGAGCTTATTGCTACGGATTTGCAGTTGGTGGTTTGCTTTGTACAGATACTATTGAAATTGTTTTACGTAATTATCGTAGAACTACAACATCAGCAGTCAATCCAGCAGATAATATTAAAAATATTAATGCTTCTACTCCTATTGGTGGACCTGCACTTGTACAACCTGGTAATCAACAAATACTTAGTTTAAATGGGTCAAATCAAATTCTATTGAGAGATGGTACTACTGCGTTAACTTATGGAACAAATACAGTTGTTATTTGTCCTGCATATGGTGTTATTTTTGGAGCTTTAGCTATTACAGATGTAACTGATGCAGCTAACGCAAATGATTTACTCGAATTAGAAATTAGATTTTATTAATAATTAATTAAGGAGCTTACCATGGGTGTTGCGATGGATACAGTCTCGACTGCGTCGGGACTTTTAAAGACAGTTTATGATAAAGGTGTTGTTGATGCACTACCAGATAATGAATTAATTTCTGAAATTGTAGGGTATCAAAGATTTGAAAAAATTGGTCAGAATTTTACGTCTGCTGTCAACTTGTCATATGGACACTCAGTTACAGCAATGGGATCTAATGATCAAAATCTTTCATTAGGTGTTCCAGTTATCATTCCAATTCAAAATGCAACTGCTATCAGTTATGTGTTTGTGTATCGTGATATGATTTCTAATACACTTCTTCAACGTGCTGTTGCTGCAGGACCCCAAGCATTTGAGTCTGCAACTTCTGTAGCATTTGAACGTGCAACAAAATCTTTTACTAAAATCCAAGAAGAAGAATTGAATTATGGTCAAAAAGGTCTTGGACAGTTTGTTGGTGCAACAGCAGATTTAAATAATAGTCAAGTAACTATTTCTTTAGCAGAATTTGCACCAGCTATTTGGATTGCAAGTAAAGACATGCCTATCGATATTTTTACAGTTGCAGGTGTTAAGGTTTTATCAACAACTGTTACAGCATTTGCAGATTTAACAACTCGTAAATTAACTCTTTCTTCTGTTACTGGATTAGTTAATGGAACAACTTATAATATCTATCGTTACGGATTTTATGGAATGGAAGCACCTGGTCTTCAAGCTATTCTTGATAATAGTACTTCATTATTTGGAATTCCTTCAGATGGTACTTTTGACTTATGGGCACCTAACCTTTATCCTTTAGGTGGTGCTTCATTATTATTTAGTAAAGTTGCTCGAGGTGTTGCAACATTCCGTCCTAAAGGCCTTGCAAAAGAATTAGTATTAGTTGTGTCAGAAGATGGTTTTATTGATGCTATTCCTGACTACAATACTACTGTAGAGACTAATGCTTCTCCTGGACCTCGTGCTAGCCGTATTTTTATGGGTAAAGATGATACTTATAAACTTATGCATGGTACTGCTGAGTTAAAATATACAATTAATACTACTTCAGTTTCAATTAAATCATCTCCATATCAAAAAAATGGATATGCTCCTTTGATTGAAGCAGATAGTTTAATTCGTATTGGTTCTTCTGAAAAAGCATTTACTTTCCAAGAACTAGGTGGAGCTGGTGGTCAGTCTGAATATTTTCGTGCTCTTGAAAATCTAAATGCTTATGAATTTAGATTATCTTCAGATATTGCACTATTTACGACTGAACGTAACCGTTCAATGCTATTTACTGGAATTGTTAATAACACACCAGCTTAATAAGATTGTGTAAGGTCCTATCAATAATTTAAAAGTATTGGTAGGATTTTTTATTTATATTTAAAATCATTCCAATTATGATAAAATTAGAATATTCTAAAGTTATTTAAGGGGGTTCTATGGCATTTCATGAACGAGACCAGGCTGTCACTATAATTAACAATAATATCTCTACTGCAGTTCAAAATGCACCGTTTACAACAAATACTTATAATATCCAATCATGGAGTAAATATGCATTTCAAGTTGTTATTACTTCAGCATCAGCATTAAATGTAACAGCAGTAATTGAAGCAACTTTAAATGGTACAGATTGGGACGTAGTACCCAGTTCAAGTCAAACATTTACGACTAATGGATCATTTATATGGGATTACGGTGGGGGTTCTTCTGTAATCGCAGTTAGAGTGAATTTTACAACTTTTTCAGCAGGTAGTGGTAAATTTCAAGTGTATGCATTCGCTAAACTATAAAGGAAAATAATTATGATGATGGGAAAATCTCAGGGTTCAATGCCTCCTTCTAAGGGAATGCCACCAGAAATGGATGATTCTCAGGACCAAGATATGGGTGAAGAATCGGATGATAAATCGAGTAAATTATTAGCGCTTCAGAATTTGATTGGTGCAATTGGTGATTTAGCTGGTGATGATATGAAGCCTTATATTGACCAGATGCAACAGTCTATGCACATGCAACATGAAGAAGCTGAAGGTGACCAGATGGGTACTGATGAGGCTAAACAAGGTATGGATGGTGGAAAACCAGGAGTAGACGTTTCTATTGGTGTTGGAAAACCTGGAATGCCAGAAGAAGATGAAGGTGATAAGCCTAAAGGATTTCTAGCAATTCTCGCAAAGAAAATGAAGAAATAACTAAATAGGTGGTAATAATATGACTGCTTCAGTTGCTGAAATTATAGACCGTGTAAGAAGATTAATTACACTGCCACCTGATGATACTTTATTTAATTCAGCAGATTTTCTAGCTTTCATTAATGAATGTATGATTGAAAAAATCTATCCAAGAGTTATGAAAATTAGAGATGATTATTTTTTAGTTAGAGATGTATTTCCTTTACAAAATAGTAGTGCCCAAGATTTATATCCTACAGGTGTAATGCCAATTCCAGCTAGAGCTTGGGGTAATACACTTAGAGAGATTAAATATATAGATAACTCTGGTAACTATTATAAAGTTAATCCTTATTATTTAGAGAATTTAGATCTATACCAAACAAGAAATTTAGCATTATCTTCTCAATATCAAAAAGGGTTTATTCCCTTTAATTCTGGGATAAAATTGATACCTCCTCCACTTCAGGATACAGGTTCAATTGAAATGCATTATATAATTACACCTTCAATTATATATACAATTACTCAGACAAACCCTGCAATAACAGATTTATATATACCTATCACGAATATAGTATTTAATCAGAGTACAAATGTATGTACATATACAGTACCTACAACATCAAACATTTCATCAAATATTATGATTGGAGATACTACATCTCCATTTTATACTGGTGTTAACTCAACTGGATTGTATGACATATATAATTCTTTGACAGGTATGATCTTAGCTACAAACTTACCATTATTTAGAGCAGGATCTATTACATTTACAGGTACAAGTACTGTTCAAATTGGAACATTAATTTTAAATCCTAACATTACTGAAATAACAAATTTTCAATCAGGTGGTTATCCTGTTTTTCCAGCTCCATACAGTGCTGATTTATTCTTAATACCTTCTGGATTCACACCATTTACTACTTTAATACCAGTTTTAGATAATTTATTAGCATATGAAGTAGCAATTAAGGTATTATCTGCACAAGGATATGTAGAAGAACTTCAAACATTTATGGCTCAACATGGTGATATGAGAAAAGATTTACTTTCTCAAATTGATATGCGTGTAGATTGTGAACCTCATGTCATCTCCAGCTATAGAGGTATCAGAGCTTCAATTTTATATTCTAATTTTAGACGTAGAAGATTTTAATAGGTGATAAATGCCAATACAGAAGATATCTTTAGACTCAATATTAGGTTTAAATACAGAAAGAAACGACTCTTCTGGTATAAATTCACCTGCTTGGTCTTCAATGAGCGCTTGGGCAGTGGAAAATGCATCTTCAGGTGCAACAAACCCAAATACTTTATTGGATTGTACGAATATAATAATATCCAGGAATAAACAGGCAGCAGCTAGAACAGCTTTTGTAGAAACTTGGGATTTTGGTACTACTTATGGGTCTGATCCTGATTTTTATACAACTGGTCTATACGCAGTTCCAAATTCTACTACTGATTCACTTCAATTAGCATGGACGAATGATACAGATGCTAATATAGGAAACTTTACTAATTCAATTGATCAGCAAATGTTGAGTTCAAGGTATATCATAGCTGGTGTATATTCAGCAGACTTCACAATATCACCAACTTTTTATCAATTATTACCTGATTTTAATTGGAATTCAGTAACATTTAAAGTTAATTCTTTTAATATAGCTAGATTTAGTACTTCTTATAGTAATATTTACATATTTTCATCTAATGGTGTTTTTAGAACAACTATTTCTTATCTACAAGACACAACTGTAACTAATTATAATAAATTTAAAAGAGTTACTTTGCCATTAGTATTAAACTTATCTGCTTCTTTAACAGCTGCACCATCTGATGCTAATAGATGGTTTCAATCAGGTTATAGAGTTGATATAAAAGTATTAGTTACAGATCAATTAACTTCTACACAAGTTTATCAAGGAAAACCTTCTAGAAAATTAACTGTTATAAATACAAGTACATCAACTTCAATTCAAATTACATTTGTCGTTGATAATACGAATATTTATATAAATCCTGGAAGCAATCCAGCTAATTTACCAGGTTCAGGTGGAGTTGCAGTTTATAGAACGGTTTCTTATTTAGCTAAAGAGAATCCTCCCACAAAGTATTTTAGATGTTGGGAATCCACGATGGACGCTGGAACAACAGTTACAAATACAACTACTTTTACAAATATTGAATTAACATTAAATGATGATTCAATCAGTCAATTTCAATTATTATACACAGATTTATCAGTAGAATCAGCTAATTCACCAGTAGGTATTTTATCTGCAGAATCATCAGCTCCTCCGACTGCAAGAGATGTAGTTAGTTTTAGTAATTATACAGTTTATGGTAATGTAATGTCTCCACCATTTGCAGCATTGACAATGATTGCATTACCAAATGTAGATGGGCAAGATAAATTACAAGTAGGAAGTACAGATGTATTCGTAACTTATACACCAAATTCAATTGTAGCGCCTGCAAATAATGGAGTTATTGATAACACAACGGGTACATTTATTGGAACTGCAAAACCATCAGGATTAGATGGGTATAATTTAGTAATAAGACCTCAAGATCCGAACGTTAATTCAACAGGAGCTTCAGCAGGTACTTATTCAGTTCCTTGGTATGCAATTGCAGATACTTTAACAACAGTTACAGGAACTGGTTCAACATTTGATATTCAAATAGTTCCTAAATCTGGTGAAATGTTTGATATTACAAAATTCTTAACAACAGGAATTATTGCTGTAATTGGTACTAAAGCAACTGGAAATGTTGTTGCTTTATTTACTTATCAATCATTTACACAAGTTCCAGCATCAGGATGGTACTTATTTTCAAATTGTTTGGCATACGGAGTTCCTTTTTCAGATACAACTTGGACAACAACATTAAAAGCATCTGGAAATTTCCCTTTATACTATGTAGCGGGTACAGCAGTTACAGCATTATCTGTTTATGCAATTGGTTCTGATGCAACAGGATATAGTAGTCAGGTTGGATTTAGTCTATTACCTACATATGATAAATATCCTGACAGACTATTTAATCAGAATCCTGTAGGGACTATTTCCTCAGTTCAACAAACTTCTACAACTCCAGCAGGAACTCCAGTATTAGCTACAATATATTTTAAAGGGGTTTATTCACAGACAGCAGGTGAATTACTTGATCAATGTGTAAAGACTCTTTGTGATACATATAATACAGCAAGAGGTCCTGAGGATCCTTATGCTGTTTATGATGATAGTTCTACAGCTCCAGTAGGAAGAATAAGATTTGAGAGTATTTATTCAGGGTATAATAGAAAAAGTACGTATACTTCAAATATTTCTTATACTTCTGGAACAGGTTATTATGATCAAGTAACTGCACGAGTTCATAGAGTAATTGGTGTACCAATTCAGCTTAAATTTGCAGAACCTGTACCATCAGGAAGTGGAAGCGTTTTAGCTAATATTATGCAACAAAGTGTTCAAACTGTTGCAGGGTTGACATTATCTAAATTCAATAAGCCTGAAGAAATTCCTATAGGTCAAAATCTAACTCCTTTAATTATTGGAGATTCATTAAAACCTATAATTAAATTAGTAAATCAGTACAATCAATTATTAGTATTTAAGCAAAATGAAGGTACATATCGGGTTGACGTACAAGGTGCATCATCAGGAATATTGCCTTTTGTAACAATAGCAGGGCTTGTTGATAATACTGCTTGGTTATTATTACCTGAATCAGTTCAAGTGTTTGAGGGTTCTGTAGTCTATTTTAGCAATAAGGCATTTGTATCAATTACACCAACAGGACAGATTCAAGAAATTAGTCCTACAATAGCCACAGAATTGTTAGCTGCTTATTCTACTATTTATACTAATGGAAATACAAATGATGTGCGTTCATGGATTATTGCACAGCAAAGATTATATTGTTGTTATTTTCCATATGTGTCACAAGATAAAACCTCTATAACTTATGTATTTAATTTTAGTACAGGTCAGTGGACAAAATGGTCAGGGGAGATTAATGATGCTGCGGTTTCAGCAGCGGGACAATTATCTTTAACTGAATATATATTTAAATTAGGTTCTGTTGTTGCTAGTCAAGATCAATTAAATAATGCTCCAATAGATACAAATACTAAATATTGGTCAGTGGTTAGACAAGCTGATTTTCAAAATCCATCTGTAACTCAAATTGAAGATATAATTTCATTGACTTCTTTTAATATAATACAGTCATCCAATTCAATAATAACAATATCAAATTTTAATTCTTCATCTGTATACGGAAATTTATACTATTTATTAGTAATTTGGAAACAAAGAACAATTTGGTATCAGTCAGCCCAAAATGGATTTTATATTGTTAGTCTTGTAGATGCTCAAGTAAATACAAGTGTTTCACTGCAGTTTATGGATGGAAAAGGAAATATTATTACAGCTCCTATTATTGACAAAACTGTTGATAAATTAGTTTCTTCTGTAAATATTGCATTATATTTTAATAAATTTTTTATTGCTACTCCTAGGGGGTCAACAATATCTCATTTTAATGAAGTTCAAATATACACTCAAGAATTTGAAGATTATAATTATTTATATATAGGATTTAATTCAATAGAGTCTACTGGAAGTATAGTTTATGAAAATGATATGACAACAATTGTAACAACAAGTACTGGTGAGTATATAACAACAACAAGTACAATTGATTCTTTATTTATACCTTATTATTTATTTTCAAAATCTCAATATACTTTTAGAGCACTAGTTCCTTTAAATTCTGGTAGAGGAAGATTTATACAAATAGCATTGAAACATGGGACTCCTAATGAGATATTTAAACTGAATTCTATTGTATTTATATATAGAGATTTGAATAGTACAAAAATTAAAGCACATGCACAGTAGAGGGTTAAATGGCTAAAAATACTTATGGTAACGATCAAGGCATACCTTCATGGCAGAGTGGTGACACAACTACATTTGCAAATCAATCGAAGAATTTGGCAGAGCAAGCTGGGGATGCTGGTCTAAATACAGGTGAAATACAAGTACAGCAACAAACTGCTGATGCTATGAAAAAAGCTGGGGAAAGTGGTCAAAATGTAGCTGCTGGTACAGAAGAAGTTGCAAAAGGTGCTGAAGTAACTCCAGATGTTGCCCAAGCTAATACTCCTGCACCTATAAGTGTTAATGGTGGTGCTAGTACACAAATTAAACCATATGAAGTGACTAAAGAAGCACCAGTAGCTCCTGATACAACAATTACAAATCCTACTGATTTTACTGGAATGGACCAATATAAGGATCCTACTACAGATTATTTATCAACTTTATTTCCACAAGGTATTCCTCAATCTGTTTTAGATTCTTTAGATAAATCTGTTGGATATAAATCTGAAGGACATCAAGAAACAAATCCAGCTTGGACTGAATGGGCTAAGACTCATAAACAAAGTGGTGGTGAGCAATCTGATGGTAGTGAGCCTGATAAGTTTATAAATGTAACACCTAAAAGTGTTGATACAGGATTAGTAAATTCGTTTAATGATTATTTGAATAATTTGCAATCAAATATAAATAATAAATCTGGAAGTCCAGAAGATGTACAACAATATCAAAACTATCTACAAAATCAATTAGCTAAACAACAACAGGATATAGATCAAAAGTTTAATAAAGGTGAGATTGATATAGCTCAACAAAAAACAGATAAATCAAAAGCGTTATCTGACTACATTAATCAATTACAAACTGGTTTATCAGATTATCAAAAAAGAACTCAAGATTTATCTAATGTAGGTGCTTTATCAGAATCAGAGAGAAACTCAGCTGCACAAAATGCAATATTAGCTGACCAGAATTCAGGTTCTAAAGCTTTAAGTGCTTTATCTGCTACAGGATTAACAAATTCTAGATTAGGTAACTTATCTCAACAAGCAGAATCAGCAGCAATACAAAAAGCTAGAGGACAGGCTTCAGCAGCACAAGAACAAGCTAAAACTGGAGCTGAAATACAAGCAGAAGGTCAGAAAGCTCAAGCTAATGCTTATAAAGAAGGTGGAAATACAATTACAAAGAATCAAACTGATTCTTTAAAGAAACTAGCTGATACTGGAAATGACGCTCAAAAGCAATTAGCAGATGCATATAATAATTCAAAAACAAATTTAAATAAAAATGAACAAGATTATGTAAGTAAGGCTCAAGATACGTTAAGGAATTCTAAAATTGACCCTCAAACAATTAAATATGCAACAAATGCTTTTGCAAATACAGTAAAATCATATGTAGATAAGGGAAATCTTACAGATGACCAGAAATACAATTTGAGAAATCAGATGGAGTCTATATGGAGAATAGCTGTGGGAGCAAATAAGGGTGATATAAATTACTCTAATCAAATAGCTGGTATATTAATGCCTATTGTTCAATCTCTTGGTGAAAGTAGTGATTTTAAAATATGAAAGTTTTAAGATTTAATAAACATTTTTATGATGAGATGAATTCTTGGTATACTAAAAGAGAGTTACCTATTTTAATTAAAGATATTCTGCCTAATACAGGATTTATAGTATCAGAAGTTGCTGCAGGATTTTTATATTGTTGTGATGGTAATTTAGGATTAATAGAGAATTTTATTACAAATCCAGATGCAAAAAGTGAAGATAGAGATGAGGCTATAAATATAATCATTGATAGTATTGAACAAGAAGCTAAAATACTAGGAATTAAATATATTATTGGTTCTACTAAAGAAGACTCTTTATTAATGAGATCTTTGAATTTAAACTATAAAGACTTAGGTAAATACAATCTTATATTTAAGAATTTGTGAGGTTAAAAAATGGGTGGTATAGCTAAAGGTGCAATGAATTTTCTTACTGGTGGTAATGATGATGTTGAAAATGCTTATCAACAGCAGGTTAAAGATTTAGTTGCTAGAATTGAAAAAGAATGGAAACTGCCATCTTACGACCAGACTCCATTAACACCAAAAGAATATACATTATTAAACACATATGCTCCGCAAGTTGCAGGATTTGTAGAACAACAGGCACCTCAATTATTATCTAATGTAAATACTCAAGCTAAACAAGCACAGACACAATCATTAAGCCAATTGAGTGATTATGCAAAAACAGGTGATGATCTAGGAACACGTGCTGAGTATGAACAAGCTAATTTAAAGGCAGATCAGACTTTACGTTCAAATAGAGCGAATGCACTTAATTTATTAGCTCAAAGAGGTCTAGGAAGTAGTGGTGCAACTCTTGGTGCTGACATTGGAGCTGGATTAGCAGCAGGCGAGCAACAGAGAGCAGCATCAGTACAATCAGCTTCCGATGCAGCAAAACGTAAATTAGCAGCAATTCAAGGCTTAGGCTCATTAGGTTCAGAGGTCTCAGGTCAAGAGCAACAAAAAGAAGAATTTAATGCAAATACTTTGAATCAATATAATCAATTATTGGCTAATAGACGTCAACAGTATCAAAATTATGCTGCAGAAATACAAAATGAAGCTAATAAATATAATCAACAGCAATCACAAGGCGTAGCAAATGCGAATACTGGATTAGAGAACCAATATGGTATGTATAATCAGCAACGTAGAGATAAAATGATGGAAGCAATGACCAATGCTGAGAATGAAAGACTGCGATTAGAGTCTGGATTACAAGGTGGGGCTGCACAACAAGGCTTAGGCTATGGACTACAAAAAGAACAAAACGAAACTCAACAATTTATGAATATGTTGGCAATTGGTGGAGCAGCAGCAGCAGCATCAATGGGTGCGCCACCTAGTGCTGGCAGTAATGCTGTTAGATCAGTAGGGCCTAGTTCTAATTATACACCTAGTGACTATGGTAGTTATGGTAATGTAAATCCAAATTATTCTTTATATGATCAAAGTGGAGCGGTAAAATGAAATATAATTTAAATCTGCCTCAACAAAGTAACACTTCAAGTAAAGAAGACTCCGATACTATGGCTGCTCTTGGACAAGCTGGATTATCAAGTGATGATTTACAACAAATAGCTTCAAGCAGACAACAATCTGTTCAACCCACTCCACAAACAAGTGATGATGAAGATTATTCATCTATGTCAAAAGAAGATTTAGATTCTGCAAGAAAAGGTGGAATTACTAAAGAAGATTTAGATGCTCTACATAAACATGAAGGCGTTAATATGTGGACCTCTTTATTTATGAATTTAGTTGGAGCTGGGAAAGGAATTAAGCCTGGGACAGGTCAAGAGCCATTAAATGCATCATTAGAACAGCACAGACAAGGATTAGATTTAAAGCAAAAGTTAGCAAACAGTCAATCTGAAAGAGCTGCACAAGAGCAGAGAATGGGATTAACAGATTTAAATTTAAATCAAGCTAAAAGAGAACAAGGATTAGCTCAGCAACCAATAAATACACTTCAAAAGGGTTTAATGTACGCATTAATAAAACAAAATAAATTAAATGGCGTTGACCCGAATGATGTTGAAGGAATGACTCAAGAACAATTTAAACAAAATTTTGACCCACAAAAAGATGTTGTAGGACTTGGATTAAGAGAACAACAACTTCAAAATATGCAATTAGCTTTAGCAAATAAAGGTTTAAGATTAGTTAAAAATGAGTTTACAGGTCAGTATGAAGTAAAAGATGTAAATCATATGCCTATATCGAATGGAGGAGGAGGTAATTCAGTAACTCCTCAAGCACCTAATGCTAATTTCTCAGATACAGGTGGGATTAATCCCAGAGGGCCTTTATTAAATGTAAAAGATTCACCTAATCAGTCAGCACCACAAAATAGTACATATGATTATTCTAATATTAATGGTGGAATACCTGGATTAAACCCAGCAGATGTAAAAGATATTAAAAAGGGTCTAGACCCTTTAAAAAAACAAGCTCAAAAAATAGCACAAGATGAATCTGATTTTAATTTATCAAAAGATAATTTGAAATCTTATATAAATGAGTCAATAAATAATAAAAATTATGTTGCGTCTAGAGATTTACCTGCAAAAGAAGCTGCTATGTTTGAAGGTTTAAAAGGAAGACTGACAAATATGCAGATTCAAATGAATAAAAATGGTGAGCAAAGTGGTGTTGTAAATCAAATACAGGGGTTTTTAACAGGTCTCGCAGGAAGAACTAGGATAACTGAACAAGATGCACGAAATATGGTTCAATTAATGGACGTAATTGACCAAAATACAAAGCAACATTTTAATTCTCAGAGAAATAGATTAAGAGATACAGCTAAAGGATTAACAAATAAAGCAAATATTAATTATGACAAAGAATTATTTGGTGCAACTCCAGAAAACGTACAGTCTCAAGGGTCTTCTCAACAAACTATAGCTCCAGCTACACAATCATTTGAAGATTATTTCAGCAAAAGAGGTAAATAATGGCAGATACTGAAGATACATTTAGTTCTGACACAGAGCCATTAAATTATAAAAATACTACTGCACCTAAGACTTCATTTGAGGCTCCAGATGGAAAAGTAATTGAAGCAGACACAGAATATGATCCTAAAACAGGTGAAAATTTAACTATTTCTAAGATTACAAAGATGGCGCCAGAATTAAAACCTATTGTTTTAATGAAGCCTCATGATAGTGAGACACCAGTAAGAGTCCCATTAGATAAATTACATTTTGCAGTATCACAAGGATGGAAAACCTATCCTCAAATGCAAGCTGAAAATCAATCTGATGTGGCAAAACAAACTGTAAAAGAAGGAAGATTAGATCTATTAGGAGAAAATACACCTTCTGATGAAATACAATCACTTAGAGCAGGTGCTGGAAGAGCAATGTCCTTTAATGCAGAGCCTCAAATAGTAGGTGCTGTTAAAGGAATAGGTAATAAATTAAGTGGTGGAGATTATTTACCTGCATATCGAGAAGGAAGAGATATTGAAGAGTCTGCAAATGAATCTTTAAAGAATCAGAACCCAAAATCATACCTGGGTGGAGAGGTAGCAGGCTCACTATCCCAGTTTGTAGCAGCACCAGAAGCGGAATTAGGTGGACTAGCTTCTAAAATACCTTTTGGCTCATTTGGTAGGAATGTTGCAGGAAATGCAGCAGCAAGTGGATTAAGTGGTGCAACAGAAGCAGCAAATAAAGGACAAGATATAAATAACATAGCTTCAGAAGGTTTAAAAGAGACTGGAATTGGGGCTTTAGGTGGCGCAACAGGATATGGAGCAGGAGAATTAGGAAGTTTGGCTTTGAAAGGAGCTGAGAAAACTACAGGAATTTTAGCTAGACCAGAAACGAGAACTGCATTTACGTCAGCAATGCATGGCGAAGATTTTACAAATCCAGAAGTACAAAAGCAAGTTTTAGATACCGCTGCAAATTATAAAGGTAAATTAGAAGGAATTATTGATAATGTACGTAGTGCAGTTGGTGCTCAAAAACAAAATCATTTAAATAGTATAGGCAGTGTTGATACAAAACCATTACAAGACCAATTTAGTAAAATATATAATAATTTAGAGAGTCTTAAATCAAAAACGGGTGATTTAGATGAATTACATGTAATAGGTCAAGCTCAATTAAAATTAGCAGGAGCAGAAGAAACTTTATCTAAAAATCCTACTGCGATTGGTGTTGATAAAGCTAAACAAGCATTGCAAGGAGAGATATTTGGACCTAATGGCGAGTTTATTAGTAGGTCAGGAAATAAAAATATACATGATGTAACTAGTGTATTAGAGAATGCAAGAAAAAGTACACAAAAGTATATAGAAGATTTACTGCCTAATCAATTAAAAGGTACAAATAAAGCGTATCAAGATATATTAAATGCTACTAATCCTCAGGATGCATATGATAAAGTAATACCTGATTTGAATCAGATTGAATCTATGACAAAAGGAAATAAATCTTTAGTAACAAGAAAAGTCTTAAATAATTTAGAAGATTTTAATGGAGCTATTCAAACTAACCCACATGTCCCCAATGATGTAAAAAGTCAATTGAATGAAATAGTAGAAAACTATGATGATGTAATACATAGAGCTAGTGTTGTAAATAAAATAAATAGTGCATCAGGATATAATCCACTTAAAGAAGAGAATTTAACATACGGTGCTTCAAAACTTGGAAGTTATTTGAATCCTGAAAATAATGAAGTTGTTAGAAGTACACAGAAAATTGGTCAGACTATAAATGGTGTATTAAAAGATTATTATGATAGACAATCACCAGAGATACAAAATTTAATTAAAAATTCACCTGAATTTGCACAGAGATTAATAAAATCTATTCCTAGAGCAAGTGGTGTTTTAGCAAATGAAGGGATGCGTTAATGAGTAGAATAGAAAGACTAGATGCATTAATAGAGACAAATATTAAACAATTAGAGGGGGTATTATACCCTACTTTAAACGATACTAAAATGCTTACAGAAGTTATGAAAACTATTTTAACACTTGAACAAATTAAGAGTTTTTCATCTAAAAAGGGTGAATTTGAATTAATGTCAGATGAAGATATTGAATCAAAAATGAAAGATTTTGAATGACTTGGAAAGACCCTTTAAAATATACAAGACAAGAGAAAGAGTTATCAGATGCGTATATTGTAAGAAAACTTACCATAAGACATTTATTAACTCCTCATCAAAAACAGATGTATGATTTTATATTTAATTCAAAAGAAGATGAAATAGGTTATTATTGTTCAAGAAAAATAGGTAAAACTGCAAGCTTATTATTAATGTGTCATGAGTATGCATGGAAGCACCCAGGATGTTTAGTAAGATTTGTACTTGCTGACCAAACACAAGCTACTAGTATTATTGAGCCTATGTTAGGTTCTTTTATCAATAGAGTGATACCAGGAGAGGTTCAACCAAAATATTTAAAGTCTTTAAGAACATTATTCTTTAAAAATGGGTCTCAAATTAAGTTAAATGGGGCAAACCCAGATGCAATTCACAGAGCAGTTGGACCAAGTTGTGATCTATTTGTATTTGATGAAATTGCAATATGGGAAGGTAATGTACAATTTGCTTTATTAGATGTTTTTTACCCACAAGGGACATTAACGGACCCAAAAAAGATATTCTCATGTACTCCTCCTGATCAGATTGATTCTTATTATATTCAAAGTATACATCCAAAATTACTATCAAAAAATACTATTGTTACTTTAACTATAGATGAAAATCCTTTATTAACTCCTGAACAGATTAAGAAGATTGAAGAGCAGATGGGAGGTAGGGATTCTCCAGAATTTAGAAGACAATATCTTTGTGAATTGATACCCACAAACACTAGTAGATTAACTCCAGAGTTTAAAGATTCTCATATCTATGAAATTGAAAAAGATAAGTGTTTAGAGTTTGGTGAACAAAGAATCCCACAACTATATCAATATTTTATTGCAGCAGATACAGCAACAGTTGATAATACTGCAATTTTAGTAGGTTATTTTGACCACAATAAACAAAAATTAGTTATAGAAGAAGAGTTTGTTAAAAATAATATAAATTTAACAGAAATAGCAGCAGAAATTCATAGATTAAAAGAAAAGTATTTAACCTATTGTTTTGATGGAGATAGAAATTTAAAAATAATAATAGATGCTTTTTCATTAGAAAGAAAAGAATTTAGAGAAATTCATGGGATACAGCATTCTTTTCCAATAAAAGGAAAGGTAGAAGATAACATATCTCATTTAAGGTCAGGTTTTGAGAACAATAAAATTGAAATACATGCAGATTGTAAAAGAACTATATGGGAGTTAAAGAATTGTGTGTGGAAAACTACTTTACATGATACAAAACAAATAGAGAGAAATTCAGAACAAAAACATGGTGATGCAGTTATGGCTTTAACTTATATGTTTAGAGCTGTTAATTGGAGATATAGACCTGGAGTTTTTGAACATAACATACAGTTAACAAACTATAGTCCTAAAAATAATTCATTAGAAGAGTTAAGGAAAAGAACACCACAAATATGGGGTAAGCATGTATGCGAGATTTAATTAATACAAAGAATGTATGTATATTTTTAGGAGTTATTTTTGGATTGTTAATATGTTTTTATGATTTATTTATAGTACCCAGTTCAATATTATTGATAATTGGTGGAATTCAGATGTTTGAACTATCACAGAAAAGAAGAAAGTTTTTTGAAGAACATCTTAATTTTAAACTAAAATCTTATGAAGAAGATCATGTATTAATAAAAAAAGAATATGAAAAGATGAAGACAGAATTAGAAAGCTTTAAAAATAAAGTTAATATAACTCAAATGTATGGTCATAAAGTATGAAAATAAAAACTCCTCCTCAAATCAGAGATTTAATGAATAAGACTTCTCAAGATGTTTTAAATCATATTCAAGCAATGACAGATGATGTGAGAGGAATTTTATCAGGTGGACTTAATTTCTTTGATAAGCAACTACCATTTGAAGTAAGAACAGTTACAGTAACAAGTGGTCAAGTAAATTATATGACAATTCAATCTCCTTATTCTACAATTGGGGCAATTCCAATTATGACAAATGGTGCTAATATATTATCAATGTCTTCGCAGAATAGTAATAGATTTAGTATTACGTTGACTATGGATGTAAATATAGCACAAATTGTGTTTTTAATTATAGGAACAAATATATGACCAGTTTGGCAAGTAATGAATATATTTTTGCAACAGAAGATCCTAAAGATGTTGCTACTGATACACTTGAGAGATATAAAAGAATTGCTAATTATATGGCAAATCGAGGAATAAAAGCTAGATGGTTTAAATGTTTTCAAAATTATTATGGTTTTTATTATAGTGATCCAAAGGCAGCATATGGAATTGGAACAGCAGGCTCACAGGGTGAGTTAACTTCTTTTGCAATTAATCAATTTAGAAATTTAATCCAACATACTTTATCTTTATTAACACAAAATAAAGTCTCTTTTGATGCAATTCCTGAGACATCTGATGTACAGGGTAGAAATGCAGCAATTGTTGGTAATTCAACTCTTGAATATATATTTGAACAGCCTAAATATAACAGTGAAACTTACAGACTTGTTGAATTAGGAATGATATTTGGAACAGCTTTTTTAAAAACTGATTGGGATTCTGATAAAAATTTAAAAGGTATTGATGGTGATTTTAAACCTGTATTTACGGGTGAAATGAGATTAAAAGCATATAGTCCTTTAGATGTAATTATTGAACCTTTTAAATCTAGTTTTGAAGAACAAGATTGGGTTGTTACTAGAGATATAGTTAATCGTTATGATTTAATTAGTAAGTATCCAGATATAGAAATGGATATCATCAATCTTCCACATGTATCAGATATACAACTTGCAGATCCTTATTTTATTCAAGATAGCAATCATGTTTGGATATATAAAATATATCATAAAGCGACATTAGCATTACCTTATGGACGTTATATAGAATTTGGTTCAGTAGATGTTGTATTTGATGATAAAAAAGAGAATCCGTATTGTTATATGAATTCTGAAACAGGCCTTCCACTAATGGGTACAGGATGTCCAGTTGTTTGTTTTAGACCTGCAGTAATGTATGGGTCGGCTTATGGACATACTGTAGCTTTTGATTTGTTACCTCTTCAAGATATAAAGAATTTGTTAGCTTCAACAATAGCTTCTAATCAAGCAGCATTTGGAGTTCAAAATGTTATATGTGCACGAGGAACATCATTTGATTTTGCAGACGTAGGAAATGGATTAAGAGTATTAGAATTTGACCCAAATCCTGAATTAGGTCCTACAGCAGGAGCACCAAGTATATTAAATTTATTAAATACTCCAAAAGAAATATTTGATTATAATAACAAAATTGATGAAGAAATGGAAAAAATTAGTGCAATCAATGGAGCATTAAGAGGAACTCCTCCGCCACAAATATCAAGTGGTACCGCAATGGCATTATTAACAACACAAGCTCAGACATTTAATACACAAGTTGAAAGAGAGTATGTTTCTTGTCTTCAAGATATAGCAACACAAGTTTTAAGAATCACAGCTAAATTTATGCCAGATACGGATTTAATTAAATTTGTAGGAATGAATGAAGATTATGCGATTCCTCAATTCAAAGCACAAGAATTAGATAAAATTCAGAAAATTAAAGTATTAACTGGAAATGCTATAAGTAAGTCTCCAGCGGGTCGACTAGCAATGGCTCAAGATATGCTTAATTCTGGGCAAATAACTCCTGCTGAATATACAGAAGTTGCACAAACAGGGACTTTAAAATCTAAAATAGAAGATTCAACTGCAGAAGATGCTTTAATTCAATGGGAAAATCAGCAATTATTGCAAGGGATTGAAGTTGAAGCATTATTAACTGATAATCATGTTAGACATATATTAAAACATAAAACAACACTTATGCAACCAGATGTAAGACAAGATAAGAATAAACAATTGAAAATTACTAAGCATATGGCAGACCATCAAGAAAAATGGGTTACTTTAGGTGTTCAAAATCCACAATTATTAGCATTAATTACAGGGTCCCCGATTCCTCCAGATGTACCAGAACCTGGAGTCTCAGGACCTTCACCTCAAGGAGCTCCTGGACAACCTCAAATGAATGCACCTAAGCAAATAGCAAATCAACAGAGTCCAGGTGGAGTTGGTAAGAATAATATCGCAAATGCTTCTACGCCAGGTGGAGTAACAGACTTAGCTCAATCCGCCATGAGGTCGGCTGGTAAGCTTGTAAATCAGGGTAGAAAGTAATTTGTCAACTTAATTAAAACTTTATAAATACATATATAATTGGTATATTTAGATTATTTGTCATAAGGAAAAAATTATGAACACTATGATCCAATTACCTATAAAACCACCAATTTATGCGACTACTGGAGATCTACCTGCTGGTGCAACTGCAGGAATGGCAGCAATTGTATTAACGTCTCCTCCAACTTTGTATGCTTATGATGGCTCTACTTGGCAAGCAATAACAAGTGGAGGAGGAGGCGGTGGTGTAACTGCAATTGGGTCTTTTGATAGTCAGACACCGAATGCAAATGGAGGTGTAATATCAGGAACTTCTATATACTTTCAAAGTGCAAGTCCTACAGTGCCTGGTATGATAAATACAAGCTCACAAATAATAGGCGGTTCAAAAAAATTTACATCAGAAGTATTAATTGCAACTTCAGGTAATTTTTTACAATTAGGTGCAACAAATCCAACAACAATTACTGGTTCAAATACGGTTGCACGCACATTAACTCTTCCTGATGCTGATTCTAATACTGTACAACCTTTGAGTGGTGCAACGGCAGGAAGTTTTGTCTCTTATATTGATTCTACTGGTGTGCAGCACTTAACTGCTGTAGGAAGCAGAGTCACTTCAATAACAGAAACCCAATATCAAGTATTAGCATCAGCTAGTACAGATGCAGTAACACTTACTTTAGATCCAGCAGGTATTTCCTTTGGAACGTATGCAGGTTCTGTGCCCCCCAGTTCTGGAATGATAATTTCAGGTGTAGTGGGAATTCACACAGCTACACCTGATTTGAATTCCAATATGAATATTGATATGGCATTGCCAAACGGTTTGCTGATCAATGGAACGACCACAATTGGGACTGGACCTATTAATGGCATTCTAATGAATGTCACGATTGCTGCTCAAGTGAATGCTAATTGTTTTGGTATTGCTTCGCTACCTATTTTTTCTACACCTTCACCCAATACCTATGCAAATGCAGCTTCTCTTTATGCTTATAATTCATTAAATACAAATGTTGGGATTATTACAAATAGCATTGGATTATTTATAGATACTGGAACTTCATCAACAGGAACTGTAACAAATTCTTTTGGTATTTATTGTAGACATCCTTCTGGTGGGACTACAAAATTAACAGCTTATTTTGAAAATATAGTTTCAATTGGTTCTTTAACTGCTGATGCATCAGCTATATTTAGTGTAATTAGCACGACTCGAGGTGCTTTATTACCAGCCGGTACAACTACACAAAAAAATGCAATTTCTACGCCTATTGAAGGATTGATATTTTACGATAACACATTACATGATTTACAATTTTGGAATGGTTCGAGCTGGATAGGTACGACTATCTCAGGTGTGACAAGTATTACGGGCACTGCTTCTGAAATTACAGCTTCAGCAAGTACGGGTGGTGTTACTTTATCATTACCTTCAGCTATAATTACTCCAGGAACACTCGCAATTAATGCAATGACACAAGGATCTATTTTATTTTCTGGTGCTTCTAGTGTAGTAAGCCAAAATAATTTAGATTTATTTTGGGATAATACTAATTTCTTACTTGGAGTGGGGACGGCAACACCAACTGCAAGAGCACATTTAGCAGGAAATGTTGTTTCATCTACGAATAATATAACAAATCAATGCGGATTTTATAATAATGTTTCCGTAAGACCAACAGCTAATATAACAAGTGCCGCTTTACATTATCTCAGTGGAACATTTAGCGTAGCTGGTGGAACTATTTCAACTGCTTATGGATTAAATATTGGTAACTTCTCAATAGGAGCAACAAATAATGTTGCTCTACGTGTTGTATCTCCTACAAGTGGATCTACTTCTAATACTGCGATTTATGCAGATAATTTAAGTGTAGGGTATTCAAATGTCTCACCGCCTTCACTTGGAGCTATTATTAGTGGATTTGTGGGGATTGGGATTAATAATCCAGGATCATTTCAGTTAGTTGTTACAGGGACTACAGTAGTTGTTGAACAAATTAATGGTGTTCAAACTGCAACTGGAACTATAGGGGGCTTGGCAACTACTCAAGCAATGTTGTATATAAATGGAACATGTTTTCCTACTTCTAGTGCTAATAATAGTTTTGGAATATTTTTAAATCAAGCATTTAAGGCAAATACTTCATTAACAATAACAAATGCGGCAGCTATTAATATTCTTTCCACATATACTACAAATACTAATATAATTACTAATGCATTTGGTCTTAGGATAACAGGTGGATCAGCAGGCACAGGAACTATTAGTAATACAACTAATGCTTACATAGAAACACCTTTATTTGGAACTACTGGTACAGGAAATATCGGTGTTCAAATTAATGGTGTTGATAGTATTGGTTCAACTACTGGTACTAAATATTCTTTATATTTAAGTGGCACGATTACAGGAGATGATGGCTCGCTCATTGTTGGAATTTACAATAATGTTAGTTTAGAGCCTACCACAAACTCACGAAGTGTTTATGGTATTAGGAATATTTCATCAGCAATTGCAAATAGCACAAATACTATTAATAATGCTTATGGAATTTATACAAATATATCAGTTAATCCAGGATCAGGAAGTGTCACAAATGCCTATGCCGGTTATTTTGTAGCACCAGTAAGTGCAACTAATTTATGTGCTCTTTATACTGATAACTTGTCCGTTGGGTATACAGCAGTGACTCCACCAACAAATGGAGCGATCATTAGCGGACAAGTTTCTATTGGTACAAGCGGGGCTGCCACATCTACACAACTTACAATTTCTGGATCAAATGGAATTTCGTTAAAAATTATTTCAACTCAAACTTCTGTTGCTACTATCATAGGAAGTACGGATCAAGCTGGATTACTTTATGGTGGAGTATTTTCTCCAAGCTCTAATTCCGGCACTGTTTCTCCTTGTTTTATAGCACCTAGTTATAATGCTGGCAGTACTCAAACAATGACAACTGCTGCGAGTATTTATGTTAGAAATTTAGCAAATTCAAACGCTGGCACAATTACCACTTTATACGGTCTATTTATAGATATTGGTAATAGTGGTGGTGGTACAATTACTAACACTTATGGGGCTTATATTAGTTCGTCCTTATCAGGAACTGGCACAAATAATATTGGTCTTAAAATTAATGGAAGTGATTCAGATGGGAGCACGACAGGTTGTAGATATTTATTAAATTTAGGTGGTGTTATAACTGCTGATGACAGCGCATCATGTTATGTAATAAATAGTACAACAAATATTCGACCCACAGGTAATAATAAAGTTGCTATAGGTTTTAATAATCAACCACAGGCACAGCCTCATTCAACAAATACAATTTCTACTTTTTACGGTTTTATTTCACAACCTACTGTAACTGTGGGGTCTGGTGCTATAACAACTGCCTATTCAGGATACTTTGCAAATCCTACTTCGGGTGCGACAAATACAATTTCGTTGTTTACTACAAATTTGGCGGTCGGTTATACAGGAATTACTCCACCAAGTGTAGGAGCCATAATAAATGGAGATGTTTCAATCGGAAGCTCTTCAGTTATATCAAATACATCTCTTTCAATATCAACACCAAGATCAAGTACAGGTGGAATTACTTATCAACAATTGGGCATAGCAGGTTCTTTTACTGCTGCTTCCACTTCTGGCCTTGCAAATATGTTTGGTATTTCTGTCCAAACAAGCATGATCGCTGCATCTGCACAAACTGTTAATTTAGTTGCGGGAATCTACGTTAGTTTAGTTGCATCTTCGAATGTTGGTACTTTAGCTTCTGCAAGTGGAGTTTATATTGCAAGTGGTAGTGCAGCAACAGGAACAGTATCCCAAGCAATTGGTATGACAATTAATTCTCAAAACTATGGAACAACTCAAACAAATCTAGGACTTTATCTATTTGGTGCTGACTCAACAGCGTCCACAACTGGAACGAGTTCTATGTTGGAACTCGCTGGATCTATTACAGGAAATACCAGTTCGGCTATTTATGGAATCAATAATATAATTTCATTAAATCCAACTTCAAATAGTGTAAATATTTATGGATCATACAATGCTCCAATTGCTTTAGTTAATAGTACAAATAATATTCCGATTGCTTACGGGAGTTATCACAGCCTTACTTGTACAGTGGGATCAGGTAGTATAACTACGGCGTATACAGGTTATTTTATAGCTCCCACAGCCGCTACAAATCGTGTTTCTCTTTATACGGCTGATCTTTCAGTGGGGGTAACAGCTAGTGGTGTTCCAACAGCGGGTACAATTCGTACAGCTCCACCAGCATCACATACAGCAATTTCTTTTGGAACATCTTTAACTCTAGGTACAGCACTTCAAAATACTTTGGGATATGATATTATGGTGTCGATAGCTGTTTCTGTTACAGCAGCAGTTGCAGCTAATTTCCAGATTGGTGTAGGATCTACAAACACTCCAACGATAGATAATATCTTACCTGCAACAATTTCTGCAGCGGAAACTTTTACAGTTTGTGTTATTATTCCATCAGGCTATTATGTTTTGATGAATAAGACAGGGACTTCTAGTACTTCAACAAATCAATTAATTGTAACAGCAATTTAAGGAGAAAATAAATGACACTTACTATTCAACAAACTCAACAACTTGTTCAAGAACACACTGCTTTTATATACTCTATTCAAGCGGGTCAACAATCTCTATTGAATGTGATAGCAACAGGAACAACACTTTTTAATGATACAAATTATGCACAAACTTTTGGACTAACACCTGCATACACTACATACTTAACAACATGTCAGACATTAATTAATCAGTTAATGGCTGCATGGCCTGTTGAACCATCAATTTCTTGGTGATAAAAGAAAGGGATTTTTATGTCTGATGATAAAGATTATAAATCTCCAGTAGCTGAAACTGTAGAAGCAACTGGTAATTTTATTAATAGTGTAAAAAACCCCGGTTTTATTATCATATTAGTACTTATAATAGGTGGTGGATTCTTAGCTTATAAATATTTTGATATTTTAATGGATATAAAATTAGCTATAGTTGAACAGAATGATCTTGTAATAAAACAGAATGTTTTGCTTAACCAACAAACTGAAGCAACTAAAAAAATATCAGATAATCAACAATATTTTGATATGCCTATAAGGAAACATAGATAGTTGACAAATGGCTATAAGGACTTAAAATGTGATAGTTCGATAGCCTAAATTTTTAAGGAGTACTTATGAGCATTAAATTTAAATATTTTGTAACAGAACCTTTTAAACTTAAATTAGTAGAAATTCTAAAACTAAAAGATTTAAAAGAGTCCACTTTCCAATCTCTTCGTAGATTTCAGAAACAATATAATGCTGAAGTAACAGTATTTAGTGATAGATTGACTGAGATTCAAAAGGAGTCACAGGCTAAAATAGATGCACTTCCAGAAGAGGATAAAGAAGCTAAAGTTAAAGAGTTAAATGATGAATTTTTAAAGAAACTTGAAGATCTTTCAGAATGTGATTCTGAATTGAAACCTTTAGATTATAGTGTTATAAAAGAGTGTAAGAGCGTTATCGCACCAATTGAAATGGATATATTAGAACCTGTGTTAACAGGTGTACCAGGAGAGTAAGAATGGCTACTACGGCTGTACATAGTACATTACCTGGTCCTGAATTACATTATAGTAAATTAGAACTTATTTCAGGTGCTCCAGTTGCGGCACCTGATTATGTTGGTCAAACTAAGTATGACCAATCAAATAATATACTTTATATAGCCACTGGTACTTCAAGCGTTTCTGATTGGAAATCTCAATCATCAACTTCTAAAATAACAGATATTGCAGCAGCTACTTATTCAGCAGCTTCTACAGACAATGGAACTGTATTCTCGATGAAGAATACAAATCCAAGAACTTTTACTTTAGAAGTTGCACCTGTTAATGGATTTTATCAAGGAATTCAAGATGGTGCAATTAATGCATCTTTAAATAATATAACAGTTAGTGCTTCCCCTAATATATTTCAAGGTGGCAGTAGTAGCTATGTTATAAATAGTGATTCAGCCAGTATTATCTTTGTTTTTGATAGTGCTGTATCAACTTGGATTGTGATTTCATCTTATACAGGGTCTGAACCTACTTTCTCAATTTTAAGAGGATTGACTGTAGGAGATTCGACAGATTTAACAAAAAAATTACAAATATCATTAAGTGGTGCAACCACAAGTACAAAAACAATATTACAATTCATGCAAACTGCAGATATTACAATTTCATTTCCAATTATAACAGATACATTATTAGCTAGAACAACAACTGATATCTTAACGAATAAATCATTTAATAGTTTAGTTACTATTTTAGCTGGAAATAGTATTAAATTTAATAATGCTGGAGATACATTTGGTACAACTATTACAAGTGGTAACAATACGTCTAATTTGGCCTTAATTCTTCCTATTACAGCTCCTATAGCAGGACAAGTACCATATTCAATTGATAATTTAGGAACTTTAGGATGGTTAACCTTATCTACTATGTCTCAACAATCAGTTGCTGAAGCATCTATTATAAACGCGTTACCAACTAATACTTCTTCTGTAGTTATTACAGGAGGTACTATTATGGCTATGACGTTAAATGGGATGGTGGCTGGAATAGATGGACAAGAAGTAACAATTATAAATGAATCCAATGCTCAAATTTCAGTAATTTATAATAGTGGATCTGCTGCACCGGGTAATAGATTTTATATACCTACAAGCCCACTTACTATACCAGCAGGATTTTCTTTAAAATTTGTGTATAGTACTCCATTTTGGCTTGCTGTTTCTCAATTATCAGCAAGTAATATAATAGGTAGTCTTATAGGATTACCCACAACAGGTTTTATAGGTGAGAGAATCACATCTATTGCCAATTCAGTCGCTGTTTCTACAACTGCTTTTGTAAATTTAACTTCTATAGCACTAAGTAGTGTTGGAGTTTGGAGTATTAGTGCTAATGGATTTTTTGAAAGTACAGGATCAGGATCAACTGAAAGTACATTAGTCATTAGTCAATATCCAAATAATACAACTACAGATCAGGTCGCTGGGTATAATCAAATACCATCCACTGAAACTGCTTTCTCTAAAGGAGCTATTACAATTGTGGATTTTAGGCCTGATACAAGTATTGGATTAACTATTTATTTAAAGGCAGCTACTGATCTTAGTGTAAATTGGTCAGCAACAATAATAGCAATAAGAATTGCTTAAAAGGAGAATTTTATGTCAAAGAAAATGTGTGCATCTAAAAAAGATATGGCAATGGATAAGAAACCTAAGCAAGATATGAAAAAGGGTGAAAAATCTTCTTTACCTATGATGGGTGAAAAGAAAATGCCAAAGGATATGAAAATGAAAAAGAAAGGTTAGTGTATGGCCAAAAAACATATAGGATTTAGTAAATTAACTTCTAAAGTTGAATCTGAAGGTCATTCTAAGAAATATGCAGAAGGTGTTGCTGCTAAAGTAATGCATGAAAAGTATAAAGAAAAAGATATAAAATCCCATCAGAAGTCTGGTACTTCTATGGCAAAAGTAAAGCCTAAGAAAAAATGAAACAGAAAAAATTAAAAGCTTTAAATGAGTTAGTAGATGTTCTGAGTACCAAGACACCAACAGCAGTAAAAGATTACTTAAGGTCTTTTCGAGGTACGGATGAACAATTTCATTTAAATAAAGGTGAAGAAGACGAAGATTTAGTTAAGAATATTAAAAAAAATTATAAAAAGAGTAATTAAATCTTCAATTTATCTAGAGCTTTATTCACACTTTGTCGTGAAACACCAAATTTTATAGCTATTTGAGTTTGTGTCCAACCTTCTTTCAATAATCTCAAAATCTCGTCTAATCCAGGCAATTTACCTCTATTTTCTTGTACTTTTTTTATAAAATTGGTTTTTTTTTCTTCTGATTGAAACTTCATATTATTCCTCTTTTCCAGAATATTATGGACTTTATTGAATAATTTGTAAACTGGAAAAATAGTTGGTTAGAGAGTTGACAGACTATTATTATACTGTTACGTTCGAAACATGATAATCAACTAGGAGATTTAATGACAGACAGAAAAATTAGTAAGCGTATGAGAAAAGTACCTGAGACTATTAATTCTGTAAAGTGGCAACTTGAAAAGAGAAAATGCGAAAGTTGTAAAATTACCTATATGGGAACCAAATATCAAAAGTGGTGTGGCTCATGTAGGGAAAGAATAAATAACTTAGATTGGGATTGGATATTATGGACTTAAAAGAAAAATTAGAATCATTAATTACAGAAGAAATAAAATCTAGGGTGACTAGTCAATCAGGACCTTTAAGTGGCTCAAATGCTCTTATTTATGATGGCTATAACTTTGAATCTGAAGATTCAGATCATTGTCCTAGGATGGCTCTTTTAAGACGAGTAGGAGATGTCCAGGAAACGAAGCCATTAAAAACTTTTCTTAGTAATAGGCATGGAAGAGCAGTAGAAGAACTAGTTAAGAGTTTGTTAAGTAGAGATTCAGAAATTGAGTTTATGGCAGAAGAAGAAGTTGAAGTTAAATTAGAAGATACTAAAAACACTCTTTTAACTGCTCGACCTGATTTGATTATAAAATATAAAGATGAAATATACCCTATAGAACTTAAAACTGTACAGAGTGGTTCAACCGCTTTTAGTATTTTTATAAAAGAAAAGCCTAAATTAGGTGCATTAATTCAGTTAGCTATTTATTTATATGGCCATCAAAAGAATAAAGGCTATCTTCTTTATATCTGTTCAAATTGGTTTTCTGGATATGCAGGAAAAGGAAATAGATGGACTGTAGAGCCATCTATTAAAGTCTTTGAGGTAGAAGTTAAAGAAGATGGATATTATTATTATAACAATATTAAAAGCTTATTAAATTTTCAAAAAATCATACAAGGTTCTTATAAATTCTTAGAATTAAAAGAAAAGGAAATACTTCCTGAGAGACCTGTGTGGCTAGATATAAATGGGGAGGTGCCAAACTACAAAGGATGTACTTATTGTTTTGCAGCATCTGCATGCGACTATATGGATACGATGCAGAATACAAATTTAATGGATTTTTTTCACAAAGCAAAGGAGAGCTTATGAAATTAACAGTACCAATGATTGATTTAATTTTAAAGAGTTTTGAGAAGATATTAGTAGAGCAAAGTAGTATTGCCTTAGACTTTGTTACATCAGAAAATATTGCAGATTGGTCCCGAACAAATGGGGATTTTATTGAGCATTCATTACAAAATTTAAAAGATTCTTTAAAGGAGTTTGATTTATGAAGATTTCTTTTGAATCTTTAAAAGCCAATGCAAGTAAATTAACAGAAGATAAATTATTTTGTTTATTAGTTGGAATACGTGGGGCTGGTAAATCAACAGCGATTGGTTCTTTAAAAGTTCCTACTTTATTAATAGCTTCATCATTAGAATCACATTCTATTGAAGCAGTGCAGATGTTTAATCCAAATATTATTCCAACATTGTATGATGTTGATGAGCACGGTAAGCAGTTAAAACCTGATTTAGCTCTTAATAATTTACATTCAATTTTAGATTATTTAATTGAAACAGATGAGTTAGAAAATAATATTGAAGCAGTAGCAATAGATTCATTCAGTGCAATTGATAAAACTATTTTAGAAATATCAAAGGTAATTACAGAAAAAAATGGATTTGAGCGACCTAAAGTTATTCAACAAGAGCACTTAAAAGTAATTAGAAAATTAAAAGAAATTTCTAGAAGAAATATACATGTTATTGCAACTTTACCTATTATGGCAGCTTTAGATGATGAAGGATTATATGCAAATGCAAAACCTGAGCTTACAGGAGCAGATACAACAAGTATTATTTGTGGGATTTTTAATGAGGTTCTTCCAGTCACTAAAATAGGTCATCAATATATATTTCAAATGGAATTAGTGATTAAAAAGACAGGTAAAGATTCAGCAGGAGCAGATAAGTCAATTATATCTTACCCTAGAATTACAGGTTTGAGTAAACAAGACTTATTAGCTGCTGCAGGAGAGAATTTATTATTGCCTGCAGACTTAGACTACATAGTTCAGTTAAAGAAAGCGAAGAAAGGCCTATGACTATATTAATTGCAGTCACAGGTGGATTTGGATCAGGTAAATCTGAATTAGTAAATATTATAAGTAAGTTACATGGAAGTAATAAAGTAACAACTTTGAAGTTTGCTCAACCACTTTATGATATTCAAAAGTTAATACAGAACTATTTAAATTTACCTTTATCAAAAGATAGAAATCTTCTGCAATTAATAGGTACTGAATGGGGTAGAAAAAAGGATTCTGATATTTGGGTGAATGAATTCCTTAAAAATTTAGATAAATTAAAATCATATTATGATGTTATTATATGTGATGATATGAGGTATTTTAATGAGTTTAATGCTCTAAAAGAAAAAGGATTTATAACAGTTAAAATAGAAAGATTTTTTAAATTTAGAGATTTATATCAAGGAACGGGAATTAATGACCATTCTTCAGAGATGGAGTTAGTTTTACACCCATGTGAGAATTTTGATTTCTATATTGTTAATAACTCAACATATGATGATTTTGTTTATCAAGTTAGTGAAATGTTTTTAGATATTGTAGAAAACTTAAAGGAGATTTTATGAGTAAGTTAGATTTATCAGCTTTTAGAAAAAACTTTGTACGTGATACTGAAGAAGATTTAAAAGAAATTGATGCATTAAAGCAGAGTGTTAGAATTCCAGAAGGAATTCATGAAGTTGTTGCAGTTGGTATACATGAAAAAGATAAGATTAAATATAAATTAATTGATAAAGTAGGTGGAAGTTTAGGTTTTTCATTAGTATTTGAAGATGCTAAAAAGAGATCACAAATGTTTTATATGACTATTCCTCTTGCTGTTACTTTTAAACTTGCATGTATGGATTCAGATAAAAAAGTCTCATTTCCTTTTATTAAAACACAGAAATTCCTTAGAGTATGTGGTGTAGATTTAATTAAATTTAGAGAAGCTCTTATTAATACTGAAGAGGCTGCTGAATGTTTAATTGGAACTCAATTTGTTGTTACAAATACGTGGCCTGATAATAAGCTCCATCTTGAATATGATGGAGTAGCAAAGGCATTTTATTTTACAAATTCATCAAATGAAAGATTCTCAAGTGGAGAACTCGCAGCACCAATTGAGCTTCCAAAAGGAGATAAAGACTCTAGATTTTCAGAGGCAATTGTAATAGCAAGTCAAAATGGATATCAATTAGCTACACAAATGGAATCTGATTTCAGTGTACACCCTACAGCAGTCAACAATAAAATTAATGAGTTGATTTCTAAGTTTCTTACACCTAAAAAAGAAATTATTATTAATAAGACAATCCCCGCTTTTGCAGTAAAAAAACCTACAGGACCTTTATCACATCCAGATGCAGATGTCCCAGATTTTGATTGTGGTGAGTAAAGGTCTATGAGAAATCGCCTAATCTATGACTACGAAGAGTTAAATAAATATATTAGATATGAACCTGATTTAGGTTTGTTATATTGGAAAATTCTTAGAAAGTATCCAAATAAAGTTAAAGGTAACTTAGCAGGTTATGTTAGTTCTACTGGATACTTACATATAGAGTTTAAAGGCCATATTTATATGGGACACGTCATAGGTTGGGTACTGACATATAAAAATAGAACTGCAAACTTAATTGATCATATAAATGGTAATAAATCAGATAATAGACTGTGTAATTTAAGAGAAGTAACTGTCAGAGAGAATGGACAAAATAGAGTAGAGCATAGGAATGGAAAATTAGTAGGTACTCAATATAGAAAAAGAAGTAATACATGGGAGTCATGGATAGAAATAGCTAAAAAACGGTTTTATTTGGGTAACTATAAGACTGAATTAGAAGCTCATAAAGCTTATATGAAAGCCTGTGAAAAAATCAATAAATAGTATTAAATTTAAGGAGTAGAATTTTGATACCTATTTTAAAAGATACCTTGTATACAATCGACATTGAAGTCAAGCCATTATTTAATATTGAGGATAACAATATTAATAGTGATGAAGAAGAGTTTTTAGAAGAAAAAGCAAACTTTCTTCCTTGGTGCTCAGAAATATATGGAATGAGTGTGGCTTGGGGGAGTGAGTATACGGATTCAGCTTATTTCACAGGTAATGATATTTATGAAGTTGTTAAAATACTATCTGATAATAGAATTCAACTAGGCGCACATAATGTATTTTATGACTGGTCTAACTTAGCGTATAAGTATGAATTGCCATTGAAATTTGTAACGGATTCTGGAGTTGTTTCTCAGTGTATCAATAACAGTACATTTATTAAAAGTTTTGGACTTAAACAGACAGTAGCAAGACTTTATAATATAGAGACTCAGGAAGTTGAATTAAAATCTTATTTAAAACTAAATCATAAAATAGCTGAAAGTAAATATGGAAGATTTATTCATTTATGTCCTCCTGAGATGATAGAGAAATACTGTCGATTAGATTCAGTCTATTGTTGGCGTATTATTCATGATGCACCTAAATGGTTAAAATCAGATATTAGTCAGTATATGAAGATTTATATAAATGAAGTTGAAATGACTATTATTCAATTCTTTGAAGGAATTCTTGTTGATAAAGAAGGATTTCAGAGGACTAGAGAGTTACTTCAGATACAGATTGATGAAATAGAGAATAATTTTTTAACCAATGAAGAGCTAATACCTCATATTTATCAGGTTCAATTAAATAGACTAGCAAAAGACCAGTCTAAATTAAAAAAGAAAATAATAGATTTTGATGAGTGGAATTTAAAGAATAAGTTTAATATCAATTCATCTGTTCAATTAAAGATGATGTTTGATTCTCAAAAACTACATTGGAATGAGGAAAAGAAAAGATTTGAGTATCCTTATGTAAATGAAAATTCTCAGACAGGCATTAAGAATCCTGATTCTCCTAAATTAGGTACAAAGTTCTTATATGCTTATGGAGTTGGTGGTCAGATATTAGCTGATAGAGGTGAGAAAGTTACTTTAACTCAGCATATTGATAGAGCACTAGAAGAATCGAGTTTAACTGGTAGAGTTCATCCTTTTATTAATCTATTAGGTACTAGAACAGGGAGGATATCCTCTTCTGGTGTTAATATATTAGCAGTTCCATTCTCTGAGCCTTTATATGCAGAATTTCTAATTGTAGAAGAGGGTTGGGAGTTATTTAGTATAGATATTAAGGCTTTGGAGCCAACTCTATTAGCTTGCTTAAGTGGAGATAAGTTATTAAAATATATTACTTGTGAAGGAGAAGGTAAAAGGCCTTTTGTAAAAGATAATATATTATACGTAGATGATATGTATATTTCTGCTGGATATAGTGCACCATTTTCTCATGATGAAATAGCTAGTAAATTTGATGCTGATGTGTGGTTAGAAAATCCTAAGATTATTAAGTCATCATTAAAAGATTTAAGAAGTTTAATTAAAAATATAGTTCTGACAACTAATTATGGTGGTGGTCCTCAGAAAGTTCAAGATAAAATAAGAGAAGATATGAAAGTTATCATTCCTCTTAAAAATATTGATGAATTTCAGAGAATTTATTGGGAAACTTTTATTGATGCAGGATTGTATAAAAAAAGTATTGAACAAGAAGCTAAAAGAAAAGGATATTTAATAAATATAGGTGGATATCCTCTTACATTTTATGACAGACCTGGCGGAGTTATAAGAGACACTCATAAAGCTTTAAATGAAATGCTTCAATCTTCTGCTGCTGTGGCAATGAAGACTTTATTGTTTTGTCTTTATTCAAGGATAAAGAAAGACCTTAATATTAAATTACAAGTTTCTGACCATCATGATGCTTGTTTTGGTAAATTCAGAATAGGTTACATGGATAGGTTATTAGAAATTATTAAAGAAACTATGGAAGAATTGAATCATATATTAGGTCTGCCTTTAAAACTTAGAGTTGATTTTAATCACGGTAAAACTTTTTATCAAGCTAAAGGGTCATAATATGAGAGAAGAGTATACTTATCGTGAGCATCGTGTCAGAACTGTTATGAACTCAAAAATACCTATATTTGTTAACACAAATACTACTAGAACACCTACTTATATTCATCACGTTGGAGTTTATGGAATAACTGGAGAAGAAGCATTATTTCAAATGAAACTTGGAAATGTAAAGAATAGGGATGTTGTTCATTACTCTAGTGAATTGATTGTTGATACTGATAATATTGAAACTGCAGAGAAAGTCAGATCTAAACTTTGTAAAGAGAATATTTCATTTGAATTATATAAGTTAAATAATTTTAAATTCTTTTTACAGAGAGCTGAGGAAGATGAACCTTCAAATATCATGTGTTATCAGGATAAACAATACGTAAATACTTTGTTGTCAGATTGTAATGTGAATAATGGGTTAGATTTAAATATCTATGCTTATCCTTTTCATATCTGTAGGACTAAGACATCTTTTCATGAAGTAACAGGGGCTAAAACACAGTTGGTTGAGATATTTAAAGGTAATTTAATTTCTACAAATCAAGTAGAATTAAGAAAATACGATAAACCTATTTCATATAGAAATGTTTGTGACCCTGACTTCTCAGATTGGAGTCAAATACAGTATGTAATTGGTAGTTTATATAAAATAAAAACTAATTGCCATCTAACAATTTGGATGTTGGGAAAAGATATATCAAAATTCTGCTCATTGGATACTGGGCTAGAATTAGCGTTAGTTTACGCAAAGTCAGTGAATTACTGTCTAGAAAAAGCAACAAGAGCATTTAAGCAGGGGTACGAAAATGCTGAATACGTTATATGAAGAGGCTGAAAAGTTAGGCTACAAGCCTAGAGATGTGCAAATTAAGGCAGTAGAATGGTTACAGTCAGTTTGGGATAGTGAGAATAAATGTAAAATACTATCGAGTCCTGTCGCAAGTGGGAAAAGTTTAATAGCAAAAACAATATCTGAATACAATAAGAAAAAAGAGTTAATGACTGCTGTGTTAACTCCTCAGAATATTCTTATTGACCAGTATTTTAATGAGTTCAATGATTTAAACTTCCTCAAAGGAAAATCCCATTATACTTGTGAAAAATATCAAATGGGGTGTGATGAAGGGATTCAAATAAATGATGAAGCAGATACAGAGTGTGAGAATTGTCCTTATGTAGAGTCAAAGAGAAAAGCATATGAAGAATATATAACAATATTCAATTGTATGTCTTACTATATTCTACCAAAATCAGATAAAGAAGGGATTATTTACTACGTTGATACTATAATTGTTGATGAGTTTCAAAGTCTCCCTTCTATACTACGTGAAATGTCTTCTATAAAAGTATGGTGGCATGATTTAAAGTGGGAGCATGGTATAACATGTTCTATTCCAAATATTATTGAATTATTAAGTAAATATTCAAAAAGTCTTAACTCCTATATCTATAATAAGGATTTAGAAAGAAAAGATAGGTTAAAATTAATTAATCAGCAAAAGAGGATTAACTTTGTAACTTATAATTTAGAAAATAATGGTCAGTATTATATCTGTGAAGAGTCTAAAGAAAAATTTAAAGGAATTATGACAGATGTTCTGATTATTAGACCTAAATATGTACCTCCTCAGGTAGCAAAAGGTTTCTTTAAAATTGCTAAAAAAGTAGTGTTAATGAGTGGCACAGCATTTTCTAATATATGGGAAGAATTAGGCTTTAAAGATGTAGATTATATTGACTTGCCTTCTCCAATCCCTATAGATAGACGTCAGATATTTATCACAAAGTCAATAAAGTTAAGTTATAAGGAAGATCATTTAGATAAGTGGGATATGCTTCAAGAGCTAGCTAAACAGATAAAAGATATTATAAATAAATACCATCCTAAAGATAATGGAGTTATTTTACTTCCTTATAGTCTAGCAGCTGATTTAAAATCATTAATGTCTGAAGATCACTTCATTCATATGGATAAATCAACTAAAAAATCTAAGATACAAGCATTTATGGCTGGAGAAACTTATGGAGTGGGTATATTTAGCGGCAGTTATGAGGGAATTTCTCTTGATGATTGTGTGAGTAGATTCACTATTATACCTAAATGTACTTATCCAAATCTTAAAGACACTGTCGTTAAAGTTAGAATGAAAGAATATCCTCTCAGTTACAATTTAGAGACAATAACCACTATTATTCAGGCATCTGGAAGAAGTACAAGGTCAGAATTAGATTTTTCTTATACTTATATTTTAGATGAAAACTTCCTGTCTCTCTATCCTAGAGTGAGAAAGCATGTTCCTAAGTATTTTAGTGAAGCTTTGAATTTTGGCTATCCTACCACTCAACAGATACAAAAATATAATCAATTTCAGAGGGATTATGAAAATATTTAATATTCCAGATGATGATATGAAAGGTTGCTCAACTATTGATTTAGAAAGAATATTATTAGAAAAAGTAGTTAAATTAAGAAAATTAAATAAAGAGACCTCAGAAGATCCTAGAGTACAAAAAGCTAAAGATGCCTTAGAACTTGCAAAACTACCATTTAAAAAAACTAGATTAAAATGGGTTGCAGAAATAGAAGTATTAGAATTAGAACTTAAATCAAGAAATGTAAAGTTTAATATCAAATGGGATGATATCCATAGTGAGGATGTAAATGAATAAAATATTAATCATTATAACAGTGTCTTCTATTTTGGCAGTTGGTTTTATGCAGCGTCAATCCGTCCATAAAATTGACAACCTAAAAGAAGAGAACCGTATCCAATTTGTACAAATAGAAAACAAATATAATAAAATTATTCAGAGTTATAAAGAATATCAACAAAAGAACAATATTGTAAAAACTATAACTGTCTATAAACCGTCTGGAGAGAAGACAGTCACACGGTTGGTAAATAGGTCAGTAATTCTAAAGAAAGAGACAAAAAAAGCTGCTGAGATGGGGTTTTATAGGTTGGATAGTAGTATGGAGGGATCTGTAAAAGAGGAAGAAAAGGAGATTATGAAGAGCAGCTCGAGCTTACACTATATCGTAGGCGTGACAGTGTTACAACCTCTGTCAAAAAATTTAGCTGACTATTCTTTGACAGGTGGGATGCGAATTTTCTCTACTCCATTTTTCCTGACCACAAGCATACCTATGATAACAGATTTTTATAAAAAAACAGCAATTGGCATATCTATCTCCTTTTAATTAAAATATATTTCATTTCAGTGTTGACGAAACACTTTAAACAGTATAGTATCACGTTAACGAGACACTACTCGTTAGAAACAAGGAGAAAGAAATGCCGTTTATTAAAGGAAATCGTCGAAACACACCTGTACCTGAGTGGATTAAGAATCTTCCACCTGGAAGATATGACTCTAAACAGTTAGTAGCAGAAACCGGAATGTATGTATCTAATATGCGAAATATGTTGATTAAGTATGGGGCGACTATGGTTAAAGAGCCCTGTCATACAAATCTTATGAAGTCAGTATTTATTTGGGAAGGTTATAAATCAAAAGAGGAGAATAAATGAGATTTTTAATTTTAACTATTTTTATTGTTTTGTCAATTTACACTTATTTTACTTACAGAAGATCTATTAAATATAGAAGAAAAATAGTTAGAGATAGATATTGTAATAAAAGGAATTATAGATGAGATATGAAAAAGAATGTAAAGAGATAGGTGAGTTAGCTTTAAAACAATTAAATCTTGAAAAGAATAAGATTAAAGAGAGATTTGAGGATTTATCTTATAGTAAAATATTTAGTTTATTAAGAGAAGAAGTCAGTGAATTACGCGATGAATTAGCGGAATATCAGATAAATAAGGTCTCTAATAAAAAAAGAATATTAGAAGAACTCGGAGATTGTGTTGCGGTATTAGTTGGTATGTACGCAGCAGTACAAGATGAATTAGAATGATTTTAGATACTATTTTATTAAATTTTTTAATTTTAATATTTTTGATTATTTTTATCTATTTATAGGAGGAAGAATGGAACGTTTTATTATTTCAGTTTTTATCAGTCCTTTTGCTTTTATGTTGTTTATAAAATCTTTAATAGTCACAATAGATAGATATTATATAAGGAGAAGAAAATGAGTAGTTGGCATTCGTATAGTAGCATGTACAATCTGGGCCACAGAGTAGTTCAAGATATATTTAAAAGTATTGTGTCTATCGAAGAAAAGATTGATGGCTCTCAGTTTAATTTTGGCATTATTGAAGGTGAATTAAAGATTAAATCAAAAGGAGCCCTAATTGATATAAATAATCCAGAGAAGATGTTTAAGTTAGCAGTTGATGAGGTATTAAAAAGAAAAGATAATTTAGTGCCAGGTTGGACTTATAGGGGTGAATATTTAAAAACTGAGAAACATAATGTTCTTAAATATAATAGAATTCCTGATAGCCATGTAATCATTTTTGATATTGCTACAGCTCAAGAAACATATTTAGATTATAAAAAAAAGGTTTTTGAATGTGAAAGAATTGGGTTTGAAGTTGTTCCTTTACTATATGAAGGAGTTGTATTAGATGCAGAACAATTAAAACATTTGTTAGAAAAAGAATCTATTTTAGGTGGTGTTAAAATAGAAGGATTCGTAGTAAAGAATTATGAAATGTACAATCCTGAAAAGAAAATATTAATAGCAAAATATGTTTCAGAATCTTTTAAAGAAACACATAAAGTGGATTGGAAGGTTAGTAATCCAGGGGCTACAGAATTTATAGAAAGATTAGCTCAGACTTATAGAACTGATGCAAGATGGAATAAGGCTATACAACATTTAAGGGATAATGGTTTATTGACAGACTCACCTAAAGATATTGGAAACTTAATAAAAGAGATTAAAGAAGATATTTTAAAAGAGTATGAAGCAGAGATCAAACAAACAATGTTTGACCATTTTTGGCTTAATATGTCTAGAATAGTAGTCTCTAGATTTCCTGAATACTATAAGAATTATCTAATGGAAAAACAGTTTCAAGGAGAGGCTAATGGAAAATAAATATCAATTAGCAGTTGAATTAATTAGTTCTTTTGAGAAATTAAGGCTTACTGCTTATAACACAGATGGTGCAAATACATGGACTATTGGATATGGAACTATAAAGTATCCTGATGGTCAATGTGTTAAAGAAGGTGATACTTGTACAGTAGATAAAGCTGAGTTTTATCTAAATAATTTTTTAGTTTTAAATATCTACCCTCGAGTTAATAGATTGCAAGAGTTTAATCCTTTTAGCGATAGAATTTTTGCTGGAATTTGTTCGTTGGCATATAATATCGGGTCCGCTTTATCATCTCCAGACTTAAGAACTGCGATAATAGCCAAAGATTATGAAACATTATTCCAAGTATTTAATAAATTTATTTATTCTAAAGGAAAGGTATGTGATGGTTTAGTGAATAGAAGAACTGCTGAAATTAAATTTATGAAGGGAGAATAGTTTTGTTAGTAAATACGAAACAAGTAACAATTCCAATAACTTTATCAAAAGAAATTGATAAAGTATCAAAAGAAGAGATAGGAATAGGAAGAGCAGATATTGATTATCATATTAATTGGTATCTAGAGAACTGTAATTCTGAAGCTGATTTACCTACAGAAATTAGCATATTAAAGAATATTGTTAACCGGTATGAAAATAAAGAAGATGTTTTAAAACAAGAAGACGTTGAATTAATAATTTGCACTCTTCAAATAAATATAGATAAAAGTCAGAAAGTTAGTCGTCAGACTTTAGAAAATGTAATGGTTGAAAATATAATTAAATCCTTGGGTTTAGAAGATTTCATCTACA